>Ga0209231_1000018_pt1 | contig 150763 bp, 140 predicted proteins | sample Deesub45470m_DNA_FD_188086 | JGI IMG/M metagenome (GOLD analysis project Ga0209231, IMG submission 188086) | Deep subsurface microbial communities from North Pacific Ocean - 450_OLKR46/470m Metagenome (SPAdes) (version 2) | ecosystem: Environmental > Terrestrial > Deep subsurface >...
GACCACTCCGGTGACCACTCCGGTGACCACTCCGGTGACCACTCCGGTGACCACTCCGGTGACCACTCCGGTGACCACTCCGGTGACCACTCCGGTGACACCCGGTGTTTTCCAATTCAGTGCTTCGGCCTATTCGGTCAGCGAGGGCGCAGGAAAAATCAACATCACCATCAACCGTGTTGGTGGAAGCTCTGGCCCCGCGAGCGTCGAATGGCGTACCTGGACTTTTGATGGCTACGGAACTGCCGACTGGGCGAACGACTATGGCACTTTCCTTTGGACTGTGGTCAATTTTGCCGCTGGTGAAACCAGCAAGGTGCTGCCCATCACTATCAATACTGATAGCCTAGTCGAAGGGGATGAAACCTTCACCATTCTGCTGCAAAATGCCACTGGTGGCGCCACTATTGGGTCTCCTTCGACTGCTGTGGTGACAATCAAGGATGATGACGTGGCGGGTCCTGCTCCTTCACCCGTGCCTTCACCCGTGCCTCCGGTAATATCTGGCCCATTAAGGGTCTTTCCTGGTGCTGAAGGGTTTGGCACCGACACCCGTGCGGGGCGGGGTGGTCAGATAATTAAAGTAACCAATTTGAACGATTCCGGTGCCGGGTCGTTACGCGCCGCTGTCCAGACCAGCGGACCGAGAATAATTGTTTTTGAGGTGGGTGGGCAGATCAAGCTTTCTTCTAATTTAGTGATCAGCAACCCCTTCATCACTATTGCCGGGCAGACGGCACCTGAACCTGGAATTATGATTACGGGACGAGGGGTCGAGGTTCAGACTAATAATGTGCTGATGCAGCATCTGCGGATTAGACCTGGTGATAATGGCACTCTTGACGATTGTGTTTCTTTGAACAGTGGAGCAAGCTACAATGTCGTATTGGACCATATCTCTGCGCAGTGGGCTCCTGATGAGCAGATTTCGACATGGATTGGTGCAAGGAATATCACTATTCTTAACAGTATTATAGCTGAGGGTCTTGGTGAGCGGCACGGTCTTTTGATTGGTGATGATGTTTTGGATCTGACAGCTAAGGGTAATTTAATTGCACACAATAACGAAAGGAGCATTCTTGCTAAGGGTGGAACTCGTTTTGTTGTTGCAAACAACTTGATTTATAATCCTGCCGCATGGGAGTTTTTTCCATTAACCTCAGATTCTCAGTCATCAACCCCGGTAATTGTTGGCTCTGTAGTAAATAATATATTCAAGAACGGTCCATCAACCACAGCTTATGCTGGTTTGGCGATAAGCAACAGCATCGCTAACACTTCTAAGGTTTATGCACAGGGAAATGCACGGTGGCCCGGTGGGACCGTCTTTATGGATAAAAGTCCTGCAGTAGGTGTAGGACAATCGCCGATCGACCTATCTGGGTATCAGTTTGAAACAGATTTGAGTCGATTGGAGTTGTCTGTGTTAAATAGTGCGGGTGCTCGACCAGCATATCGAGATGCGGTTGATGCCCGGATCGTACAGGATGCAAGGTTGGGTACAGGCCGAGTTCCAACAAGCCAACCCGCTTATCCAGTTTACGCAGCATCATATCGGGCCTTTCAGGTGCCGGTTAACCCGAACGGGGATGATAATAGGGATGGTTACACAAATATTGAAGAGGTGTTGCATCAAATGGCTGCCATAGTCGAGGGCAGATAGATATTAGGCTGACTTAAAGGTGGTTAATGCATCAGGCATCTATACAAAGTATAGATGCCTGATGTTTTTTTCAGTTTCGGTTTGATTGAGCCCTTTCTTAATTATTGTTCGTTGAATTAGAAAGTGTTTGTCATTTTTTGGAGACAGTTTTCACGGCTGGTTTTAGATTCTCTCCTTTTTTTAAATTCTAAAAAAAATCAATAGGGTGTGTACTATTTCTGTCGTTTGTTTGAGTGGTTTATTGGGTTGAGCGCAGGGGATGTTGGTTTTCTGTCGCAAATAAAAACGGATAGATCTCAGCAAGTGCAGGAACTGTCGCTAATTCCAAACAAAAAGGTTGTTAGTGCCGGAGAATCAAGCATTCTGTTTGTGAAAATGTGTTGGAATTCAAAGCGTTAAAGGGTTTGGCATGTATTGTGATCTTATCTACCGCAGTGGGTGGTGTGGAGATGTTTTTGACAAACCGTTGAAGATAGGTACGCGAAAGGTCAAGAACTCTCTTGGCCGTAGAATCAATTGATGGATTTTTGATTCTATTAGAAAAGAATTATAAGCGAAGAAAAGGAGCTAAGGACGCACTGTGATCAAACAAATACCAAAATCGATTTCGAAAATTTTTCTAGGCGCAATATTGATTAGTTTTTTTGTCTCTGGTTGCGGTGGGGGGGGGGATGATTCAGGATTGAGTGAAGACGATGCTAGTTTGACACTAGGTGTTGAGGTGAATCCAGGAGATTTGCCGGTTTCGGATGGGGGAGGTCTTGCGAATCCTTCTGCACCGGGGTCCTCGCTTCCCGGAAGTGGTAATTTAGGGGTTGTCCCTAGTGGTGTTCTTGCCGTTTTTCCTGGCGCAGAGGGTTTTGGAACCGAAACCCCAGCAGGGCGTAGTGGTCAGATAATTAAAGTAACCAATTTGAACGATTCTGGCGCCGGGTCGTTACGCGCCGCTGTCCAGAACAGCGGACCGAGAATAATTGTTTTTGAGGTGGGTGGGCAGATCAAGCTTTCTTCTAATTTAGTGATCAGCAACCCCTTCATCACTATTGCCGGGCAGACGGCACCTGAACCTGGAATTATGATTACGGGACGAGGGGTCGAGGTTCAGACTAATAATGTGCTGATGCAGCATCTGCGGATTAGACCTGGTGATAATGGCACTCTTGACGATTGTGTTTCTTTGAACAGTGGAGCAAGCTACAATGTCGTATTGGACCATATCTCTGCGCAGTGGGCTCCTGATGAGCAGATTTCGACATGGATTGGTGCAAGGAATATCACTATTCTTAACAGTATTATAGCTGAGGGTCTTGGTGAGCGGCACGGTCTTTTGATTGGTGATGATGTTTTGGATCTGACAGCTAAGGGTAATTTAATTGCACACAATAACGAAAGGAGCATTCTTGCTAAGGGTGGAACTCGTTTTGTTGTTGCAAACAACTTGATTTATAATCCTGCCGCATGGGAGTTTTTTCCATTAACCTCAGATTCTCAGTCATCAACCCCGGTAATTGTTGGCTCTGTAGTAAATAATATATTCAAGAACGGTCCATCAACCACAGCTTATGCTGGTTTGGCGATAAGCAACAGCATCGCTAACACTTCTAAGGTTTATGCACAGGGAAATGCACGGTGGCCCGGTGGGACCGTCTTTATGGATAAAAGTCCTGCAGTAGGTGTAGGACAATCGCCGATCGACCTATCTGGGTATCAGTTTGAAACAGATTTGAGTCGATTGGAGTTGTCTGTGTTAAATAGTGCGGGTGCTCGACCAGCATATCGAGATGCGGTTGATGCCCGGATCGTACAGGATGCAAGGTTGGGTACAGGCCGAGTTCCAACAAGCCAACCCGCTTATCCAGTTTACGCAGCATCATATCGGGCCTTTCAGGTGCCGGTTAACCCGAACGGGGATGATAATAGGGATGGTTACACAAATATTGAAGAGGTGTTGCATCAAATGGCTGCCATAGTTGAGGGTAGATAGTAGTGTTGCAGATCAGGCATTGTTTGGAAACGAGTCGGGGGACCTAGATAACCTTTTGACACCATAAGCCAAAATTGCGTCCCAGGAACCGGGTCCAAGACAATGGCAGGTCGTCCTATTTTTAATAAAACTTGTTTGATTTTTGCGGGTACCTGTATTGCGAGATATAGGTACCCGTTTTGTTTGAAACCTTGACATTGTTCGGTTGTTTGATATGAATTAGAAGATTCCCTTTTTTTAATTATGGCATTAAAATACAGTTCGATAACCCAAACAAAGGGAGACTACCAGGAAGGATCCTGATTCCGTTGTTTGGCTTTCGTTGCAACCGATATCCTATCGCTTGACGGAGCAGATTGCAGCTCTGGTTCAATAGCGGCAAACGCTCCATGACAAGACGTTTTTGACCCCGATATTTCCCGGATCCAACCGTGTGCTCCACGGTTCGGCGCTGGTTCCATCGAAAGGCCGATTCCGCCGTGTAAAGAGGGAGATGAGGTTTGCTCATCCAGTGGTAAACCCCTTGAAGTGCTCTTTCGAGTGTTGCGTGAAACGATTCAGCAGTGTTGCTGTGAACTTCGCCTCGAGCGTATTCCTTCTGCCCATGGCTCACGGTTTGGTGGGCAGCAAAGTGGGGGGCGATTACCCCGTAGGCACTGAGTTCGTCGCTCATCAAGTGCGCCTGGGAACACACGCTGCCCAAGACAAACGGCTTCAGATGTGCCAGGCCGTTACTGGTGATCGGTTTGGCTTGCACCGGGCCTTGGCGTTGAACTGCGGTGGCCACACAACTCTTGGCCGTGCCATGACCACGTTTGTGTTTGACACCATGCTGGTAGCGGGGTTTGCCACCAAGGTACTTCTCGTCGAGTTCAACAACGCCCTGGAGTTTGGGCAGAGATCCTTGGTGTGCCGCCATCAGCAACCGCAAGGAGTGGAGCATCTTCCAGGCGGTCTTCTGTGAGACACCCACCCAGCGGGCAATAAAGACTGAGGAGGCTCCCTTGCTGGAGAAAACCAGCGAGTACATGACTTGGAGCCACACCCATAGGCTCAGCTTGGTGCCATGAAAGGGCGTGCCGACCGTCACGGTGAACTGCCGACAGCAGTCGGCGCATTCCAACAGTCCAGCGCGAGTTTTTGCGCCGGAAAGGCGCCAAGCTTTCCGGCCTTGGCAGTGCGGACAGACGGGGCCTTCGGGCCAGATGACGGATTCAAAGAATTCCCGACAGCTGTCTTCGTTGGGAAACCGTTGGCGTAATTGATCAACATTCATAGGCTTTTCCTCCTTGGGTTGGAGGAAGTCTAGCATCAGGCTGTGACAGTTTATGTCACAACCTTTGTTTGGGTTATAGACCCGTTGAAATAAGGGCAATATGCATCGTGGCTTGAATTCCTTAATAGTGACTTTTACTTGGGCCGTCTTTGCTGTTCAATTTGTGCTTTGTGGGCCTTGCTTGGGCACAAGTGCGATACCTGGTGCAAAAGGGTTTGGAGTAATAACCCAGGCAGGTCGAGGCGGGGCAATCTTGAAAGTTGACAATTTAATGGATGATGGGCCTGGGTCATTGCGGGCTGCCCTTGCAGTTGAAGGCCCGAGGACAGTTGTATTTGAAGTTGCCGGGGAGTTAAAACTGCTCAAAAATCTGGTTATTGATAAGCCCTTTATTACGGTCGCAGGGCAAACCGCCCCGGAGCCAGGTATACTGATTACTGGGCATGGAATTATTGTTGATACTCATGATGTGTTGATTCAGCACGTAAGGATTCGTCCTGGAAGAAATTCACTATTAGACGACTGTGTTTCAATGAACAGCGCCAATAGTTTCAATATAGTTTTAGACCATATAACGGCGCAAGGTGCCCCTGACGAGCAAATATCAATATGGGGTGGTGCAAGCAATGTCACAATAATGAATTCACTAATATCAAATGGTGTTGGTGAAAAGCATGGTATTCTTATTGGTGATAATACAAAAAATATTTTTATTATAAATAATGTAATATCAGGATTTCAAGAACGTAGTGTTATGGCTAAAGGTAATACAATGTTTGTTTTTCAAAACAATGTAGTATATGGAAATGAAAATTATGAATTTTTTCCTATTAAGGCAGATAGTCAGTCAGCTAGTAACTATGTTTATGCCGTGATTTCAGGAAATATATTTATAGACGCACCTTTGACGAATAGTTATGCAGCAATTGGGTTATCAGGGGGAATTGGAAAAAAGTCTCAATTGTATATTTATAACAACATGCGTATCCCTATTGGGGAATTGATTTTTAGTAATGGTGTGCCTGTTTTGCCGTGGGGGCCTCTAGTTGTTCATGGTTTTGGTGCATTAAGTATGAATAAGGAGCTTTTAGAAACAGTACTTTTAAAGAAATCTGGAGCTAGGCCAAGGTTTCGCGACAGCATAGAAAAAAAAGTGATTACTGGTATTATTAAAAGGGAAATAAATATTGAAGAAATAGAATTGTTTAGCAAAAAAGATTATGAAATCATTAGTAAAAGGTTTTTTGTTGAAATTCAAAATCCGCGGCGTGATGAAGATCGAAATGAATATTCAAGTTTAGAAGATCTACTTAATAAGATGGCATTGGATGTTGAGGGTGACAACTTATAGAAAGTTTTTTAGGCATGTTGTCCAACAAAAATTTATTATAGGTAAATATATGAAAATAAAAAATAGTTTATCGAATGTTAATAAAAGACACTATGAAGTGGAAAAAAAATTAGCCGAAAAGTTAAAATCATCAAAAAAAATTGATCGTAAAGAACTTTATTCCTCGGTTTATGAGGAATTGTTTGAAGAGATAAGGGATCATCCTCAATTGATCACAAAAGATGACCCCATCAAAAAAAATAAAAAAATAAAAATTCAGGTTAAGTTTTTAAAGAAATTTGTAAATGAAAATACGATTTTTTCCGAAATTGGACCAGGTGACTGTTCGCTATCTTTTGCAATGTCAGATTTTGTAAAAAAGGTATATGCCTTCGATGTGTCAAAAACGATATCGTATAATGAAAAAATGCCAAACAACTTCAAGTTAATCTTGTATGATGGCTGTGTTTTGCCGGTGGAAAGCGAAAAATTTGATGTAATATTTTCTAATCAACTAATTGAGCATCTACATGTAGACGATGTTGTTGAGCAAGCCGAAAGTATTTATAAATCAATAAAAAAAAATGGATGTTATATTTGTTTTACCCCAAATATGTATAGTGGTCCACATGATGTATCAAAGTACTTTGATAACACTGCCTGTGGGTTGCATTTAAAAGAATATACAAATATTGAATTAATGGAAATGTTTCGAAGTGTCGGATTTAAAAAAATAAAGTTTTTTGCTGGAGGGAAGGGGTTTTATTTTCAATTACCTTTTTATTTTATAAAAACAATGGAAAATCTTTTGAGTAATATAGGTTTACCTTTAAGAAAACACTTGGCACGGTTATTGTTGAGGCCATTTTTAGGAGTAAGGATTGTCTGTTTCAAATAATTGGTGATTATAGTATTGCATTAGTTAATTGGTGGAAAAATGCTAGTTAAGCACAGTATAATGTATGGTTTTGTAAATGGTTTTCCAGGAATAATAAATCTGGTAGCAATTATACTATTTACGAGAATTGTATCAGCATCTGAATTCGGAGAATATTCTCTTTGTATAGCTGGAGTTGGTTTAGCCGGATCAGTTTTTTATTACTGGTTAAGGATCGGGCTTGTTAGGTTTTATCCATTTTGGAGTGGGCATGAATCAGAATTTATTTCGACCGTATTTGCGGGATATATCTTCGTTTTAATTGCAATTACAATAATTTGTATTCCTATTGCTTTTGCGTTTAAAGGGACAAATATTCTAATAACAATTCTAGCTGGAATTATTTTGTTCATTGTTCAGGGTGTATTTGAAATAAGCCAGGAACTTTTCAGGATTACATTGTCACCGGGAAAATATGGTTTTTTAACTTTTGGAAAGTCAATATTGGCCTTGTTGTTAGGTTATATTTTGTCTGTACAAGGATTCGGACATGTTGGGCTTTTGTTTGGCTTAATTATTGGTCAACTTATTCCAACTCTGATGCTTAGCCGGCATATTTTTAGTGGCGTTTCTTTTAAGAAAAAAAATATAAAACTATTGATCGATTTATTCAAGTATGGTTTTCCATTGACAGCAACATTTGCAATGACATTTGTCATCACTAGCTCTGATAGGTTTTTTATCAATCATTTTCTTGGTACAGAGGCCACAGGACTATATTCAGTGTCATATAATTTGGCATTCCAAGCCCTTGGTTTAATTATGGGTGTTGTTAATCTGGCAGCTTACCCTTTAGCGGTAAGAGCTTTGGAGGAAGGTGGTATTGAGCAAGCAAGAAAGCAATTGTCAAGTAACGCAATTCTTTTAGCTGGAGTAGCTTTTCCTGCTGCATGTGGATTTGCTTTGCTCTCTCCTAATATATCAAGTGTATTTCTTGGGAAAGAATTTCACGAGACAGCAGCATGGCTCATGCCGTGGGTTTCCTTAGTTGCTCTTTTAAGCGGATTGAAATCCTATTATTTTGACCTCAGTTTCCAATTAGGTTGTTTCACTTTAGGGCAATTTTATATAGTTTTAGTCGGAGCTGTGATAAATGTCGTGTCTAATATTATCCTTATACCTTTGATTGGTGTATTGGGAGCTGCTATATCAGCGGTGATTTCATATACAGTCGGAATTAGTTTAAGTATTTATTATGGACAAAAAATTTTTAAACTACCATTTCCTTTTTTTGAATTTATAAAAATCGTTGTTTCAGTAATTTTAATGGTATTTGCCGTTAGTATTTTTATGCAAAAAACTGGTGCTTTTTGGCTGTTTTTTCAGGTCATTTTAGGTGTCATCGTTTCTTTTTTAGTGTATTTTATTTTAAATGTCGGTGGTGTACAACAAAAATTTTCAAATAGATATAGAGAAATATGAAATCAATTAAAAGGCATAAGATCATATTGTTTTTGCCCTCTTTATGTAGTGGTGGGGCTGAACGAATGACGGTTAACTTGGCGAACGAATTTTCCAATATGGGACATATTGTTGAAATTGTTTTGTCTAAGGCTGAAGGGCCCTATCTGTCACTTGTTAATAGCAGTGTAAATGTGGTTAATTTGGGGTCTGATAGGGTTCTGACTAGTTTATTTCCATTAATGTTCTATTTAAAAAAATTCAAACCAGATATAGTTCTTTCTGCGATTGAACATGCCAATTTGGCTGCGATCGTTTCAAATATTATGGCTGGAAATATTTCTTGTGTTTATATTGGAATTCACACAACTGTTTCTAAAGATTTATTGAAAGATAAGTTTTTTAGAAGAAAAATTTTTTCGATTGCTATGAAAATTCTGTATCCAATTGCAAAAGGGATCATTGCAGTTTCAGATGGAGTTAAAAAAGATTTGGAAAAGGTTTTGGATAATAATAATGTAAAAATTAATGTTATTTATAATCCAGTTATAACTCCTGAGATTCTAGAGTTAAGTGAAGAACCATGTCATCACCAGTGGTTTAATCAAAAAAAAATCCCAGTTATATTGGGTGTGGGAAGGCTTTCAAAAGAAAAAGATTTCCAAAGACTAATAAAAGCGTGTCATCTTATTATGAAAAAATATAATATTTATTTGGTAATATTGGGAGAAGGTGAAGAGAGGAAATCTCTTGAAGCGTTGGTAGGGCAGTTGGGTATTTGTAATTTTGTTTGGTTGCCTGGTTTTGTTCAGAATCCCTATCCATACCTCCGGCGAGCCTCGGTTTTTGTGCTCTCTTCACAGTATGAGGGCCTTCCCACTGTTTTAATCGAAGCACTAGCTGTTGGGACTCCCGTTGTTTCAACGGATTGTCCAAATGGGCCAAGGGAGATTCTCGAAGGTGGTAAGTTTGGGGAGTTGGTTACTCTCGAGAATGTTGAGTCATTAGCGTGTTCTATCGAAAAAGCTATAACAAAAGAGCGGGTTAAGGTGAATGAAGATGACTTAAAAAAATATTCATCTGGTTGTGCTGCCTTAAATTACTTGAAAGTCTTTGAGGAAAAATAAATTGAACAAGATCGCATTTATGTCCCTTCTTCTTCTTGTTTTTGTAATTCCTTTTGAAAACATGCTTATTGTTCCCGGTTTTGGGACAATAAGTCGTGTTGTCGGGGCTTTTTCTTTTTTGTTTTGTTTTTTATCTATAATTATAGATAAAAAACAATTTACAATAACAAATTTTCAAAAAAAAGTTCTTGTTTTTATATATTTTTCGGTTTGTAGTTATTTTTGGAGTGTAGAGCAAGGAGAATCATTAAAAGCAATTATTTCATTGATACAAATTTTTATTTTCATTTTATTGATGATAGAGTTTTTTGACAGTCCACAGAAGAAAATAAACTCAATTCAGGCGTATATAGCAGGCGCCTATGTTTCATCTATTGCAACAATCTTTATGTTTTTTACAAAGACTGAAAGTTTTTACCTTCGATATTCAGCAAAGGGATTCGATCCAAATGATCTTGGGGTTATTTTGGCGGTTGGTGTCCCAATGGCATGGTATTTGTTTTTAACTCTAGAAAGTAAGCTGTTAAAAACAATTTTTTCGTTATATATACCAATATGTGGCTTTGCAGTTGTGTTGACCTCCTCAAGGACAGCCTTCGTCGTTTATTTGATTGGTCTAGTTCTAATACCATGGACGGTTTTTTCCCTAACTAAGTTGACTAGATCAATGACTTGTTTCTTTATATTAGTAGTGTTGACAATTTTTATTTATGTGGTTCCACCATCTTCAATTGGAAGACTTCTCACTGTTGTTGATGAAAGTATGTTCGGGAGTTTAAATAGTCGAACCCTTATATGGGAAAACTATATCGAACTTTTTTCAGAAAAATCGTTGATTGGATATGGGGTTGGTTCTTCTCAAAATGTTTTTTTTGATGTTAATGGTATAGAATTGGCGACACACAATTTATTTATATCTCATTTGGTAAACGGTGGATTTGTTGGTTTAACACTTTTTCTTGTCATAATTTTTGAGGTTATTAGAAAAACATTTAAACTAAATGATAACGAATTTAAATTTTGGATATTAGTATTGTTTTGTTGGTTTTTGGGTGTAATGAATCTAAACTGGGAGATGAGGAAACCGACATGGTTTATTTTTACAATGATAATTCTTTTTTCAATAGAAAGTGTCCGAATGAAAAAACAGGAAAAATATGTCGAATAATAAAATAAAAATACATTTTATTATTACCGGTCTTGAATCAGGCGGTGCAGAAAATATGCTTTACAAATTACTGTCCCTTATAAACAAGGATAAATTTTCGGTCATTGTTACATCTCTGTTGGGCGAAGGTGTTTTTGGGAGGAAAATTCGCGATTTGGGAATTGAACTTAATTCCTTAGGGATGGATAGGGGGAGTGTTGATTTTAGCGCCATTTTTAGAATGGCTAAGTTAATTAAAAAATCTAATCCTAATATCGTGCAAACATGGATGTATCATGCTGATTTAATCGGTGGGATTTCAGCAAAAATTGCAAAATGCTCTACGATCGTATGGAATATAAGAAATGGAACCCTTGATACAAAGCTTAGTAAAAAATCTACTATTTTAACAACTCGTGCTTGTTCGTTTTTGTCTTCTCACATACCAAAAAAAATCGTATGTTGTGCAGAATCAGCAAAAGAAATTCACAGCAAAATAGGTTACAGTGAAGACCGTATTGTTGTCATTCCAAACGGTTTTGACGTCGATGTTTTTCGGCCAGACAGTGAATCTCGTGCTAGAGTTCGCTCTGCACTCGGGATTTCCGATAAAACAATAGTGATTGGATTGGCCGGGCGGTTTGATCCTCAAAAAGATCATAAGTCCTTTTTTCTTGCAGCGTCCAAAATTTCCAAAATTCAAAAAGACATACGGTTTATTTTGTGTGGTAACGGAATCTTCGAAAACAATTTACCTCTTTTTGAAATGATTCAATCTGCCGATGTCGCCGGTAGAGTGAACCTCCTTGGGCGGCGCGATGACATGGCGCAGGTCACGGCAGCTTTTGATATAGGGTGTTCTTCCTCTGCGTACGGAGAGGCTTTCTCTAATACTATTGGTGAATCCATGGCCTGCGGGGTGCCTTGCGTTGTTACGGATGTGGGTGACTCAGCCGTAATCGTCGGGGATTCAGGTTTAGTGGTGCCCCCTCGGGACCCAGAGGCTTTATTTTGTGCATTGAAAGAAATGGTAGAGATGGGTGCTGAGCGAAGGCGTGAGCTCGGGGTGCTTGCAAGACAGCGGGTGATAAAGGAGTACTCTTTGGAGGGTATCGTCCTTAAATATGAGGGGTTGTATTCCGACCTTTTTGCGTCTGCTGCCGGGGTGGCAGTAAAGGGGTAAGAGATTTATGTGCGGAATTGCTGGTTTTGTATGCTTATCTTACCAGCAGGGTGACCAGGCATTGATTGCTTTGGTTAAAGGAATGACCAAAGACCTTGTTCATCGTGGGCCTGATGACACCGGTACTTGGGTCGAGCAAAAATCAGGGGTAGGTCTTGGGCACCGTAGACTTTCAATTCTTGATCTTTCCAGTGAAGGTCATCAACCGATGGTGTCTCATTGCGGTCGGTATGTTTTAGTCTTTAATGGGGAGATTTACAATTTTAATAGCCTTCGCCAACTGGTCGAGAGTGCGAGCGGAGGAAAGGGTTGGCGAGGGACTTCTGATACAGAGATTTTGCTCGAGGCAATGGTCTCTTTGGGTGTCGAAGAGGCCCTTAAACAATCCATTGGCATGTTTGCTTTTGCCCTTTGGGACCGTCAGGATCGCCTTCTTTATTTAGGTCGAGACCGATTGGGCGAAAAACCCCTCTATTACGGATGGGGGAAAAATGTTTTTTTGTTCGCATCTGAACTCAAGTCTTTAAAAGCTCATCCCGGATGGGTAGGGGAACTCAACCCTGACGCGTTATCCTTGTTTGTTCGGTTGAATTATATTCCGTCTCCCTACAGTATTTATAAAGGGATTTTTAAGATTTCCCCAGGAACCTTTGTCCGTCTCACACTCGATGAGGTCGCCTCGAACCCCTGTGGTGAAAAGGCTGTTCCTTTTATAGGGACGCAATACTGGTCTGCCCATGATGAGGCGCTTAAGGGAATTTCTAATCGATTTTCGGGTGATGAAGGCGAGGCGATAGGGACCCTGGACAACCTCCTGCGGAATGCTATCGGTCAACAAATGGTTGCCGATGTGCCTTTGGGGGCTTTTCTTTCTGGGGGGATAGATTCATCAACTATCGTTGCGCTGATGCAGGCGCAAAGCTCAATCCCTGTGAGAACCTTCACCATCGGAGTCGATCGTGAGGATTTTAACGAGGCTCAGCACGCCAAGGCGGTAGCGAATCATTTAGGGACGGACCATACCGAGCTTTACGTAACTCCGGCTGATGCTCTAGCGGTCATTCCCAGCCTTCCCAATCTTTACGATGAACCATTTGCCGACCCATCCCAAATTCCGACGTTTCTGGTTTCGCAAATGACTCGCAAACATGTGACTGTGAGTCTCTCTGGGGACGGAGGCGACGAGCTTTTCGGTGGGTACAACCGATACTTTCTTGCTGATAATATCTGGAAGCGTTTTGGTCGGTTTCCACCGATGCTGCGACAGGGAGTCGCTAGTGGGTTGGGACGGGTTCCGGCGAACTGGTTGGATGCAAGCTTCGGTTGGCTTGCCGCAGAGATCGGGAAGTACGGTCGTGTTGGCCGAGTCAGCGATAAAGTTAACAAGTTTTGTACACTTCTTCCCGCCGCCTCGCCTGAAGAATTGTACTCACTGCTCTCTTCTAATTGGGGCAAGTCGCAGGCCTTAATATCTTCGTCATCCGATAGGTTAAGTGTTTTTTCTGACCAGAATTGGGGAGCAGGGTTTGGCTCTTTTTTCGAAAAAATGATGTATTTGGATACGGTCAGTTATTTGCCTGATGACATTTTGGTCAAGGTGGATCGTGCGGCCATGAGTGTGAGCCTTGAAACCAGAGTACCGCTATTGGACCACAGGGTATGTGAATTTGCCTGGAGTATCCCCCTCAGCATGAAAGTGCGCAATGGCCAGGGAAAGTGGTTGCTGAGGCAAGTGCTTTATCGCTATGTGCCAAGAGAGATGGTCGAACGCCCTAAACGCGGTTTTGATATCCCTGTCGATGAATGGCTTCGGGGGCCGCTGCGGGAATGGGCCGAGGGCCTTTTGGGTGAGCGCCGATTGAGAGAACAAGGCCTGTTTGACCCGCATATGGTTCGTAAAAGGTGGCAGGAGCATCTCTCCGAGAAGGCCAATTGGCAATCGGTGCTCTGGAACGTTCTGATGTTTCAGGCCTGGCTCGAAGCTCAGGCATAACCTGTAAATTACTTCCCTCTTCAAATTTGACGACTCCGTAAATCACCCTTCGCCCATATCTCCAACGTCTCTTCCCTTATTTTAAGTTCTGTAAAAAACCAAACTTTAGTTTAGTTGTATTTTTCCGTTTTCCTCCTAGACTTGCTTGAAAAGGAAAGGGTTTTAATGGAAGTGGAGGAATATGACGCGCGCTCTATTTGTGGCAACGGTTCCTGAAACCTTGAAAGGATTTCTTCAACCTTTTGCCAGACACTTTCGTGCCAAAGGGTGGCAGGTTGACGGCATGGCCAAAGGGATTTCCACATGCTCTGACTGCAGAGACGTGTTTGATCAGGTTTGGGATATCGAATGGTCCAGGAATCCATTTGACGCGCGAAACCTGTTTCAAGCTCCCGACAGGGTTCGTCAAGTGGTGGCTGAGGGGAGGTACGACTTGGTCCATGTTCATACCCCTGTGGCATCTTTTGTAAGCCGGTTTGCCTTGCGGAACTGCAATCAAAGTATCAGGCCAAAGATTATTTACACGGCCCACGGCTTTCATTTTTTTCGTGGAGGCAAGGCGTTGAATAATGGACTTTACCTGGTGCTCGAAAAAATAGCTGGAAAGTGGACCGACTATCTTGTGGTCATGAATCGGGAGGACTTCGAATCGGCCCGAAAACATCGGATTGTGAACCCCGAGAGGGTGACCTTTATGCGGGGGATCGGGGTTGATACCGGCTATTACAATAACAATTTGGTTCCCGCAGTTGAAACCAACCTGGTCAGGCTTGAGCTTGGTTTGAATTCTGACGATCGTCTGTTTCTGATGGTAGCGGAATTTATTCCCCGTAAGCGGCATGAGGATGTTTTACGTGCCTTTGCCAAATTGGACTGCGACCACGCACATATTGGGTTTGCTGGCACTGGGCCATTGCTTGAGCAGATAAAGGCATTGGCGGGTGAGCTGAAAATTAGCGACCGGGTGCATGTGTTGGGTTTTCGGAAGGATATTCCGGTTTTGCTCAGGGCCTCGGTGGGCATTCTGTTGCCCTCTTTGCACGAGGGTTTGCCTCGTAGTTTAATGGAGGCTATGTGTTTGGAGATCCCCTGCATTGGTTCGAATATCCGCGGCACCAGTGATCTTCTTGAGAGTGGCAGGGGGTTGTTGGTGGATGTCGGTGATATCGAGGGCTTCAGGGCCGCCATGGCCTGGATTTTGGAGAACCCTGCAGATGCCCGGGAAATGGCTCTCAAGGGGAGGGCCGGCATGGCCGAATATGATACTGAGAAGATCATTCAGATGCATGAGGCGCTTTATCATCAGGCGTTAACGAGCTAAGTCATGATGACAGCTTTTTACCCAAGTAAAATAAAGCCGTTGCTGGATCGATTTCTCGGAGGAGTGGCTTTTTTGCTATTGCTGCCGGTGTTATTGGCCCTGGCCGCTCTGGTGCGTGTCAATCTGGGTGCACCAGTCTTGTTTCGCCAGTTCAGGCCGGGCCTGGGGGGGGCGGAGTTCACAATTTACAAGTTTCGCTCCATGGTCGATGCTTTCGATAAGCAGGGTAAGATATTGCCGGATGAGCAGAGGTTGACCACCTTTGGGGCTTTTCTGAGAAGCTCCAGCCTGGATGAATTACCCGAGCTGTTTAACGTTGTTAGAGGGGATATGAGTTTGGTAGGTCCTCGCCCCTTACTGATGGAATATCTGGGCCGCTACTCTCCTGACCAGGCTCGTCGCCATGAGGCGAAGCCGGGCATTACCGGTTGGGCGCAGGTGAATGGAAGAAATGCTCTGAGCTGGGAAAAGAAATTCGAATTGGACGTATGGTACGTCGATAACTGCTCTTTTTATCTGGATTTGAAAATACTCTGGCTGACCTTGGTCAAGGTGGTCCGACGCGAGGGGATTAGTGCCGAGGGGTACGCCACTGCACCATTTTTCATGGGAACTGAGCACAAGGCTGACAAGGAAAACGGGACCAGTTGAGGTGTCGATGATTGCAGAGTTTATTGGGTCGAACGATGCAAGATGGGAAAACTTTCTGGCCAATGTCCAGTACGATTTTTATCATCTTCCAGAGTATGTGCGGTTTGCTGCGGAATACGAGGGCGGGGAACCGATAGCGTTTTATGCTCAGGATGGCGAATCTGCGTGCCTTATTCCGCTGCTTCGCCGGCCACTTCCAGCCTCTCTCGAAGCGCCAGAGGGGTGGACCGATGTCTGCTCCCCCTATGGCTATCCGTCGCCACTGCTTTTTCCTGCGGGAAAGGCCAGCCTTGAGCAGTTTCTGCCGGCTCTACTTGAATTGGGCCGGCAAGAGGGGGTTGTGTCGTCCTTTCTTCGGTTACACCCGCTGTTGCCTTTGGCACTGGAGAAGATCGATGGAGTCGGTGAACTGGTCCTGCATGGCGATACCGTCGTCATCGATCTGACCCAATCTTGCGAAGAGTTCTGGCGGCAGACCCGGAAGAACCACCGAAGTGGAATCAACAAATTGTTGCGGGGAGGGTTTGAAGCAGTCATCAACGACTGGCAATCGTTTGACGAGTTCAAAATCATCTATCGGCAGACCATGGCTCGGGTCGAAGCGGCCGAGTATTATCATTTTTCAGATGCCTATTTTGCTGGGTTAAGAAACGCCTTGCAGGAGAAACTCAACCTTTGCGCCATTTTGGCCCCAACGGGCGAGGTCGCAGCAGCAGGACTGTTCACCACCTGTAACGGTTTGATTGAGTTCCACCTGGCTGGAACCTCGGAAAAGTATTTTGACTGGGCGCCCACCAAACTGATGTTCGATTTTGTCCGCCGCTGGGGAAAAGATCTCGGTAACCAATTGTTTCATTTGGGGGGTGGGGTTGGTGGAGAGGCGGATCCCCTTTACCATTTCAAGGCAGGTTTTTCCGCGCAACGCAGGCCTTTTCATACCTTGCGCTTGATACAGGACAGATCTCTTTATCGTGAATTGTGCACAAAAATCGGAAATTTCTCCGGGGAGTGCGAACGGGGAGGGGAGTCTTTCTTTCCGTGCTACCGGCAGACCGGGACTTCGGGCTGAAGCTTCCGGTCAGGTCTTGAAGGTTGCGAACAGGATTCGGGCCCGCGCCTGATCGTTCACTGTTTGTCATCGGTTGCATTGAGGGTTTTAACTGGGGGGAATGAGGGGGGCACAATGGATTTGATGTTGCTCGACTTTAGCCTCTGTACTCAGGCTTCAAAGTGCACCAAGGGGGAGTTTTGTATCTGCTTTGACCTGAAGAATGGAAGCTGTCGACGCTGTGGCAAGGTGTGCGATGTGTACATGAAATACCTGACCCAAAAGGGTACGGCGGCTGACTTGATGGAGTTCTGGGCCAATCGACATTCCCAGGGTCAAAGCCACAGCAAAAACACAATTTAAATGAAGCGCTGTTTCGATTGTCTTGCAGCGGTGTTTGGCTTGATTCTTCTGAGTCCGCTGCTGCTCCTTGTCGCGCTGCTGGTTGTTTGGCGCCTCGGTTCCCCGGTGCTGTTTCGTCAGCAGCGATTGGGGCGCAACGGAGCGCCCTTCGTGCTTTTGAAGTTTCGGACGATGACCTCTGCGGTTGACCGGGATGGTCGCCTGCTACCGGATCATCTGCGACTGACCAAACTGGGGCGGTTCTTGCGCATATCCAGCATTGACGAACTGCCCGAATTGTTCAATGTGTTGCGGGGGGAGATGAGTCTGGTCGGGCCGCGCCCCTTGTTGCTGCGCTATTTCCCCTATTTTACCGAAGAGGAAATGCTGCGTTTTTCGGTGCGCCCTGGAATCACCGGCCTGGCTCAGGTCAGTGGTCGCAATGAAGCGAGCTGGGATCAACGTATGGCGGCCGACGTGCATTATATTCGCACTTGGTCACATGCGCGAGATATCTCTCTTCTGCTGAAAACGGTAGGCAAGGTTTTCAGTAGTCAAGGGGTGGAGGAGGATCCGATGTCTGCCATGGCCGATTTTGATGAAGAACGCCGGCAAAGGAAAATCGGCCCCTTCCGCTAGCGTCAGACCCTTGAAAGGATTGAACCATGTTGAGGGTGGTGTTTTTCGGCATCCATCAAATCGGGGTTGAAGCTCTCACCTGCCTGCTCGGGAGTGATTGCCGGATTGAGACGGTGGTGACCAAGCCTGGAACCGCAGACTTTCCTCAAAGGGTTGAGCAGGCGGCCATGGACCACGGGCTCTCGGTTCATACCCCAACCTCTCCCAAGGACCCAATCCTGCAGCAGACCCTTAAGACCTTGCGCCCCGACCTGATCGTGGTGGGCGGTTACCACCGCATTCTGCCCAAAGAACTTCTGGATATACCGACGCTGGGAGCGATCAATCTGCACGCATCCCTGCTCCCTGCCTACCGAGGTCCTGTTCCCTGGAAGTGGGTGATCATGCATGGTTTGAAAGAAACTGGCATGACCGTGCACCGGATGCTCCCCACGCTTGACAGCGGCGACATTCTGGCCGCATGCAAGGTGGCCATCTCTCCCGATGACACCGGTGGCTCCCTGTTCGCCCGACTCAGTTCTGAAGGAGGAAAACTTCTAGCCGAAACGGTAAAGATAATTTCAAGAGGTAAACTGGAAGCAATCCCGCAAGATGAAAGTGTTGCGAGTTATTTCAGTTACCCCGATGAACGGCAGACACAGCTGGATTGGCACCAGAGACCGGAAAAGATTCGGAATCTGATCCGAGCCTTGGACCCATCTCCTGGGGCTTGGAGCATCTGCAGGGGACAGAAGTATCGTTTTTACGGGGGAAGATTGACTGAAACTCGATCGGGGGCTTCTGCTGGAACTCTTGTCGCACGACATGAGCGGGGCGCAGTTGTGGCAACCTCAGGGCTGGATATGATGATTGAACGGTTGGTTTATGACTCTGATGAAGACGTGACGAAGGCGTATGCACCTGAGTTTCCAGGAGTCGGTGATGTTTTTGAGTACTCCGGTGGCCGAACCAGTTAGGCTGTCTGCTGTTTGCTGGAAGGATTTGATCTTCCTGATATCAATGCGAGGGGTCTCGCTGGGATGGATTCAATGAGAATTTCTTCCTGGTCGCACCCGAAAGGGGAGATATATGAAGCAAAAACCGAAGTTTTGTCGGTATTCCGAGTTGAATGATCTTTGGGGTAACCGGGAGATGCACACTCACACCGTTCAGACGGATGGAAAAGGAACGATTGAGCAGGTTCTTCAACGGGCGGTCGAGGTCAATTTGGCTGAACTTGCCTTTACCGAACATGTAAGAGCCGACTCCGAATGGTTCTCTGGGTTTGCTGCTGAGGTGCGAAAATTGTCTGCAACCCAGCCGCTGCGTACCTTGGTCGGAGCGGAGGTGCGCATCACCGATTTTCATGGTTCCTTGGACGTTTCAGGGGCAATTCGGAGCCAATGCGATATCCTGCTGGCCAGCGTTCATCGTTTCCCCGATCAGAATGGGAAGCGCATAAATTTTCCTGAGATACCAAAGGACGAATTCGCTGGAATTGAATTCAACCTTGCGTTAGGTCTGATCCGCCAGGGGGATGCCGACGTTTTGGCACATCCGGGCGGGATGTCATGTCGCTGGCTTGGGGGCTTTCCTGACGAGTATTACCGGGTATTGCTGAAAGAGGCGGCCATGTCCGGTCTGGCGGTGGAGATCAATAGCTCATATATCAAGGATTTGGAGAAATTTCTCGGTTTTCTGGCTGAAGCTGACCCCTATGTATCCATTGGCTCCGATGCCCATCTGTTGAGCCAGGTGGGAGAATGTCGTGATAAGCTCAAGGAGATTTTATGGAACCATTAACTGTTCTGGTGACAGGTGCAGGGGCGCTTTTGGGGCAAGGAGTATTAAGGTGTTTGCGGATGTCCCGGCGGCAACTGCGAATTCTGACTGCCGATCCGGACTACTTGGCGCCAGGACATTGGCTTGGTGATGGCGCGTTTATTATCCCCATGGCGGAGAGTGCCGATTATATCTCGCGGGTGGAGGAAATTATCGCTAGGGAAAAGGTTTCGATCTTGTTCATCGGCACCGATGTGGAATTGAAAAAACTCAGTGTTGAGCAGTCTCGCCTGAGGGAAAAATACGCTGTACGGGTGGTTGTGTCGCCGCTCTCAGTCATTGAAATCGCAGACGACAAGTGGCTGACGGCCCAATTCCTGAAGAATGAAGGATTCCCTTACCCCTTGTCAGCCCAGGCTAGCGATGAGGAGTCGGTCAAGCATCTTTTGGCCAAAACGCGATTTCCGCTGTTTGCAAAACCGCGGGTGGGCGCTCGGTCAAAAGGGGTTGAAATTGTCCGCAACCAGGAGGAACTGGCTGAAGTTTGCGCTTTTCATAAAAATTACGTTCTTCAGGAACTTCTCCCTGAGGCTCAGGGTGAATATACCGTCGGTTGTCTGGTCACTGAAAACCGGTGTCGCTCTGTCGTTGTCCTGCGGAGGGATTTGCGTGATGGCAACACCTGTCGAGCCTATTCAGATCTTTCCGGGCGATTTGAATCTCAGATGGCAAGGGTAGCCGAGCGGTTGGGTGTAGAAGGTCCCTGCAACTTCCAGTTCCGTCTTCGGGATGGTGAGCCGGTCATATTCGAGATCAATGCACGGTTTAGCGGAACCACCCCCCTTCGGGCGATTTTCGGTTTCAACGAAGTCGATGCTCTCCTCGATCATTATCTGGACAACAAGATGATTCCCAGTGCCCAGCTTAAGGAGGGGGCTGTTTTCAAGATTTGGTCGGATATTTTCATTGACCAAAAACAGCTGGATAAGTTGAAAACTACGGGCCAACGGGTTGGGGAGCGACTGGCAATGTCGCCGCTTTGAGTCCGAAACCAGCCGGTTGGTAGGTTCTGGTGGCCTTGATGACGTTGACCGCCCCTCGCGGGGTATTCAATCCATGTAAGGATTGGTGCTTTCCGCCTGGCTGATCTTAAATACTTTGCAGGTTGCTTTGAGGGAGGAGCCCAGGTGGGTAAGCTATGATCAGAAATGCTCCATCCAAAGATTCGATGTCCCTGCGCACAACCCCCTTCGCACCTTGGCCCAGTTTTGGCGCTGAGGAGATCGAGGCGGCGGCTGGAGTTCTTCGCTCCGGCAAGGTGAATTACTGGACCGGGGAGGAAGGGCGGCTGTTTGAGCAGGAGTTTGCCGCTGCGGTGGGAAGTCGTTACGCCATCGCTCTGAGCAACGGGACTGTGGCCCTTGAACTGGCACTTTTTGCCCTGGGTATCGGCCCGGGGGACGAAGTCGTGACCACCAGCCGCACCTTTATCGCATCGGCCAGTGCCGTGGTCATGCGCGGGGCCACACCGGTGATCGCCGAGGTCGATCCAGAGAGTCAGAACCTGACCGCCGAGACGGTCCGGCAGGTGCTTTCACCCCGGACCAGGGCGATCATTGTCGTGCACCTGGCGGGGTGGCCCTGTGATATGGATCCCTTGCTCGATCTCGCCCAGGCCCATGGCCTCAAGGTGATCGAGGACTGCGCCCAGGCCCAAGGAGCCACTTACAAGGGACGGATGATTGGCTCTCTTGGGGCTGCTGCGGCCTTCTCCTTCTGCCAGGACAAGATCATGACTACCGGCGGAGAAGGCGGCATGCTGACCACCAGCGACCCGGACTTGTGGGAGCGGGCCTGGTCCTTCAAGGACCATGGCAAGAGTTACGAGGCGGTGTTTCGGCGGCCGCATCCGGCCGGGTTCCGCTGGCTGCATGAATCCTTCGGCACCAACTGGCGTCTGACCGAAATGCAGTCGGCCATCGGGCGGGTGCTGTTGGGAAAACTGCCAGGATGGGTGGAGCAGCGGCGCCGCAATGCCGCTGTTTTGGCCGGCCAGCTTGGGCGCATCCCAGCCCTGAGGATCCCCTTGCCCCCTGCGGAAGTGGACCACGCCTATTATAAATTCTATTGCTTTGTCCGACCGGAACGGTTGCGCGAGGGGTGGAGTCGCGATCGGATTCTGGAGGCGATCGTCGCCAGGGGAATTCCTTGTTTCACCGGCAGTTGCAGTGAAATTTATCTGGAGAAAGCCTTCCGGGATGCCGGCCTGGGTCCTCCGGAACGCTATCCTGTGGCTAAGGAACTGGGGGAGACCAGCCTGATGTTTCTGGTTCATCCGACCCTGAACCAGGTGGATATGGAGGATACCGGTCGGGTCGTTGCCGACGTTTTGGCGGAGTCTTGTCGGTGAGGAGCGCAGCGGTGGTGAATTCTAGCTGATCGAGGAGATTAGGAAAGGACAGGATGTCCATGCCAATTAGACTGATGATCTGTTGTCGCAACTATTTACTTGCAGAGGGTCTGGATAAATTGCTCAAGGATACTGATCAGATGGTCGTTGATAAAATCATCTGCAGGCCAGAGGATTTTTGCACTATGATCGAGGACGCCCCGGACGTGGCCGTTTGCGACCGGTCTTCCTGTGAGTACCTGTTTGCCAATCATCCTCCCACCAATGGTACCAAGGTTCTGCTGTTGGCAAATGAGGAGAACAGTCCCTTCAACTACCTCGATCTGCAAGAGATGGTTGCCAGGGGCCTCGCGGGCATCATGCCCTACGATTCGGACTCACAGTTGCTGAAAAAGGCGATTGTGAAACTGCATGCCGGGGAACTCTGGATTGACCACAAAACCATCAGCAGCGCATTGATCAATAAAAACGAGGAAAAGACCAATATTCGCCTGACAAAAAAAGAGCTTGAAATTCTCCGGCATGTTTGTGCAGGAGATACCAATAAAAAAATTGCCTTGAAAATGAATATCAGCGAGCAGACGGTCAAGTCCCATTGCAATCACCTGTTCAAAAAATTCGGGGTCAGGAATCGTGTCACCCTGGCTCTGCATGCCTCCCGGTCTGCCTCAAGATTCCTGGATCCCTCCGGGGTCCCCGCTGGTTCCTCTGATTAAGCGCTTCCCTCAACGGTTGTGAACTCTACGCCCCTCAGTGTGCTGTTTTCAACAGAACGCTGAGGGGCGTAGTTTTCCACCAAAAGAATAAAACTAAAGTTTGATTCGGTTCTCACCCACATTTCTTTGAGTTTCGAAACTTAGGGGTAATTGAATAATCCCTCCCCCCTTCTATCCTCTACTAGTAGGTCCCTGAAATTCCATAGAGAGGATATGCAGTGAATATCAAGGTGGGTTTTCTTAATAAGGGGCGGTGGCGCAGAGTTCTGACCCTGGGATTCCAGGCGTATGTTGTCGCCACGGCCTTTTTGCTGGCGTTCGCGGTGAGGTTTGATTTTCAGATTCCCCCCGAGTATCAACAGGTCTTTAAAGTCACACTGCCAGCCTTGATCGCCATCAAACTGGTGGTGTTCTGGCGGTTGCGGCTGGCTTCGGGGTGGTGGAAATATGTTTCGCTGCCGGATCTGTTGGTCCTTGTGCGCGCCAATACCTTTGCTTCTCTGGGCTTTTTGATCTATCTGGCCTTTTTACCTCCTCTGGTCAACATTCCCCGCACGGTTTTGGTTCTCGACGGGCTCTTCTGTTTTCTTATTCTGAGTGGTGCCCGGGTGCTGACGCGGCTTCTGCGGGAAAGTCAGGTCCGCAATGCCAAGGTTGAGTTGGGCCGCGAACGACTGCTGATTGTTGGAGCCGGGGCGGTCGGGCAGTCGATTGTACGGGAAATCCGTCAGAACCCTCACCTGAACAGCGAGGTTGTCGGTTTCGTCGACGACGATCCGGAGCGCTTGGACCAGCAGTTCCAGGGGGTCAATGTTGTGGGGGCCGTGGAGCGCCTCGAGGACCTTTGCCGGGAATGCATGGTCGATCAGGTAATTATCGCTCAACCGGCACTCTGCCCCAAGGCTCTGCGGGACATCGTCGAGCGCTGCCGCCGGGCCGGGGTCAAATCCAAGATTCTACCGACCGTGGAGGATATCATTACCGACGCAGTGTCGGTGCAACATGTCCGCGACGTTCAGCTCGAAGATCTGTTGGGGCGCAAACCGATTCATCTGGATCTGGATGACATCAGCAATTACCTGCAAGGAAAGCGGATTCTGGTGACCGGGGCGGGGGGGAGCATCGGTAGCGAAATCTGCCGTCAAGTCTCAGCCTTTTCACCGGCCAGCGTCGTTCTGCTCGATAATGCCGAAACCCCGCTGTTTCATATCGAAAATGAGCTGCGGGAGCATTTTCCCGCCCAATCGTATGAGACGAGCTTGAGCGACATTCGGGATTTAACCAGGGTTGAATACGTTTTTAACCATTGGCGTCCCGAGGTGGTTTTCCATGCCGCGGCCTACAAGCATGTTCCCATGTCCGAGCATAACCCCATCGAGGCGATCAGAAACAACGTGATCGGCACCCGCAACCTGGCGGACAAAGCCCATGACTGTGGGGCTCAGCATTTTGTCATGGTTTCCACCGATAAGGCGGTCAGACCGACCAATGCCATGGGGGCGAGCAAGCGGGCGGCGGAGGTCTACGTTCAGACCCTGGCCCAGAACAGCAAGACCAATTTCGTGACCGTACGGTTTGGCAACGTTTTAGGGAGCAATGGCAGCGTTGTCCCTATTTTTCAGGAGCAGATCCGCAAAGGCGGGCCGGTTACCGTCACCGACCCGGAGATCACCCGGTTTTTTATGACCATCCCCGAGGCGGTGCAATTGGTTTTGCAGGCCGGCAGCATGGGGCAGGGTGGGGAGATCATGTTGGTGGATATGGGGGAACCGGTGAAGGTTTTGCGGTTGGCTGAAGACTTGATACGACTCTCGGGACTACAGCCCTATGAAGATATCGAAATCGTTTTTACCGGTCTGCGTCCGGGGGAGAAGCTTTACGAAGAATTGCTGCTGGATGATGAAGGGGTGCGACCGACCCGGCATGAACAGATCTGCGTCGCCAATGCGTCTTTTCACGACCCGATTCTACTGGCCCGGCAAATCGAGGATCTCTACCTGGCCTGCCGCCATATGGATCTGGACGGGTCGTTGCGCATACTTAACCGGATTGTGCCGGAATATAGGATCAGCAAAGATTTGTCGAAACCGCACCCTGAATTGTCGACAACGAAAAAAACCGAAAAACCTGCAGGGTCCTATGCTCCTATGCGCTCCTGAGGGATTTTCATGAAATTTTGACAAAATGTGTGGAATGATTAATTAGTCATACTGTTGACAACCTCCATTCTTTTGGTAGTTATTGACACTACGGAAGGATGGTTTTTTTTAAGCTTTAGTTTGAAAACATCGCGATGTTTGGGGGGGGATTCATGAAATTACTGCACTTGGTTCTGGCCGGAGGAATGTATGTCCTGCTTGGAGTGGCCCCGCTTGCCGCGGCCAATATGGCCACTCCTGTCGCCAATTACGATCTGACCCTGATGCCTGAGGGGGTGACAACGAGTTCCGACTCGGCGTTTGGGGAGACGTGGAATTATTTTAATCCTTTTTTGTCCCTCGGGGAATATTACACGGACAACCTGTTTAATAGCGACAATAACCAGCAGAGCGACTTTATTACGGTCATCACACCAGGGATCTGGGTTGCCTTGCCGGCCAGTCGACAACCCCTCACCGATGTGGAAACGGTCAATACCGTTCCGGGTGGTTTTGAACTGACCCGTTTCGATACCGACCTGCCCAGACGTATGCAAGCCTATGCGCTTTATCGAGCCAACATCAACCGGCACAACGACTTCTCCCAGGAAAATACCGTCAATCACCGGGCCGAGGGAATGTTGCAGTACAACTTTCGCGGTGGATTAGCGCTGGAACTGCTCGATATCTACGAAATTGAGCAGGATCCCTATGGGACTGGAACGTCGCAGGTTCTGGATGAGTACAAATCCAACGTTCTAAACGCCATGGCGGTCTATCGCATTACCCCAAAAACCCGGGTACGGGCAGACTTTTCTCTCTATTCCCTGAGTTATGACTCCAGCCTGAACCGCTTTCGAGACCGTGACGACCAAGGTTTTTCTCTTTTTGCGTTCCATAAATTCTGGGAAAAAACCTCGGCATTTCTCGAATATGAGTTTGTGAACATCGACTACGATCGCAATTTTTTGGTGGATAGCAAAGAGCATCGTTATTTCGTTGGCGCCTTGTGGGACGCCACGGCAAAAATCGCAGTTCAGGGCAAACTCGGGTATGGCGTCAAGTCTTTCGAGGGGGGCGCTACTGCTTTTGATGACAACCGGGATCTGATTGGCGAGGCCAGGCTCGACTACCGGTTCACCCCCAAAACCTCCCTCGGTCTCACCGCGACCCGGGCGGTTAACGAAACCGACATCCTTGGGCTGAGCGATGTGCTGACCCATCGGGTGGGTATTGACTACTCCCAGCGAATTACCTCAAAAATTCGTCTTATCGCCGACCTCAACTACCTGCGCAACAGCTATCGGGGCGGGAATGTCACCTCTGGGTTTTTGGTCGGCAAGCGGGTCGATGATTATTTGGGGGGAGGACTCACCCTGGGGTTCTCTCTCAGGGATTGGTTGAACCTGAGTGTTGGTTACAACTACACGGAACGCGATTCGAATTTCACCATTTACGATTATCAGACCAACACCTTCTTTGTCACTTTGACTGCAGCCCTCTAGGTTAACACTCAATTCCGAGTAGGTTGCTAACGATCCGAAGAAACCAGAGCTTGGAGATGACATGAAATCATGGATGTATCTTGCGATTCTTCTGCTGATTTTAGGCTTGGCTCCTATAGCCCGGGCGATGGACAACAATTACCTGGTTGGTGACGGAGATGTGCTTAAGGTGAACGTTTATGGCAATCCTGACTTGGATGCCACGGTTAGGGTCGGCAGCGACGGGACGATTCTTTTTCCTTTGCTGGGGCAGGTCAAAATCGGAGGTTTGAGCGTCGCCCAGGTCTCAAAACAATTGGAAAAAAAATTGGCCGACGGATACATCGTCAACCCCCAGGTCAGTGTTTTCGTCGAAGAGTTCCGCAGTAAAAAAGCAATCATCATCGGTCAGGTTCGAACCCCGGGGCTCTACGAATTGAGCGGGCCCACATCGGTTCTCGAATTGATCTCCAAGGCTGGGGGGCTCACTCCCGAGGCGGGCGACAAGGCGACCATCAAGAGAAAATCCGAAGCCGGAATGCCCGGGGAGAAGATGATCACGGTGAATCTCCGGGATCTTCTGGAGCGGGGTCAGGCCGCTTTGGATGCTCCGATCCTGGATGGTGATAACGTTTTTGTCTCCAAGGCCCAGGTCTTCTACGTCACTGGTGAAGTCGGTCGCCCCAATGCCTACCGATTTGAAGAGGGAACCACGGTGATCCAGGCTATTACCATGGCGGGAGGATTTTCTCCCATTGCCTCCAAGGGGAGGGTGCGGATTATTCGCAAGGTCGATAGTGTCGAGCAGGTGATCACAAGCGTTTCCATGGATGTTCCTTTGTTGCCAGACGACGTGGTGGTGGTTCCCGAGAGTTTTTTCTGACCGGATTTTCTAAGTTGTACACCCTTGAATTGTTGGGAGGATTTTTGCCCTTATGTTGCCAATTGACCGGGATAAGCATCTGCGGGATCATCTGAAGGTTATTTCCAAACGCAGAAAACCGATTGCGATTTTTTTCGTCGCGACGTTTTTTGCAGTCTTTCTGGTGACCTTTGCCACCACCCCTCTCTATGAGGGGCGGACGCGTATCGTTGTTGAAAAAGTCCAGCAAAGCGATTTGACCGGGCGCGGTCGATTCGATGCCAGTGATCCGGAGTTTTACGAAACCCAGTACCAACTGTTGAAAGGCCGGGCGGTTGCCTATCGGGTGATCGACATGCTGTCGCTGGAGGAAAAGGAGGAGGCTTATCGGCAGGAGAGCCTGAAGAACGCCTCTGGATTGCAGGTTTTATGGCAGTGGGTCAAAAATTTGAAAAACCAGGCCTTTGCGCTGGTTAGGTCGCCCAATGCCGAGGGCGAGGGGGCCGCGCAGCTTTCGGCCCGGGAGCGCCTTGCCGACGACCTTCTAAAAAACCTCAAGATTCGCCCGCTCGAGAACAGCCGGATCGTCAATATTCTCTATGAATCGCCCAACCCGGAATTGGCCGCATTGGTACCCAATGCACTGGTCAAGGCCTATGTCGAAGAAACCCTCGAGATGAAAATGGATTCGAGCCGACGCACTCTGGAGTGGATGGGTAAAAAGGCCGAAGTCGAGCGGAGCAAGCTGGAGAAGGCCGAGCAGAAGCTACAGACATATATGGGAACCAGCAATATCCTGACCGTGGACAACCGGGTTGCGGTGATTCCGGAAAAACTCTCGGAAATCAGTTCCCAACTGGTGCGGGCCGACGCAAGGCGCAAGGAACTTGAGGCTCTGTATCAGAAGGTTCGCAAAGTTTCCGGAAATATGGATGCGGCGGAAACCATTTCGGCGATCGCCTCCGATCCCACCCTTCAGGCGCTGAGGGCGCAGATCGTTGAGGCTGAAAAGAGCATCATGGATCTCTCCGGCAAGTTTGGTCAGAAACACCCGGTCATGATCAAGGCCATGGGTGATCTCAATGTGCTGAAGAGAAAAAGAAGTTATGAAATTTCTCGGATCATCGAGTCGATTAAAAATGAGTACGAGCTGGCCTCCTCGGTCGAGTCTGGTTTGCGCAACCAACTTGAGAAGACCCGATCCGAAGCCATGGTCATGAATGAGAAATTCATTCAATACGGGGCCCTGAAACGGGAAGTCGACACCAATCGGCAAATGTTCGATGCCCTGCTGCTGAAAATGAAGGAGCAGAGCATTACCGATGAAAACCAGGCGGCTGACACCTGGATTGTCGAGACGGCGAAGGTTCCACTCAAACCCTCCAAACCATGGACGTCGGTCAATCTTCTACTGGGATCCATTCTCGGGCTGTTCGGCGGAATCGGCTTGGCCTATTTCATCGACTATCTGGACAACACCATCAAAAATCCTGAGGAGGCCGAAGCTGGGTTACAGACTCCGGTTCTGGGCATTATTCCCCTTTGCAAGGAGGGTGAATTCATCGAGGATGTTGTCCTCAAGGACCCCCGCTCGGCCATTGCCGAGAGTTACAAGGCTCTGCGCACTGCCTTGCTGCTGTCGGTGGCAGACTCACCGCCGAAAAAAATTCTGGTCACCAGTTCGATCCCCGGCGAAGGCAAAACCACCACTTCGGTCAATTTGGCTGTAGCTTTGGCCCAGGCAGAAAACCGGGTGTTGCTGATTGACGGCGACCTGCGTAAACCCAGGATTCATAAAATTTTCGGGGTCTCCAATCAGAAAGGTTTAAGCAGTTACCTGGCCGGGACAACCGGTGGAGATATCCTGGAAAAAGGTCCCATCGATAATCTGGTGATTATTCCGGCCGGACCGGTCGCTCCCAATCCTTCGGAGCTTTTGGCCTCCACACGGATGAAAAAATTACTCGACACCCTTGATCATGAATTCGACATTATTATCTGCGATTCGCCGCCAGTGCTGGCCATGGCCGATTCCAGAATCCTGACCCGCTACTTCGATGGCACTCTCATGGTCTCAAAAACCGGGATGACCACCTATGACATGGCGCGAAAATCATTGAAAATGTTACGGGACGTTAATGCCAAAATACTTGGGCTGCTGCTCAACGGCCAGGATTTGAAGGAGAGCGATTACTACTACAGTTCCTATTATGACTTGGACCAGCCAAAAAAAGGTGGGGTTGCCGTGCAACGTGTCGGCAAACCGGTTGTCTGAAGATATGACGCTTGGTCTAAAAGCCACTGCCGGTTTGTGAGTTGCTGATTTTGTGGCAGAGCGGACCGCATCTCCTTATCTCCCCAGAATTTTCTGAAAGCGATCGCTGGGTCGATGCGTTGGAATGAGCCCTTGCCGTTTGTTGCGGGATAATCCAGTCCCTGGTAGCGTCAGGAACCACGGTATGACGATTTACGCGCGATGGACTTTTTTGCTGCTTCTTGTTCTCGCTAGTTTCAGCGACGTTTCCGGCAGTCACTGGAGAGGGGTCGTTGTTCAGGGGGGTTGCTTTTTGGCCCTGGTCCTTTGCCTGTTACCCCGGACAGACAAGCTGCGGCAGCTGTACTCTGTCCCGGGATTGATTCCCCTGGCCGTCCTTGGCGGTCTGTTCCTGCTTCAACTCTTGCCTCTGCCACCTCTGTTCATCAAACTGGTGTCGCCGGCCACCTCCAGAATTTATGAGGAAACGATCTGGATGGTCCTTCCGGGACGCTGGATGCCCTTGGCCCTGGATCCCAAGACGAGCTTGACCGGGTTTTTCCTGTTTTGGTCCGCTCTCGCGGTTTTCATCGCGACCATTCAACTGACTCCGGCTCTGGAGCTCACAAAAAAAACCTTTTTTTTCCTGTCGACCGCCGCCGGATTGTTTTCTCTGCTTGGCTTGCTCCGGTTAGTTTTTTGGCCCAAGACAACGGTCGTCACGGGGAATGGGGCCTCTTTTCCTGCCGCGTCCTCCGTTTTGTTTTCCGGCAATGGCAGCGACTCCTCCATTCTTGTCGCCATGACTCTGCCCCTGATTGTCGGGTTGTTTCTGGCCTTGCATCCTCGAGGTAACGTTTTCGGGTTTGCAGGGCAGCGCCTTGGCCCCCTGCTTCTGACGACCCAACACTTGAAACTGATTGCAGGGGTTGCGACCCTTCCGGTTTTGGCTTTTCTTCTCATTACCGCTCAGGTCTGGACTTTGCTGATCACCCTGGGCGGATTGCTGCTGTTCGCAGCCCTTGTAGGGTTGCGAAAGCTTGATCGCAAACGGGGCTTGCTGCTGGTTGGAATGGCGGTCTGCTTTTTGGTTGGTGTGGTTTTACTGCGTTGGGGGGGCGATTTCACCGGGTTCCCGCCCGCCAAAGGGCAATCGCCAGCTCTGATGACTCAAGGTGCCGATAGCCTGAGTACGTTACGGCGTTTCCCGCTGGCGGGGACAGGTTTGGGCGCCAGCGAGGTCGTTGCTGACACCTCTGGTGCTGGCAACGGCAGTCAAAGCGTTTCCCCAGGGGGGCAAAGCTTTCTGGGGCAATTTTTAGCCGAAGGTGGGATTCTCGGGGGCGTGTTGCTGGTCTGGTTTTTATCCCTGTTGATTGGCCGTTGTTTTCAGGCCTGGTTTCGACGCAAGAGTCGTACCTCCCGATATCTTTTCCCAGGAGTTCTGGCCGGGATTGTGGTCCTGATCGTTCACGGCCTGACGGGCAGGTTTCAAAATCCCCTGCCTTTGGCGGTTTTTTTCAGCTTTTTCCTGGGGCTGTTGGTATCCGCCTCCCATGCCCGCTCACGCAGTCACGATGTCGAAAATGAGTTGGCATTTCTACCCTTGTCGGTCAGGGGCGTTGGGCTGGTTCTTGGGGTTGGCCTGGGGTTAGCGGTGGTGATTTTTCACCTTGGAGGGGGCGTTGCCTCTTTGTCTGCGGATCTGGGCAAAACGGTTGTGCCCGCCGATAGCTCCCCAGAAACCCTCAAGTCCACCCTGGGTGATCTTCGCCTTGCCACTCAACTTGATCCTTTGGAGTACCGCTATCCTCTGGCCCTTGGGACCTTGGCCTTGGCCATGGAAGACAAACCTCTGGCCTTGAAATCCCTGTCTTCCGCCCTCAGGCTCAATCCTTTGAATCCCCAGACTCTGCGCCGTACGGGACTTGCGCTGAGTGCTTCTGAGAATGAAGTCGTGGGGGAGGCGTTGTTGCGGGCCGCGGCCGAATACCATCCAGGCAAAGCCCAGCACCAGTGGGATTATGCCTTATGGCTCTGCACCCGGTCCCGGTATGAGGACTCCTATCCCTACCTGCAACGAATCTTCGGCTTGGAGCCCGCGAGGGCTGGAGAGTTGCTGCAGCTGATGTCGGCCTGCGGCCTTGGGGATGAGCAAATGCAGGCGGCGCTTTCCGATATCCCTGCCGGCTGGGTTGGCTACGGCGATTTTTTGCTCAATCGGGGAACCGAAATGGAGGCGGAAGAAAGCTATGAGCTCGCCGTGCGTTTTGCCACCGGTTCAAAAAATTCGTTGGCGTTGCCATTCTGGCGCCTCTCCGAATTTTATTCCGAGCGTAACCGCCCCCAGGAGGCACTCGACACAGTGCTCTCCGGCCTTCAGGAATTTCCGGCTGACCCTCGACTCAGACTGGCCGCGGGTACCCTGTACCAAAAATTGGGTATTACCTACCGAGCCATCGAGGAATATCGCAAAGCCCTGCTACTCGACCCGAATAACGAATTGGCCCGTCTCGGCCTGAAGGAGTTGACCAATGGATATTGAAATATAAATCAGTAACAGTTGGGCAACGCCCACAAGGAATACTTGAACATCAACTTGTGATTTTTTCTTTGATTTGTCGGTTGGGAGGGGGGCTCCCGGCCATTTCTAGATCAGTATTTCAGCGCATGGAGAGAGGGAGGTAGACAATGAAAAATCTGGTTTTGTTGGCGACGGCAATCCTGCTGGCGGGGGTCTTTTGGGGCTGCGGAGGCGGCGGCTCTGGCGGCAGCCCGACACAGGTCAATGCCAATCTCATCGGGCAACTTGTCATGCCCATACCTGTCGACTTGCCCAAGTATGAGGTCTATCTCGATAACGATATGGATCCGACCAATGGTTTTGTCCTGAAAGATTCGGGAGTCTGCCTGTGCCGGGACCTGGTCGACTACTTCTTCGTTGATGCCCCTGCTGGCACCTATTTCCTTTACGCGGTGGTCCGGATCAACAGCGCCGATGGGGCGGCGCCGGTCAGCGGTGACTACATTGGCATCTACAGCGCCGATGGTAATCCGCCGAGCGCTGCCAACGTGGTCGTGGCCCCCACCGGAGTGCAGGATCTGCTGATCAACATGGTTACATTGGTTACTCCGTGACCTGTTCTTGTCCCCAGCGCAATTGAATCTGCCTGGCTTCAATGTTTCCCGTCGATTGGGACTGCGCCTGCAGCCCCTTGATGTTTGGCGATAAATCCTCAGCAGGGACTGGTGAGCTGGTCAGACACTCTCACCAGTCCCGATGAGGCATCGCCACCTTTCTGATTTCCCATCCCTTTTTTTTAACCGTTTCCAGGTTTTACGGAGTGGAATCCCCCTCGATCCACTGGGACCGGACTGTGCTTCCTAGCCGTGTGGCATCGATTGCTCCGGCCGTCCTGGCCAAGGACCGATCCCCCTCTTTTCAGTCAAGACAGGTCATGCTATCATTCGCTCCCCTTTAGCACTTCATCAGAATTGGACCCGTGTCATATGGCGCTTTCCCCAGAACAATTCGCTCGGATCCTCGGTTACCTGATCGAGGAGACCGGCTGCAAACCTTTCCAGGTAGAGAACACCGTCGAACTGTTCAACGAAGGGGCGACCGTCCCCTTTATCGCCCGCTATCGTAAGGAGCGCACCGGTGAGCTGGACGAAGTGGCGATCCGTACTATCGAGGAGCGACTTGGCTACTACCGCGAACTTGAAGAGCGCAAGACCACCGTACTCGGCTCCATCGAGGAGCAGGGGAAGCTGACGCCCGAGCTCAAAACCCGCATCGTGACCTGCCGGCAGAAAAACGAGCTGGAAGATCTTTATCTCCCCTACAAGCCGAAGCGCCGCACCAAGGCAACCATCGCCAAGGAGCGCGGCCTGGAACCGCTGGCTGATTTGATCGCCGCCCAGCAATTGACCAGCGGCACCCCTGAATCGGTGGCCGCTCCCTTCGTTGATCCGACCAAGGACGTCCTTGACGCGGCGGCCGCGCTGGAAGGGGCCGGGCACATTCTCGCCGAGCGCTTGGCCGAAGACGCCGACGCCCGCGCCCTGGTGCGGCAGTTGACCTGGGAGCAGGGACTGTTCGTTTCCAAGGTCGCCCCCGACAAGGCCAAGGCGGTGACCAAATTCGAGATGTATTACGATTACAGCGAACCGCTTAAGGTCGTTCCTTCCCACCGGATGTTGGCTATGCGCCGGGGCGAGAAGGAAGAGGTGTTGCGGCTGGCGGTGGAAGCACCGGAAGAAGAGATTTTGCTGCGCCTCAAGGCCCGGTTGCTCAAGGGGCAGAGTATTTTTCGGTCGCTGCTCGAAGCGGTCGCCGTCGATTCTTACCGGCGGCTGATCTCTTCCTCCATCGAGGTCGAACTGCGCCTCGAGGCAAAAAAGAGTGCCGATGAAATCGCCATCAAGGTGTTCGCCGACAACCTGAAGAACCTGCTGCTGCTCCCCCCTGCGGGGAGCAAGCGGGTGCTCGGTATCGACCCGGGACTGCGCACCGGTTCGAAGCTGGCGGTGGTCGATGAGACGGGTCGGTTTTTGGAACACCTGAATATTTACCCCCATACCGGCGAGAGTCGTATCCCCCAGGCGAAAAAGGATCTGCTGCGGTTGGTGCAACAGTACGCCATTGAAATGATCGCCATCGGCAATGGCACCGCTGGCCGGGAGATGGATCAGTTCACCCGCGAAACTTTGAAGGAAGCTGGTCTCAGTGTCCCGGTGGTGATGGTCAACGAGGCCGGCGCCAGTGTCTACTCGGCCTCCGACATCGCCCGCGAGGAGTTCGCCGAGCTTGACCTGACGGTGCGCGGCGCCATCTCCATCGCCCGGCGGCTGCAGGATCCTCTGGCCGAACTGGTCAAAATCGATCCCAAGAGCATCGGCGTCGGCCAATATCAGCATGACGTTAACCAGGGGGCGCTGAAAAAAGCCCTCGATGCGACCGTTGAGTCCTGCGTCAACTATGTCGGGGTCAATCTCAATACCGCCTCCTGGGCGCTGCTGGCCTATGTCTCGGGGATCGGCGAATCGCTGGCCAAGGCGATCGTCAAATTGCGCGACGAGCAGAGTTCCTTCTCCACCCGCAAAGGGTTGTTGAAAGTGCCGCGTTTTGGCGCCAAGGCTTTCGAGCAGGCGGCGGGTTTTCTACGCATTCGCGGTGGTAGCAACCCCCTCGACAACACCGCCGTGCATCCCGAGAATTACGCCCTGGTCGAGGCCATGGCTGCCGACCTCGGCGTCACGCTGGGGCAATTGGCCAGCGATGCAGGACTGGTTTCCCGAATCGAGCTCAAGCGCTACGTCAGCGAGACCGTCGGCCTGCCGACTCTGCGCGACATTCTTGAAGAGCTTAAAAAACCGGGACGGGACCCCCGCGCCGCTTTCGAGGCGGTGGCCTTTCGCGATGACGTGCGGGAAATGACCGATCTGAAAGAAGGGATGATCCTTTCCGGGACAGTGACCAACGTCGCAGCCTTTGGCGCCTTCGTCGATATCGGCGTGCATCAAGACGGTCTGGTTCACGTCAGCCACCTGGCCGACCGTTTCATCAAGGATCCCAACGAGGCGGTCAAGGTCGGCGAGATCGTCAAGGTCAAGGTGCTCGCCGTCGATCTGCCGCGCAAGCGCATTTCCCTTTCGATCAAGGAGGCTAATTTGGATGGCAGCAGGGCGAGCAGTAAACCCGTGCTGGCACCGCAGCAGAAAAAGCCTGCCGCCAACGACGCCAACTCCTGGGAGAAGGCCGGTTTCCGGGTGAAAAAGCGTTGAGTAACGGCCTTTGCAAAGGAACTCCCTATTGATGACACGCTATGTCGATCTCCATTTGCACAGCAACTTCTCCGATGGCGTTCACCCGCCAGCGGAGGTGGTGCGTATGGCGGCCAAAGCCGGGTTGAGCGCCATCGCTCTGTGTGACCATGACAATATCGACGGCATCGACGAGGCGATGGCGGCGGGCCGGACCCTCGGGGTCGAGGTTCTCTCCGGGGTCGAACTCTCCGCCCTGTGGGAGAGCTACGAGGATATTCATCTGCTCGGCTATGGTTTCGATCACCACCACGCCGGGCTCAAGTTGGCACTGGCCGAGTTTCGCGAATTTCGCGAGCGGCGCAACGAGCATATCGTTGCCAGGGTCAACGAAAAGCTGCTGAGCGAAAGGCGCACCCCCATCGATTTCGAGGCGGTGCGGGACAAAGCCGGCGGCACCGTCGGCCGGCCGCACATCGCTATGGCGCTGATGGACGCCGGTCATGTCAAAGGGACCGAGGATGCCTTTGTCCGCTACCTGGTCCCCTGCAATGTCGCCAAGCGCTTCTTTCCCCTGGATCAGGCAATTGCCCAGGTGCACCAGGCCGGCGGCGTTGCGGTGCTGGCGCATCCGCCCTTTATCACCCAGGATTTGCCGACCTTCGAAAGCCTGCTCGACGCTTTTGTTCCCCTCGGCCTCGACGGGGTCGAGTCTTGGAACAGCGGTTCGAGCAACAATCAGATCGATCAGTACATCACCGCGGCCCGCCGTCGCGGCCTGATCGTCACCGGTGGCTCCGACTACCACGGCATCGAAGGGGGAGCGGTGGTCATGGGCGGCGGCCGCGGCAATCTGAAAATCCCCTATGCCTGCGTCGAGGAGATTCGGGCTGTTCTGGCGCGGAGAAGCGCTTTGCCCTAAAATGCTTAAGGCCCAGTTTTGGGCTCTACCAATCCCTAAACGATTTAGCCGCCGGCCTCAGCCGGCTTGTCTCCAACCCATTATCCGTTTGAAGGAGTTTTGTTATGCCTAGCGCAAATGCCCGTCACATCCTGGTCAAGACCGAAGCCGAATGCCTCAAGCTCAAAGCCGAAATCGAAGCTGGTGCTGATTTCGCCGCCATCGCCAAACAACACTCTTCCTGTCCGTCCGGTCGCAGCGGCGGCGATCTCGGTTCTTTCGGCCCGGGTCAGATGGTCAAGGAATTCGACGAGGTGGTCTTCACCGGCGAGATCAACAAGGTTCTCGGCCCGGTCAAGACCCAGTTTGGCTATCATCTGCTGGAAGTGACCAAGCGCGGGTAGGCTGTTGCCGAGCCTGGCGCTGCAGTTTGCAGGTGTGATACTTTTTTGCTGTCGGCCTTGATCACGGGGCCTGGTCGCCGGACCTCTACCGGCTTTTCCTTGTAGGAATCCACCCCATGCGCCTGCTGCTGGTTGAGGATGATCAGAATATTGCCGATTTCATCGTCAAGGGGTTTGATGAGTCAGGGTTTGCCGTCGACCATGTGCTCAATGGCGAAGAAGGACTGCACTACGCCGAACTGGTGCGTTACGATGCCGCGGTGGTCGACATCATGCTGCCGCGGCTTGATGGCATCAGCCTGCTGCAACTGTTGCGCAAACGGAACAACAACACCCCGATTCTGATCCTGAGCGCCAAGCAGACCGTCGATGAGCGGGTGTTGGCACTGCAGCGGGGGGCGGACGATTATCTGGTCAAGCCCTTCCTGTTCTCCGAACTGCTGGCCCGGGTGCAGGCGCTGATCCGGCGGGCCACCGGGCCGACTACCGGGGAGGCGACTCGCTATGTCTGCGGTGATCTGACCCTGGATCTGTTGCGCCATGAAGTCTCCCGCGGCGGCAGCAAAATCGATTTGCAGCCGCGGGAGTTTTCTCTGCTCGCCTGTCTCATGCGCCAGGGGGGCAAGATCGTCTCCAAGACCATGATTCTGGAGCAGATCTGGGATTTCCGTTTCGACCCGCAGACCAACGTGGTCGACGTGCTGGTCTGCCGGCTGCGCAACAAGATTGACCGCGATTTCCCCGTCAAGCTCATCCACACCATGCGGGGAATCGGTTATGTCATCAAACTACCCGATTAAACGTCTGCGCAGCACTATCGGCTTTCGCATCGCCGCCGGCTACTCTCTGCTGGTGCTGCTGAGTTTTTTGCTGCTGTTGGCCATCGGTTACGGCTTTCTGACCTCGACCCTGGCCCGCAACGACCGCGAGCAGGTGCAGGTCGAATTGCAGAGCCTGCGGGATAAATACCTGGCCGGCGGCCTGGAGGCTTTTGAAGAGGCCGTGGCCGACAACGACCGCTTCCGCAAGAACAATCCCTTTTTCACCCGCATCCGCCAACAACACGCGCCCGCCAAAGTCTACTTCCCTCAATACTGGACCGAGTTCGATCTCTCCCGGCTCGATGTTGAGCATCCCCCCGCGGCCGATGGCTGGTACCACCTGCCAGCGCGGGAGGCCGACTACGAACTGGAAATTCTCTCGGCTGAGTTTTTCGACGGTTTCGCCTTCGAAATCGGCATCAGCACCCAGGATCGTCAGGCTGTGCTGCACCGCTTGGGGGAAACCTTTTTGTTTGTCAGTCTGCCGTTGCTGGGGCTCTGTCTTGCCGGTGGCGCCTTGCTGGCCCAGCGCTCCCTGCGGCCGGTGCGGCAACTGATTCAGACCGTGGAGTCGATTCATGGCGGGTCCTGGGAGGCTCGGGCGCCGCGAACCGGCAAGGGAGATGAACTCGACGACCTCGGGCGGCTGTTTAACGAAATGATCGAAAAGATCAATCTGCTGATCCGGGGGATGAAGAACGCCCTCGACAATGTCGCCCACGATCTGCGTACCCCGATGACCCATTTTCGCAATCGGGCCGAGGTGGCCTTGCGGCAGGACGCCGACCCCGATGATCTGCGCATTGCTTTGCAGGACTGCGTCGAGGAGTCGGATCAGATCCTGCGCATGCTCAATATGCTGATGGATATTTCCGAAGCTGAGACAGGGACTTTGCATCTCAACCGGCGGTTGATCGATCTTTCGGCTTTGGCGGAGAATGTGGCGGACATGTATCGCTACGTGGCGGAAGAAAAGGGGGTGACCCTGGATTGCGAGATTGCTGAACAGCTAGCGCTGACCATTGACCCCGAACGGCTGAGTCAAGCCCTGGCCAATCTGCTCGACAATGCGGTGAAATATACCCCGACTGGGGGGCAGATCTGGTTGCGGTTGGCGGCAACAGAGGCCCGGGTGTCCATCGAGGTGACCGATAGCGGCTGTGGCATCGACCCGGCCGATCTGGATAAAATCTGGGATCGGCTCTACCGCGGAGGGCTTCGCGAGGCCCGCGGCATCGGTCTGGGGCTCAGCCTGGTCCGGGCGATCGTACTGGCCCACGGTGGCGCGGTCAAAGCCGAAAACCGCCCTGAAGGGGGAGCCCGATTCCTGGTGCAGCTGCCGTTTGATGCGGTCGGATGAAGCTTTCGAATTTGTAATCCGTTTGCAAGGTTGCGGTAAGGCTCCCGGTGGTACAAAGGTCTAACCCTTTTACCGACCAAGGAGCTCAGCATGAACAGCTTGATCGCCGGCGTTGTCCTGATCGCCCTGTCCGCCATTATCTTCCTGATCGTGCTCCGTGCCTCACGGAGTGAGCGGTCGACGGGTTTGTTCGGCGACAGCTGGGTTGCCAATATCCATGCGCCGCTGATGTGCGGGCTGCTGACCTTTGGCAGCGGTTATCTGATCAAATTCGCTCTGACCTCCATCCACTGACCAACTCTGCTTGACGACTCTGGGGGCAGGACCTGGCAACGGGTCCTGCCCCTTTGGTTTCCTCCTCAAATATGCCTCACCCCGATTGACAATGCACCCGCCCCGCTGGTAAAAATCCCCCTTCCTTAGCTTGCCAAACAGCTTCTGTCTGCAAGAATTAAGAAGTCACAGTTGACTCCTCTCTTTTCGGCCAAGGTTCCGTTATGTCCAAAGGGTTATCCTGCATCTGTCTTCTGCTGCTCCTGTCGGGGTGCCAGAGTGCCTACTTCAGTGCCATGGAGAAGGTCGGCTATCACAAACGGGATATTCTGGTCAGCCGGGTCAATGACGCTCGGGATGAACAGGGTCGTACGGCAAAGCAGATCCGCTCGACCTTGGAGAACTTCCGCACGGTGGTGAATTTCAGTGGTGGCGACCTGGAACGCCAGTACAACCTGCTGCAACTCGATCTGGATCGTAGTGAAAAGCGGGCCTTGGCGGTACGGGAGCGGATTACTGCGGTGCAGGAAGTGGCCGATGCCTTGTTTGTGGAGTGGGAGGCCGAACTGGTGCACTACAGCAATCCGACGTTGGCCAGTTCCAGCCAAGCCAAGCTGCGGGAGACCCGCCTACGCTACGAGCGTTATCTGGGTGCCATGTTGCGGGCTGAGTCGCGTTTAGAACCGGTGTTGCGGCCGTTCCGGGATCAGGTGCTGTTTCTCAAGCACAATCTCAATGCCCGTGCGGTCGCCTCGCTGCAGTCCGAAGTGGTGGCGGTGCAGGCGGATGTGGAGATATTGATCCGGGAAATGGAGCACTCGATGGGGGAGGCCGACGAGTTCCTGCAGGGGTTACAGCAATATTAGCCCTCCACAAAGATTGACCACAAAGAAGGGGAGCTGCCTGGCAGCTCCCCTTCTTTGTGGTCAGTTTAAACTCTGTCTCAGTCGTGGTCGTTGACCGCCCTGGAGGCTGGTGCCTCCGGCGGAGCGGCAGTGTTGGCGTAGCGGTAGGTCTCGCCGAGGTAGTTTTTCAGCACCACCTCCACCCCGACGCTCTGCAGGTAGTCGGGGAGAATCGGGATCTTGCCGCCGCCGCCAGGGGCGTCGATGACATAGGCTGGGACCCCCATCCCCGAGGTGTGGCCGCGCAGCGCCCGCATCACCTCAAGACCCTCTTCCACCGTGGTGCGGAAGTGATCGGTTCCCTGGACCATATCGGCCTGGTAGATGTAGTAGGGCTTGACGCGGATGGTCAGCAGCTTTTGCATCAGCCGTTTCATCACCGCCGGATCGTCGTTGATGCCGCGCATCAGCACTGTCTGGTTGCCCATGGGAATCCCGGAATCGACCAGCCGGGCGCAGGCCTTGGCCGCGAGTTCGGTAATCTCGTCAGGGTGGTTGAAGTGGGTGTTGATGAACAACGGATGGTAGCGGCGCAGCATCCGGGTGAGATTGGGGGTAATGCGCTGCGGCAGTACTACGGGGATGCGGGTGCCGATGCGGATGATCTCCACCGTCTTGATCGCCCGCAGTTCCTTCAAAATCCACTCCAGGCGGTCATCGCCGAGCAGCAGCGGATCGCCGCCGGAGAGGATGACGTCGCGGACCTCCGGATGACTTTTAATATAGGCCAGCCCCTGTTCGATGGTCTCGCGGCTGATCAGCATCTGCTCGCCGCCGACTTTGCGTTTGCGGGTGCAAAAGCGGCAATACATGGCGCATTCGGAGGAGACCAGGAACAGCACCCGGTCGGGGTAGCGGTGGACCAGATTGGGGACAGGGCTCTGGTTTTCCTCATCCAGCGGATCGATCATGCAGACCGATTCCTGCAGTTCCTCCTCCGCTGGAACCGCCTGGCGCCAGATCGGGTCGCCCACCGACTTGATCAGGCTGAGATAATAAGGGTTGACGCGCATGGGGTAGCGCTCGGCTACCGCTTCGAGGGGACGGGGATCCACACCGAATCGACGGGTCAGATCTCCGGGATGGGTAATGCTGTCCTGCAAAAGTCTTTGCCAGGTCTCCATCCTAACCAATCTCCTTGTTGGTCGAGAAGCGTTTGATGTAGGTGATGCGGTCATCACCGGGCTTGTAGAAGTCGCGGATACGCGATTCTTCCTGATAGCCGGCGTTGTCGTAAAAGCGCCGGGTGCGTTGATAACTCCCCTGCGACGACGTCTCCAGGCAGACCATGCGGGCGCCGCGGCTGCGGGCCTCGGCCTCGGCATGCTCCATCAACTGTCGTCCCAGCCCTTTGCCCTGGATGGTCGGGTCGGTGGCGATCCAGTAGATGTCGAAGTTGCCCTCGGTCAGCGGCACCGGGCCATAAAGGATGTAACCGGCGACCCGGCCGGCGTCTTCGGCAACGGCGACCCAATAATCTTTCTGCTGCGGATCGTTGAGGACGATCTCCAGCAACTCCACCGCACACTCGACCTCGGGCTGGGTAAAGGCGTCGGTCTCGACCAGAATCCGGGTCAGATCGGGCAGGTCGGAGGCTTTAAGGTTTCGCATCGAGCAGCTCCTTGCGTTTGAGCGTCATTGCCACGATCCGCTCGATCAGCTTCGGGTAGGTGATGCCGGCGGCCTTGGCGGCGTTGGCCAGGCCGGCGGTCGGCGAGATGTCTGGGTTGGCGTTGACTTCGAGGATAAAGGGGACATCGCCGCGCAGGCGGATATCGACCCGGGCGTAGTCCCGGCACTCCAGCAACTTGTAAGCGCGCAGGGCCACATCCTTGATCAGGAAGGCTTCCTTGGCCTTGAGCGGAGCCGGGCAGACCGGTTCGGTGCGGGTGTACTCGGGGGAGTCTTCCAGCCACTTGCCGTCGTAGCTGACGATGGAATGGCGCAGCCCTGGGAGAAAACGAATCTCCGACAGGGGCAGTACTTCGAAGGGGCCGTTGCCGAGGATAGCGGCGTTGATTTCCCGGCCATCGATATACTCTTCGACCAGAGCGCCCTGGCGGTAGGTGTCGTGGATATACTGGATGCGCTTTTTCAGCGCGGTTTCGGTTTCGACCAGGCTGTCACTGGTGATGCCGAGGGAGGCATCCTCGAACCGTGGCTTGACGAACAGCGGGTAGGTGAGGTCCTTGGTCTTGGGGATCTGCTCCCCCATCTTGACCAGGATGTACTTGGGGGTCGGCAGACCGTGGCGCACCAGAATATCCTTGGTGCGAACCTTGTCCTGGGTCAGGCCGAGGCAGAGCGGGGCCGAGCCACTGTAGGCGAGGCCGAGCAGATCGAAGAGGGCGGCGACATGCAGCTCTTTGCGGCTGTCGCCCCAAAAACCCTCGCAGAGGTTGAACAGAATCTGCCCCGGGGTGGCCCGCAGCTTCTCGATCAGCTTGTCGATGTCTTTGCCGACCGGCAGCAGCGCGGCCTGATGGCCGAGTTGCTTGAGGGCCTTGGTGACGGCCCGGGCCTCGGTCTCCGCACCTTCTTCGGAAATCCGGTCGGTCGACTCCCCCTTGGCCAGCTTGGAAGGGACGCGGTTAAAGCATACGGAGACGTTCATGATGCTCCCCTTGGTTCAGACCGTAGCGGGCGCTGGCGGCCTCGACCACGCTGAGTATCAACTGCTCATAAGAGAGTCCGGCGGCGCGGGCTGCTTTCGGAAAACAGCTGTTCTGCTCGGGGCGGGGAAGAATGCCCGGCAGAGGGTTGAGCTCAATGACGTTGGGCTGGCCGGCGGCGTCGAGGCGCACGTCGATGCGACACCAGTCGCGACAGCCCATGGCCACGAAGGCTCGGCGGCAGACGGTTTCGATCGTCTTCTGCAGCAATGGCTCCAGGGGGGCAGGGCAGGCGAAGATCTGCAGCGGATCTTCCTCCCGGTCCCAGAGCCACTTGGCTTCGAAGGAGTAGATCGGATTGACCCCGGCGGGGAGGGTGTCGAAGTTGATTTCGACGATTGGCAGGGTGCGTAACTCCGCGCCGTTGCCGAGCATTGCCACGGTGAATTCCCGACCGGGGAGGAACTCTTCCACCAGCGCCGGCTGGCGGTAGGTCTCAAGTACCCACTCCAGTTGCCGCACCAGCTCCCGGCGGTTCTGCACCAGGGCCTTGTCGGTGACCCCTTTGCTGGAGCCTTCGAGGGTCGGTTTGACCATCAGCGGGTAGCGCAGGCGAGCCGGAATCTGCGACATCGCTTCGACCACGGCAAAGCGCGGGGTCGGCACGCCGTGCCAGGCCAGAATCTCCTTGGTGCGGCGTTTGTCGAGGCAGATGCCGAGGGTGACCGGGTCGCTGCCGGTGTAAGGGAGTTGCAGCATGTCGAGCATCGCCGGGATCTGCGCCTCCCGACTGCTGCCGTGCAGGCCCTCGGCGATATTGAAGACCAGATCCGGGCGCAGCTGGCGCAGCTTGGCGAAGGCATCCAGATTGGCTTCGACCAGGCTCACCTGGTGACGGGTGGCCAGAGCTGATTCGACGGCTTTGATGGTGTGGATGTCATCCCATTCGGCGTAGAGATCGTCGACGGGAGCGGGAGGAGATCCCGAGGGAGGTTCTTCGGGCGCTTGGTCCGAACCGGACTCCTCCCGAAGATTGTAGGTGAGCGCAATATTCATTTTGTAACCCCTTTTATCAGCCGGGTGATCTCAAAGTCCCCACTTGGGGGGACGGCCGGGGTGTTCAATGGGTCCAGGGAGCCGGGAGGCTGGCGGCACTAAAAAGGGGTCGCTTTTTATGTACGTCGTCTTGCGCATTCCCAGACCGGAACGTATCCCGTTGAATGGTCGTATACTCCCCTTTTTTTTTGCTGTCAACGGTAAAAAAAAGGCTAAAAAAACGATAGCAACGTCAAGAACTTATACAACAAAAATGGAGAGAATCAAGGGTTGGAACGAGAGGGTTTTTTGCGAAAAATCCAGAGGGGAATCGACTGAGAAAAACCGCCGCTTCAAGGGGAAGGTAATGCAAGGGGTTGGTGACGCGATGTCCGAGCCGCCACCCCCTGCAGGAATCATTTTTTGTGACAGTCCTTGCATCCGCTCGGGCCCTTTTTGTCAGCGTGGCAGCCCTTGCAGAGGCGGTGAAAAGCATCCTTGGATTTTGGAGCCTCGGGGTTCTGGCTGTGGCAGGTAATACAGGACCCGGCGGCGACTCCCATGTGATGACAGGTTTCGCAGTTGGACACGATGCGTTCATGGCGCAGGTGGGGGAAGGTAATGTTGCCCAGCTTGGATTTCATGACCACGGTTTCCGGGGTTGCCGCCAGACTGGAAAGGGGAAACCACAGCAAAATGCTCAGCCCTAGCGCCAGTGGCAGAGTCTTCCATTTCGGCGTCATCAGTCGTCCCTCCTGGTTGGTGTTTTCTGGAATTTTCATCCGGTATCGTAACCGGAGTTGCCGGGATTTGCACGCAGATTTACTCGCTATCACCGGATGTCGGGTGGGCCAGGTGCTATTTCAGCTAGTTAGAAATCCCATGTCGGGTTCTTGAGTCAGGTTCGGGCAACTCAAGGTTTTTAAGTTTACGGCATTTTTTTGGGGTGTTACACTCGGACGTTCTCCATAACGGACGAGGTTGGCATGAAGGAAATTCTCCCCCCCACGGTCAGCGTCGATGGCAACATGGCCCGGCGGATCCGCGAGGAGAAAAAACTGACCCAGCTCTATGTCGCAAAGGTGGTGGGTGTGACCACCGACACCATTTCGCGCTGGGAAAACAACCGCTACCCCTCAATTAAACGGGAGAACGCGCTGCGGTTGGCCGAAGCACTGGAAGTTCCCGTCGAGGAGGTCTTGCAGCGGGAAACCGACGTCAGTGCTGAACCTTTGGCGCCCGCACCCTCATCCCGCAGCCCTTTACGCTTTCTCCCCCTGCTGTTGATTCCCCTGGTTGTTGTCGGGGTTTACCTCTTCTCCGCGCGCCCCACTCCAACTCCGATCAGCCTGGTGGCAACCCGCGAACTGCCCAATTTCGCTGCTCCTGGAACAACCTTCCCGGTGCGGGTGCATCTGGAAATTTCCAATGCCCCCAAGGGCTTTATCCTCCGGGAGCATTTCCCCCCCGGGTGGAAACTGATCGAAGCGGTTCCTCCGGCCTCCAGTCTGGATAACGAAAGTGGGATGGCGCGCTGGATTCTCAAGCCGGACGAAGGGTTGAAACGTGTCTCTTACCTGATCCGCGTCGATCCGGCCGCAACGGTAGGCAAGCAGGGGGAGTTCAGCGGCGAAATCATTGCCAATCCCGATGGTGGTTCGGCGCCGGCGATCGTGGGCGGCACCGGTCGAACCAAAATCGCCGCCTTTCTCTGGGCTGACCAGAACGGAGACCAGGTGGTCGACGATTCCGAAATGCTCCAAGCATCCGATACCCTGGATCAGATGCGCGGGATTCATCTGGACTGGGCCGCCCTGGAAGAAATCTGGGATGCTGGCAGCTATAGCTGGGATCATAAAAAAGAGCGTTTCCTCCCCATTCGCAACGGCGACCTGCCGACTCCGGTCGCGAAGTAACTTCCTGTTTTGCTCCTGCCTTTTTTCTCTCCCTTGGTGGCTCGCAATATTACGCTGGGCCCGTCTCTGTCATCCTGAGTAGGTGTCCAGACCGTCCAATAGCAGATCGTATTGGGCTTCGAGCAACTCCTTGATCGCCATCGCCGCCAAGCCACTGACCAGGTTGCTGCGCCAGCCAAGCCATCCGAGACCGTCGAAGGGGCCGAGGGCGAGGAAAAACCCCCTTTCCTGATAGTTGTAGGAGGAGGGGATTTTGCCAGTGGCCAGGGCGGCCAGATTGTCCGCAACCAATCGCCCTTTGCGCACCGCCGCCTGGGCCGTCAGCGAGTTCAGACCCCGTCCCGCAAACTCTGCGCAATCACCCGCCGAAAAAATATTTTCCAGGCAATATCCATCCAACACCACTTGGCCGAGGGCATTTGTTTTCAAACGGGTGGGACGAGGGGTCACCCCGGGGAAAAGCAGGGTCAGGTCAGAATCCATCGTTTGGGTTATGGAAGCATCGAGTGACTGCAGCTGCAGGCAGGTTCCGGTTTGCCCGACATATCTTGTCGCAGGGGAAAATTCGATGTTCCGGGCCGTCATGGCGGCTAGCAGTTTCTTGTGGAATTCAGGGGGGAGGTCGGGAACCAGTTGGGAGTCGAGGGAGACCAGTTGCAGCTGGTTGTCGATCCGTAGTCGGGCCAGGCGTTCATGCAAGGCGAACAGGAACTGGATACCGCTGGGGCCGGAGCCGACCACGGTGCAGCGTGCTGGTCGATCGCCGATCCGTTCGCGGAAATCTTCGATCACTGCCGGGCCAAAACCGCGCCGAAAGGCATCCAGAGCGAAACAGAAATCTCCCGGCGGCAGGGAGATGGGCTGCGCTCCGGTGGCAAGAACCAGAAAATCAAATTCCAGCAGGCCGGTTGGCAATGGCAGAGATTTGGCTTGTTGCCATTCCCCCAACGTTGTTTCGTTCCAGGGACAATTGGTCTGGTGGAAGCTGAAGCCGAAGCGTTGGGCCAGGGCCGGATAGGGCACGGAAAATTTCTGGAGTGAACGCTCCAGGGTCTGGTGCAGGTGGTTGTTTTTTATGTGGGCCACGCCGGTGTCGAGCAGGTGGATGTCGACCTCCGGGCTCAGGCGCCGCAACTGCAACAGGCAGGACAGGCCTGCATAGCCGCCACCGACAATAACTATGCGCATGGGGATCTCCCGAACTGGGCTGTCGGTTGCACCGAGTGGCAACCGCTTACAGCCAGATACCCCTTGATATTAGCAGGTTGAGCCCGAACTGCTTGGTGGAGAGGGTGTTTTTACTGTTTGTGATGGCAACCGCTGCATTGAGTCGGACCAGCGGTTTTTTCATGACAACCTCGACAGACTTTGTGAAAGGCATCCTTGCCCTGAGGTGCCCCGGAAGTGGCTTCGTGACAATGATGACAAGCCCCCTTCTCTACCCCCTTGTGGTGGCAAGTTTCACAGGAAGGGACTACGGCTTGATGTTTTTCGTGGGGGAAACTCACCGTTCCGAGGGAGGCTTTTAGCTGGATGGTGGCGGGTCCGCTGGCTGTAGTTGGTATTGGGGCCAACAGGACAATGAGGAAAAACAGGACGGAGAGCGGCATGGCGAACCTCCTTTGGGGAATGGGAAGGGATGAATCAAACCCTGAACCTGTGAGGCTGAGAATTTTTAGAATTTCAAAAACACAATATATGGAATGTATGATAGCAAAACGGTGTTTGTTTTCAATAGATAATTTTCTAAGGTGGAAGGTTTCCATCAGAAAAAACAGAAGGGGTTGACGATCGACGTCAACCCCTTCTGTAAAATTTAGAAAATTATAAAAGATTTAACCTCTTTTGCCCCGTTTTGGTGCAGGTTCCGGAGTTGGCTCAGGAGCCGGGGTTGGTGCGGGGGCAAGGTCGCAAGCCTTGACGCAGTTGTTCAGGGCATCAATCGCCTGCAGAACCTCTCCCCGACGGGCCTCAGGAGCCGAGGTGGGGTTTGGGCGCTCCTGCATCAACGCCTCTACAGCACCCAAGTGTTTGTTCTGACACTCTTGTTTACAGGAGTTCTGGGGCTCTTGAGCGAACCCGGGGCTTGCCAGGGTCAGAATCGAGAACATCAGGGCGAGGGTGGTCAGGGGACGGGTGATTCGGGTCATCTTCATTTTTTTCTCCTCAGCGAATTGTCCCGGCCTGATCCTGCGAAAACTGATATTCAAGGTGGCAGAGCAAACAGGAGGACCGGTGGTCTGCCGGTAGAATAAGCAAATTTCATCTTCAACGCAACGAATTAATCTTGTGGAGGAAGTCGCGGTCCGGCGTTCAAGCCAAATCGGCTTGCTCATGGATATGGAAAGGGGTTATTGGGGCCGAAACACCAGTAAGCCCAGTTTGCCCTGGAGGTAGGGGAGCAGGGGTTCATCCATAACCTTACGGGTTTCAGGGCGGGAGGAGGCATGGCGCAGGTAGAGAGTGTCATGCTTGCGGATCAGGATGCCGGTGTGGGAAACATCCAGTCCTGCCAGGGGGGTGACGATGCCGAGGTAATCCCCGGTTTGCAATTTTGCCAGAGTGGTTGCATCCAAAATCTGGGTGGGGAGATAGTGCAGTGAAACCTCCTGCACCGGCAACCCCTGCAGCCAAAGCTCCCCGTTTAGTTTGCGATTGAGGGTTTTCTGCAGGCTGCCAGCCCGGACTTCGGCAATCTCGAGGGTGACATCGCGCAGCTGAGGTTGATTGGCCTGGCCCCAGGTGCTAAAAAAATGATGGCGGTTTGTATAGGATAACTCGCCGTTGTGGTAACGGACCATAAGTAAATGCTGGTCGAATTCTTTCAGGTCGCGGGCGCGGCGCAGAGTTTCAACGAAATCGAGCAGCGTGAAGCAGTCGATGCGGGTCAGGTCGTTGATCAGGCATTCGCTTTCGGTCGCTGAGCCGATCAGCGGCGAATCGACATAGGGCAGGCCGAGAAATCCTTCGGAGAGAAACGCCACTTGCTCCCCCGGCTCGACAATGTTTTTAGCTTCGGCGTGACGCAGTTGCCAGTTTGGGTCAGCAGCAACAGGTTGCGCAGCCAGAATGAGCAGACTGAACCCGAGCAGCATTCCGATGGGTTGTCTCCAACCACTGAAATATTGGCGCACCCTGGGGGGAGCCTTGAACTCAGCCATGAGGCGGACGGGGGGCGATTGCTTGCTGGCTTTTGGCCACCAGGAAGTAGACCATGCCAAGGATCAGCAGGGTGCCGGCAAGAAAGGCCTGGGTGGTCAGCGGGTCATGACGCAGGGTGGAAATCAGAATCTCGCGAATGATGGCGACGATGACCACACCGATAAAAACCAGAATATTGAAATGGCCACCGCGCAAGGTTTTGATCTCGTTATCCAGCAGTTCGATCATCATCCAAAGAATCAGCAGGGTTCCCAGGGCACTCATGATCCCTTTTTCCACCGCCCCGGAAAAGACATGGGTGATTTCCCAGACGAACAGACCGACGACCGAGAGGGAGAGGCCGACCAGGGCCAGAATCAGGATCAGGTTGAGGCCGAAGGTGAAACGCTCGGTGGCATGAATCAGTTTGGCTTCGAAGCGCTTGGAGAGAAAAACCTTTTTCAGTGACTCTTCCTGGTAGGCCGCGGTCATGACATCGAGGTTGATATCGAGGATTTTCTCCACGGCTTCGTGCAGTCGTTGCCGCTCAATTTGAGGCTGGTGGGCGTACTTCTCTTCGATCAGATTGACCAGGTAGCGCCGGACCAGATGCATGGCTGAGTTGACGTAATGGGCCTTGAGGCCGATGCGGACGTGGGCATGGCCGGTGAGCTGCAGGTTGCGCATGTAGAGATTGTCGTAGGTGCCATTGAATAGATTGAGAAACCAGTCGGCATGTTTCTGCCGGATCTGTTTCAGAGCCGCTTCGCCGCCGAGAAAGGCAGCGGTTTCGGGAATGCCCAACAGGTAATCGTAAAACTGGTCGATCAACTCTTCCTGGTGGGCTTTCGCCAGAGGTTGCAGTTCAAGCAGAGCGGCGCTGTCGTCGCCGTTAAAGCGGTAGTGACTCTTGATATCCTGCATGGTCAGCATATGGGGGTCAATCCTCGAAGTTGGATGAAGTTGGCGATATCAGATTCAAAAGTACAGAAGGGATCACTTTAGCAAATTATTGCTCAGCTGTCGGGTGAATTTATCCGCCCTGGAACCACCCCAGCAGTTGCAGGTGGCGCCACAGGTGCAGGGCGCCCATCAAGGCCACCAGCAGCCCGGCGCCGCGCAGCATCCAATTGCGGGCCTTATGACTGAGTAGTTGGGCGGTGCTTCCGAACAGCAATAGCGCGGGGACGGTGCCAAGGCCGAAGGCGAGCAGGGTCAGGCTGCCGCTGACGGCATTGGCGGTTTGGGCCGCGGTCAGGGCCATGGCGTAGAGAAAGCCGCAGGGGAGAAAGCCGAAGATCATACCGAGGGGCAGTGCTGCCAGAGCCGGTGGCCAGCGGCGCAATCCGCGGGCGGCCTGGGTCAGGGTGCGGACCGGGCCGGCGAACTCCAGATCGAACAGTCGCAGGCCGATGAACAGCCCGGCGGTGCCGAGACCGGCGACGATGATCAACAGGTCGGAAGCAATCAGCAGGCCGTGGGTCAGACCGCGCATGCGGTCGGTGTAGGCGAGTACCGAGCCGAGCCAGCCAACCAGCAGGCCGATGGCGCCATAGGTCAGCAGTCGCCCGGCATGGTAGAGCAGCTGAAAGGGAAGACCTCCTTGGCGGCCGCTGGGGGACAGGGCCAGTGCCGTCACCAGCCCGCCGCACATGCCGAGACAATGGCCCGAGCCCAAAAAGCCGGTGGCCAGGGCCATGCTGACCAGCGGGTCGATCATCGCATCCGCACCCGCTCGACATCGAAGCTCAGGGTTTGTTTGGGCTGCCCCTTGCGGAGCACATCGCAACTGATTTTCCAGGCCCCCTGAGCACAGGTGAACATCAATTCCCCACCGTAAAAACCATCCCCCTCCGTGACCTTGGGGCGGTTCTCCGGCATTTTCATCGACGGCATGGTCATGTCGCAGGAGACTTGGGCACCTCTGACCGCTTGCCCCTCGGCATCCTTGACCAGCAACCGGAAGGGAATCGGTGTCATGGTGACCAGCACATCGGCCGCCAGTTCCAGGACCGCACTGCCGGGCTCCGCTCCCTTGGCGCTCAATTCAATGTGGCCAGCGTAACCCAGCCCCGGCAATAAACTCAGCAGGGTCGCAGTGACAACGGCAAGTTTAATCCTTTTCTGCATGGTTCTGATCCTTTCGTGGCTGGGGATCATCTTCGAGCATCCGGAATTTTGGCCCCTCGGTGTCGTCGAACTCGCCTTTTTTCACCGCCCAGGTAAAGACCAGCCAGACTCCGGTGCCGAGAAACAGGGAGAGCAGAATCAGGATCAGGGTCGATTTCAGCATGGTGAATTCTCCGACAGGGGCGGGGCCAAGGCCAATGCTCTCGACTCATGACCTGACAGTTTAGCCAAACGCAGGGAGTTGCCGACGACGCAGATTGAACTCAGGGCCATGGCGACTGCGGCGTGAATCGGCACCAGAGTGCCGGCGGCGGCCAGGGGGAGCGCGAGCAGATTGTAGGCAAAGGCCCAGAACAGATTCTGGCGGATGATGCTCAGGGTCCGTCTGGCCAGGCGCAAAGCCACCAGCAGGTGAGCCAGGTCAGGTTTGGTCAAGACCAGGTCCGAGGTGGCCAGGGCGATGTCGGTTCCTCCGGCCATGGCGCAGCCGACCGATGCGGCGGAAAGGGCTGGGGCGTCGTTGATGCCATCGCCCACCATCAACACCCGTTCCCCCCGAGCCGTCGCCTCCTCCACCCAGCGAGCCTTGTCGGCGGGAAGAAGTTCGCCGATAGCCTTATCCAGAGGCAGACTGGATGCGGCGCGGGCTGCTGCAGCGTTGTTGTCTCCGGTGAGCAGGGTGCTTTTCAATCCCAACTGGTGAAGACTTTTAAGTGTCTCCGCAGCTTCGGGCCGCAGCGGATCGGCCAGCAGCAGGTTGCCGAGGTAGTTTCCCCCGAGGGCCAGATGCACTTCCGTTGTACCGCCGGGAGCAGGCGCTGGCAAGGCCAAAACTCCGGCCTGCTCCAACAGTCTGCGATTACCGACCCGCAGCAGACCCTGCGGGGTCTTGACCTCGACGCCCAGCCCCGGCAGGGCTCGGACTCCCTGCCCCATACCGGGTTCAATCCCCCGGGATCGGGCCGCCGCCAGAATGCCCCGGGCCAGGGGGTGGTTGGAGCCGGCTTCGGCCAACGCGGCCCAGCCCAGCAGTTGTTCCTGGTTGATCCCGGGGGCAGGATGCAGCGCCACCACTTGCGGTTTGCCGGTGGTCAGGGTGCCGGTTTTGTCGAAGGCCGCCAGGGTCAGGCGGGCGCTGGCTTCGAGGACATCGCCGCCGCGAAAGAGAATACCCTGGGCCGCGGCGGCGCCGGAAGCGACCAGCACCGCGGTCGGGGTGGCCAGGCCGAGAGCGCAGGGGCAGGCGATCACCAGCACCGCCACCGCCGCCAGCAGCGGATTGACCTCTGGGTTCGGCCAAAAGCTCCAGTAGCCCCAGGTCGCAGCTGCCAGCAGCGCCACCAGCGGTACGAAGCCGGCCGCCAGGCGGTCGGCCAAAGCCTGCACCGGGGCCCGCCGGGACTGGGCTTCTTCGACCAAACGGGCGACCCGGGCGACGAAGGAATTGGCGGCGCTGGCGCTGACCCGCACTTGCGCCGAAGTGGTGAGATTCAGGGTGCCGGCGGCGACCGACTCGCCGGCTTGGCGCAGCACCGGAAGCGGCTCGCCGGTCACCGCGGCTTCGTCGATTTCGGTCGCTTCGCTCAACAATTGACCGTCGGTGGGAAACCGCTCTCCGGGGCGGACCAGGATCTGGTCATCGGGCTGCAGGGCGGCGCTGTCGATTTCGCACCACTGCTCCCCCTCACGGCGCAGCGCTCGCTCCGGGGCCAGTCGCAGCAGACGGTCGACCCCGGCGGCAGCCTGACGGCGGGCAGCGCCTTCGAACAGCCGCCCGGCCAGGATCAGGGTGATGATCATGGCGGCGGTGTCGAAATAGACTTCACCGTCGAAGACCATGGCATGCAGGCTGGCGCCGTAAGCGGCCAACACCCCGAGGACGATCAGCAGGTCCATGCCGGCACTGCGGTTTTTCAGGCTGCGCCAGGCGCTGTGCAGAAACGGCCAGCCGCAATAAAAAACCACCGGGGTGGTGACCAGGGCGGAGAAGAGCTGCATCAGCCAGCGACTGTCAGCGTCGATCCCCTGAAAATATCCGGCGTAGAGCGCCAGGGAGTAGCCCATCAGCTGCATCGATAAAAACGCCGCGGTGCCGAAGCGGATCAGCAGGCTGCGACGTTCCTGCTCGGCCAGTCGGGTAGCGGTGTCGGCCGAGTAGGGGCGGGGGAGGTAGCCGAGTCGGGAAACGGCTGCGAACAGGGCCGCCGGAGTGGTCTGGTCGGGATCAAAGCTGACCCGGGCCCGGTGGGTGCCGTAGTTGACCCGGGCGCTGTGAACACCCGGCAGTTCTTGGAGAATCTTTTCGTTGAGCCAGACGCAGGAGGCGCAGCGGATCCCTTCCAGCAGAAAGGTCATTTCGGCTCCGGTTTCCGCCGGTTGAACGAAGCGGGCCAGGTAGCCATCGTCGTATTGCTGGTCGAAGGCCCCCTCGGGAAGTCCCCCTTGACCCCAGTCGCGGCGGCCGTAAAAAACCCCCAGCCCGGCGCCGTGAATAATCCGGAACGCCCCCTGGCAGCCGCGACAGCAGAACTTCCGGGTCGCACCGGACACCTCATCTTCTATCAGCACGCCTGCCGGGATCGACAGCGCGCAATGGTCACATTGGGGGGCGGAATCATTCATGGCGTTTCGAGTCAAACTCAGAAATTAAACATCAGGCTGCGGTTGAGTTGCGCCCCGTCCCGCAGCAGTTGCAACCGAGCGGTAATTTCACCCCGCAAATCGCTTGGCAGACGGGTGGTGTAATGGCCGGGGGAGAGTTCGACCAGCGGCAAAATGGTCGGGTTGCCCGAGCGCACCGCGTACAGGGTGACATCACCGGAGGCTCCGGCCACGGGGTTGCCGTCGCGGTCTTGCAAGCGCACCTGCAGTCGGCGATCCTCCAGGGTGGTGGTCAGGCTCCAACCGAGACTTTCGGCGGCTTGCTGCTCGACCCGGGTGTTGTTGTACTTAAGGCCGTGGCTGTAGTAGCCGGCATCGGTGACGGCGCTGACCTGGGTGCTGGCGCGGTAGATCGACCAGCCGGTGATGCTGATGAAAATCAAAGCGAGCAGCAACAACAGGGGCGGCCAGATGTTGCGCGGAGGTGAATCAGTCATGGTAAGCCTTTCTGAGGCCGGCGCAAAGTAGCGTCGGCGCGGGTGAGAATCGCACCTTGAGCATCCAGTAATTGAAATTCTATGGTCTGCAAATCGGCACTGCTCGAGGTCGGGGCCAGTAGAGCGAAATCGACCTTTCGGCGCTCGCCAGCGGCCAGCGGCAGATCACGGGTCGGGCCGCGCAGTTGCAACTCCCCGGCCTCACCCGTCGCCTGCAAGGTCAATTGCAGTGGATTGCGGCTCCGGTTGGAAAGGTAGACGGTGTAGAAAACCGCGCTTTGGCCATCGGGCAGGGAGCGGATCTCAGCTGCCGAGCGGGCGACTTTCAGGCTGACCGGAGCGCGCTGGGCGACCGCCAGGGTCAATCCCGCGGTCCCGGCGAATAACGCCAGGGCGACCAGCAGCAGCCGCGGATTCATCAGGGCCCGCCAGCCGCGGCCGGAGCTGCCGAAGGTATAACGGATGATTCCCAATTGCTGACGCTTGACCATGACTTCGCGACAGGCATCGAGGCAGCGGCCGCAGTTGATGCATTCGATCTGGTACCCGCGGCGGATGTCGATGGCGGTGGGGCAGACCCGGGTACAGGCGCCGCAGCGGATGCAACGGGGCGCCTCATCGGGATGAAAGCGCAGGGCCAAAGTCCCCGGGTCGAGCAGCGCGGTCTGAAAGCGGCCATAGGGGCAGAACTCACGGCAGAACAGTCGGCGCAGCCACCCGAGGTCGAGATAGATGATGCTGGCGGTCACGGCGATGGTCACCAGCGGCGCCACCCCGAGTTGACCGTTCCAGAGGCGGTTAAAAAAAGCGACTGGTTCGATGAAATACCAGGTCAGGTTGCAACCGACCAAGAGCGCCAACAGCAGGTAAAACAGCTGCAACAGCAGTTGCTGCCAGGGTTTTGGGGTCATCCGCCCATTCTGAACCTTGACGCCGATGCGGCGGGCAAAGGCTTCAGCGAGATCGACCAGGGTGGTTTGCGGGCAGGCCCAACCGCACCAGACCCGGCCCAGCACCAGGGTCAGAAATAAAAAGGCAAGAATCAGGACGATACAGGCAAACAGCAGCAGATAGAGCTCTTCCAGCCGAAACAGCTGGCCAAAACAATACAGGCTGCGCTCGGATAGGTCGAGGCGCAGGACGCTTTCACCGCCGATGCGCAGAAACGGCAATCCCAGCAGCAAAGAGGTGGTCAGCCATTGAAAAGCTGTGCGCCAGGGGCCAAGGAGAAAAGGAGACGTGGTCATAACTGAAAAGGGGGAGGGTGCGACCCCTCCCCCTCCGATCGGGTTAATGCAGTGACAAGCAGAAGGCGGCCAGTTCTTCGATCTGGCTGCCTGAGAGTTGGTTGCCGTAAGCGGGCATGCCACCGGGGCGGCCGTCGCGGATGCTGCTGACCACCGCATCATGACTGCTTCCGAACTTATAGTTGCTAGAGGTCAGGTCGGGGCCGATCCCCCCTTTGGCATCAGCGCCATGGCAGGCGGCGCAGGCGCTGGCGAACAGGTCCTTGCCAGCGGCGGCCAGGGCCGCCGGATCGGCAACCGCTGCTGCGGCCGTCACAGGAGCGGGTGTCGCTGCTGCTACCTGGGCTTCGTGGGCGGCTTTTTTCTCGGCGTATTCGGCCGAGGAACTCCAACCGCTGAGCAGGTAGTAGGCCGAGAACGCCACCCCCCAGAGGATCAGGCCGTAGTAGAGCAGATTGAAATAAGCGGGCGGACGGGTGGCCCGGTCCTCGACGATGCCGTCGACTTCGTGCCGCGGCGCATCATGGTTATTCTGCTTGGATTTGCTCATGGGACTATGCCTCCGATAATTTCAGTCGTCTTCGAGCATGCGATGTTTGGGTGACTCGAGGGTCTGTTTGCGTTTGCGGCCGCAGGTGCGCAGCACAATGATGGCGAAAATGACAAACAGACCGAAGGTGACGCCCAGATAGGTGAACGAAGCCCAATCCATCAGTGGCTCTTACTGTATTTGAGGAATGAGACCAGCTTCCAGACCCGGTCGGACCCGAGCTGCCCATAGGCCGGCATCCCACCTTCGATAATGCCGTTGTAGAGCAGTTGATAAAGTTCGCCGTCGGGCAGATCGAGGTCTGCCAGATCCGGGCCTATTCCGCCTTCAAACTGCTCACCGTGGCAGGCGGCACAGTGCTCGGCATAGAGCGCCTGACCGGCGGGGAAGACCGAGGAATCCCCCAGGAAGGGGTTGTGCAGTTCGCCAACCACCATCACCTGGGCGGCTTTGCGCCAGGGGATATCGTTGCCGAGTTTCTGCATGTAGGCGACCATGGCGTCCATTTCGGTCTTGTCGGCCAGGGCCGCGAGCTGCTCTTCGGTATAGGGGAAATCGAGCACCTTCATCTTTTTGCGACTGTAATCCGGGTCGAGCTTAGTGTCGTTCAAAAAGGCATAGGCTGGCATGTTCGACTTCGGAATCATGCCCACCGGATCGGCCATGTGCTGGTAGTGCCAGGCGTCCGGGTACTTGCCGCCGATGCGGGCCAGGTCAGGACCCGTGCGCCGCGACCCCCAGAGGTGGGGGCGGTCGTAGACGAATTCTCCCGATTTGGAGTAGTCGCCATAGCGCAGGGTCTCGGCGACCAACGGGCGGATGGTCTGGGTGTGACAGTTGTTGCACCCCTCGCGGATGTAGACGTCGCGCCCCTCTTGCTGCAGGGGGGTGTAGGGGGTGACTTCGGCGATGCGGTCAGCCTCGGTGTTGACCCAGGCAAAGGGCAGCACCATGGTGATGAGGGTGCCGACCAGGATGGCGGCGGTGGCCATCAGCAGCAGGAGGATCGGTTTCTTTTCCCACATGACGGTTGTCCTCCTTTCTTAGGCGTTGGCGATGGCGGAAACGGGTTTGCCGCTACGCGCCGTCTTGACCAGATTGTAGATGAATATCCCAACGCCAAGGAGATAGATCACGCCGCTGAAGGCGCGAATCCACCAGTAGGGATAGAGCTCGACCAGCGTCTCCATGAAGCTGTAGGCGAGGCTGCCGTCGGAATTCATCGCATGCCACATGCCTGCCTGCTGCACCCCGGCAATCCACATGCTCACCGAGTAGATCAGCTGGCCGATCAGCACCAGCCAGAAATGCAGGTTGGCCAGCGGGATGCTGTAGAGCTCGCGGCCGTAGATCCGCGGCGCCAGGAAGTAGACGGCGGCGAACAGCACCATCGAGACCCAACCCATGGTCCCCATATGGACATGACCTGGAATCCAGTCGGTGTAATGGATAAACGCGGAGAAGGAGCGGATCGCCTGCAACGGCCCCTGCAGGGTCTGCAGGCCGTAGAAGGTGATGCCGAGAATCAGGAATTTGACCAGGTAGTTCTCCCGCATCTGGTGCCACTGGCCGCCCATGGAGAGATAGCCGTTGAAAACCGAACCCCAGGAGGGGGCGATCAGCATCACCGAAAAGGCCATGGCCAGGGTCTGTACCCAATCGGGAACCGGAGTCCAGAGCAGGTGGTGGGCACCGGTCCAGAGGTACATGAAGATCAGCGACCAGAAGGCGATAATTGAGAGCCGATGGCTGTAGATCGGCACCCCGGTCGATTTTGGCAGGATGTAGTAAAAGATCGCCAGCGGCGGCGTAGTCAGCACCATGGCCACGGCGTTATGGCCGAACCACCACTGAACGTTGGCGTCGTTGGTACCGGCGTAGGCCGAGTAGGATTTGAACAGCGACACCGGAACCTCGGCCGCATTGACCAGGTAGAGCACCGCCACCCCGACCAGGGTCGCCAGCATGTACCAGAGCGAGATGTACATCTGCTCTTCCCGGCGCTTGATGATGGTCATGATGATGTTGATGGAGAAAATAACCCAGAGAATGACCACCATGATGTCGATCGGCCATTCCAGTTCATGGTATTCCTTCGAGGTGTTGAACCCCAGCAGCAGGGTGACCGCCGCGGCGATGATGGTCGCATTAAAGAACCAGAGCTGGAACCGGGCCAGGCCGTCGCTCCACAACGGCCGCCGGCAGAGCCGTTGCACGATGTAGTAGAACAACGCGAAAAAGCTGCCGATCCCCCAGCCGAAAATGCCGGCGTTGGTGTGCAGCGGGCGCAGTCTCCCGTAGGTCAGGTAGGGAGCGAAATTGAGATCCGGTAGCACCAGTTGGAAGGAGATCAAAACCCCCACCAGAATGGAGACCAGACCCCAGAGGATACTCCAATTGACGAAGCTCCTCACGATGGCAGTGTTGTACTCAGTTTTCTCCATGTAACCTCCCGAAACGATTGAAACTGCAGCCAGCAATGATTTTACGGCCGGATTAGCTGATGTCAAGCGTGGTAAAGATAACCAAATCGGTCACAAAACTACTCCCCGTGGCGGCGGCTGTCAACCGAAAATTTGCCTTTTTTCACCAGTTATCGCCGGCCGCGTTGTCTTGACAGTTTTGGAGTGGCGCTTCTATGATGCGGCAACCCATGACTTCTGTTGCGTGAGCTCTTCTCGATGAAAATCACCCTTGGAAAAAAAATCTTCCTTTACACCAGCAGTACCCTGGTTGGTCTGCTGCTGATCACCTTTCTGCTGCTGGAGCGCCACCAGGCCCGCCAGTGGGAACAATATCTGAGCGCCCAGAGTCTGTCCTTCGCCCGTTTCGCCACCCCCGAACTGCTGAAACTGTTCCGGGGTGAGTTTGCCAGTCCCGAAGCCGGGGGGCGCCAGGGGGTCTACGATTTTCTCAGTGTCAATCGGGAACTGGTGCAGTTCGCCATCTACAATCCCAATGGCCGGCAGCTCTTTGTCTCCCAACCCTTTCGCGGCTTCGAACAGTTGCCACTGCAGCAGCTTCCTCCGGTAGACCTGAGCGCCCGGCCAAGGGGGGCGGAACCGGAACTGCGGCCGCTGTCACTGACCTCTGGCGGACAATTGCTGGAGGTGATGGTTCCCGCCTTCGGTCCCACCGGCGAGCAGGTGCTGACGGTCCGCTATCTGATATCGCAAGCCTCCCTCGCCGCCCGGTTAGGGGAAATTCGTCAGCAGTTTTTGCGGATCGCCCTGCTGGCCACAGCGGCCTCCCTGCTTCTGGCTGCCCTGGTGGCCCGGCGGTTGACCGGGCCGATTTCCGCCCTCACCGGTGGGGCCAGGGCCATCGCTCAGGGCGAATTACAGACCCGTATCACCCTGAGTCGCGGTGATGAACTGGGAACCCTGGCCGCGGCTTTTAACGACATGGCGACCAGCCTCGGCAGCAGTCGCAGCGAATTGACCCGCAAAAATGCGGAGCTGGTTGCGGCCAACGAGGAACTGCGGCAGATGCAGGAGCAGTTGGTGCGCACCGAACGCCTGGCCGCTATCGGTCAGCTGGCTGCCGGCATCTCCCACGAAATCGACAACCCGGTTGGCATCATTCTCGGCTATGCCGAACTGTTGCTCGACGATTTGGCGGCGGAGGATGAACGCCGCGAGGATGTTATGGCGATTATCGACGAGTGCCGCCGCTGCAAGCGGATCACCGGCGGTCTGCTCGGTTTCGCCCGGTCCTCGCCGCCGCAGCAGGAGCCCTTCGATCTGCGGCCGCTGATCGAGCAGACCCTGGTCTCCCTGCGGCCGCAAAAACTGTTTCGGGAGATTCTGGTCGATTTTCCGGCCTCGGGGCCATCGCTGCAACTGGTGGGCGATGCCGACCAGTTGCGCCAGGTGTTGGTCAATCTGCTGCTCAACGCCGCTCAGGCCATGGGCGGGCAGGGGCGGATCTGGCTGCGGGCCGAAGCCCTGGCGGATCTGCTGGTGGAGGTGGAAGACGATGGCCCGGGGATCGGCGATGAACTGCTGGAGCGGATCTTCGAACCGTTTTTTTCCACCAAGAACCGGGGCGAGGGGACCGGCCTGGGCCTGTCAGTCTGCCGCAAACTGGTGGAAGCCCATGGCGGAACCCTGGTTGCCAGCGCTGGGGGGCGGGGCGGGGCCTTGTTTCGACTGACTCTGCCGGCGAAGACTGAGAAATGCTTTGACAAAAATTGCGCCGATTCTTTAGGATAGGCGGACTTTAACTTTTTAGGACGGCCCTTCATCCCATGCAAAAAGCCCTGCAATTACTCAATGATGATATGGCGCGGGTCGAGGCCCAGTTTCGCCAGGACTTGACCAGCGACGTCGCCCTCATCCGCAAGGTTGGCGAGTATGTTCTGGCCAGCGGCGGCAAACGGGTGCGTCCCATGCTGCTGCTGCTCTGCGCCCGAATGGCCGGCTACCAGGGGGATTACCAGATCGGACTGGCCAGCGTGGTCGAGTTCATTCATACCGCCACTCTGCTGCATGATGACGTGGTCGACAGCGCGGTGCTGCGCCGGGGCAACGCTTCGGCCAACGCGGTCTGGGGGAATGAGGCCTCGGTGCTGGTCGGCGATTTCCTGTTTGCCAAATCCTTCTCCATCATGGTGCGGGGGGGCAATATCAAGGTGCTGCAGATCCTCTCCGATGCCACTACCATGATGGCCGAAGGGGAGGTGCTGCAGTTGATCAGCACCTGCGATCTGGAATTGACCGAAGAGCGCTATATCACCGTGGTCCGCAACAAAACCGCGGTCTTGATTGCTGCGGCCTGCCAGTGCGGCGGGGTGCTCGGTGGTATCAGTCCCGAGCAGGAAGAGGCGCTGCACGAATGCGGCATGCATCTTGGGATCGCCTTCCAGTTCATGGATGATGCCCTTGACTACGTGGCCGATGAGGCCGAGTTCGGCAAGGCTCGGGGGCAGGATCTGGCCGAGGGGAAGATGACCCTGCCACTGATCCATACCTTGCGGCACTGCAACGCCGAAGAGCGGCAGCGGGTTGCCGACATCATCGAGCAGGAGGATGGCGAACTCGGCGATGACGAGATCGTCTTTGTGGTCAATCTGATCGAGCGCTGCGAAGGGATCGACTATACCCGCCAGCGGGCCCAGGAGTTGGTGGAAAAAGCCAAAATTTGTCTGGCCGCTTTTCCCGACAGCGTGGAAAAGACCGCCTTGTTCGAACTGGCCGACTACGTGGTCAGCCGCCGCAAATAACCACGGCTGCAGCCTCTGAAAAAAACACCACGCCCGATGGTCCTTGACTGTCGGGCGTTTTTTCATTTTCAAAATTCATCCACGTGCGGCAAAGGTCTTCTGCTGCCACTGGCATGCTGCTATACTCACTCACCATGCTGCGACTGAATCTGCACAAAAAAGTTTTGTACGCCTTCCTGGCCCTCTCCCTGGTGCCGCTGGTGCTGCTCTCCCTCAACTCCGGGCGCAGCCTGCGGGTGGTGGAGACCCTGCTGCGCACCAGTGCCACCGAAGCCCTCGACAACCAAGCCACCCGCGCTTTGGAGTTGCGGGCGGAGATGGTGGCCCAGGAGGTGGGTGACTTTTTGCGGGAGCTGCAGAGCGATCTCCTCGACCTGACCCTGTTGCCGCCGCGCCCCGAGCTTTACCAGGCCTTTCATCGCAGTCACCAGCGACCGATCTGGTATCTCGAAGGCTTCGGTGACCTCGCCCGGGAGCGCCGTGAGGTGGTCCCGGTTTTCTCTGAACTGGCCTTCATCGGTGCCGATGGCCGGGAACGGTTGCGGCTGGTCGATGGCCAGGTTGTCGATGATCTGCGCCAGGTTTCCGACCCGCTGCAGACCACCTACCGCACTGAAACCTACTTTCCGCAGGCTTCCCGGCTCAAGGCCGGGGAGGTGCATGTCACCCCCGTGACCGGGTGGCATATCAGTCGCGAAGATCAACTGCGCGGCGCCTCCTACCAGGGGGTGGTCCGGTTTGCCACCCCGCTGCGGGATGCCGGCGGCCAACTGCTTGGGGTGGTCGTGGTTTCGCTGGATCATCGGCACCTGATGGAGTTCACCCAGCACATTACTCCCACCGAAGAGCGCTACGTTGCTTTTCCCTCCTACGACAGCGGCAATTATGCCTTCATGTTCGATCATGAGGGCTGGATTGTTACCCATCCAAAATATTGGGATATCCGCGGTCTCGATCCTTCCGGGCAGTTGGTTCCCGCCTACACTGAGAAAACTTCAACTGCCGATATTACCCGCGGTCTGATCCCCTACAATCTGCTGCAGGCTGGATTCATCCATCGCAATTACCCGGTGGCGGCACAGGCGGTGCTGCAGGGTGAGGGGGGGGTGGTCGACGTGACCAATGTCGGCGGTTCGGCCAAGGTCATGGCCTATGCACCGATCCTGCTGCGCAGCATCAACGATGATCAGCGGTGGGTTTTTGGTGGGATCACCATCGGCGCCGAGTTGGAAAACTTTCACCGTCCGGCGGTGGAGGCCTCGGCCCTGATCCGCAGGGAATTCTCCAGTTTCGTCAGTGAAACCTGGGCCTTCATCGCCGTGACCGGGTTGCTGGTCTTCGCCGGGGCGTTTTTTCTGGCCAAAGGGATTGCCGACCCCCTGCAACAGTTGATCGAGGGGACCAAGCAGATGGCCCAGGGGAATCTGCGCACCCAGGTGGTGGTGACCACTCACGACGAGGTCGGGGAGTTGACCGCCTCCTTCAACAGCATGGCCACCGAACTCAACCTGCGGCGGGAAAAACTGCTCAAGACCTTCGAGGATCTGCGCCGCTCCCGTAGCGAGATTCTGCGCGAGCGCAACTTCAAGGAGACCATCGTCGAGAATATCGAAACCGGTCTGCTCACCCTCGACAGCGAAGCCCGGGTGACCTCGGTCAACAGTCCGGCCTGTCGCATCCTGCAGCTTCCCGAATGGCAGGCTCCGGTGCCGGTGACGGAATTGCTCGCCAGCAGCCCCGAAGTGCTCAACCCCCTGCTGGAAGCCCGCAACGGGCTGGAAGCCGGTCGTTGGAGTCTCTACGTCGACATGGAACGGGGCGGCAAGCCAATGACCCTGCGTCTGGCTCTGCTGCCTTTGAGTTATGGCGGAGAGGGGACCTGCATCCTGTCGGTGGAGGATTTGACCGAGCGGGTCAGCATGCGTCAGCGGATGGAACGGATGGAACGGTTGGCCTCCCTGGGCCGACTCTCGGCCGGTATTGCCCACGAGGTGCGCAATCCGCTGACCGGCATCAGCCTGCTGCTCGATGATCTGCACGACCGGATGCTGGACAGACCTGGGGATCAGGCTCTGATCGCCCGCGCTTTGGGGGAGATGGAGCGACTCGAAGGCCTGATTACCGAACTGCTCAATTTTGCCTCTGTGCCCAAGGCCAGTCTGCGGCCTGGCCAAATCAACACCGCGCTGCAGGAGACCTTGTTTCTGGTCAAAAAACAGTGCCAGCACAGCCGGGTCGAGTTGATCGCCGATCTCTCCCCCGATCTGCCGAAAATTCCCCTCGATTCCGGCAAATTCAAGCAGGCGGTGCTGAATCTGGTGACCAACGCCCTGTCCGCCATGGCCGACGGTGGCACCTTGACCGTCAGTTCGGGGGTGGAGAACGGGGAGATCCGTGTCACCGTGCGCGATACTGGAGAAGGGATTCCCGCCGACCGCATTCCGCTGATTTTTGAACCCTTTTACACCAGCAAGGGGGAGGGGACCGGGCTCGGTCTCTCCATCACCCATACCATCATCGCCGACCACAATGGTCGCATCGAGGTGGAAAGTACCCCCGAGAGCGGCAGCGCCTTCAGCTTCTGGTTTCCCCTCCCGATGCCGCCCCAAGAGTTTGGCTGAGCGCCTCTATCCCAAACCTCGCAATTTTTTACACTTCAAATGGCGAAAATTCACCACTTTTCTCCTTGCTTTGTATACATGATCCGCCTAGGATTCTAATCCAACGGCAAAATCCCTGAAACTTTACAGAAACAACTCAATTAGCTGAGCTGGACTGGCGAAGAGTCGCCTGGAGACGGTATGGAACGCATCCTGATTGTCGACGATGAAGCGTTCATTCGGGAAAACCTCGAACGCATTCTGACCGAAGATGGCTATCGCCCCCTCTCCACCGACCGGGGCGAAGAAGCCCTGCGGCAGGTCAACGAGGAAGAGGTCGATCTGGTGTTGCTCGATCTCAACCTCGGCAACAAGAGTGGGCTGGATGTGTTGCGGGCCTTGCGCGAGGTTGACCCTGACATTCTGGTGATCATCATCACCGGATACGGTACCGTCGAAAGTGCTGTCGAAGCCCTGAAAATGGGTGCCTACGACTACATTAAGAAACCGTTCAAAGCCGATGCCATCCGGTTGATCGTCAAGCTGGCCCTGGAAACCCAGAGTCTGCGCCGGGAGTTGCGACAGTTGCGGCGAGGCGGTAAATCCAAGGAGATGCAGGGGGCGACCGACATGATCGGCTCCAGCCCGCAATTGCTGCAGATTTTCCGCCAGTGTCGGGAGGTGGCCAAGCACGAGACCGCCACCGTGCTGATCACCGGCGAGAGCGGCACCGGCAAGGAACTGGTAGCCCGGGCGATTCACAACCTTTCGCCGCGCAAGGACCGCCCCTTTATCGAAATCAACTGCGGCTCGCTCCCCTTCAATCTGTTGGAGAGCGAACTCTTCGGCCACGAGCGGGGTTCCTTCACCGACGCCAAGAACCGCAAGATCGGGCTGTTCGAAGAATCCAACGGTGGCACCATCTTTCTCGACGAAATCGGCGAGATGGATCTCAATCTGCAGGTCAAACTGCTGCGGGTTCTGGAAGACCGGCGGATCAGGCGCCTTGGTGGCAACCGCAATATCGATATCGACGTGCGGGTGATCGCCGCCACCAACCGTAATCTGAAAACCGCCATCGACGAAAAGGACTTTCGCGAGGATCTCTACTACCGGCTCAACGTTTTCCCGATTTTCGTCGCTCCCCTGCGCGACCGTCGGGAGGATATCCCGCCGCTGCTCGACTATTTTCTCAAACGCTTCAGCAGCGAATTCCACAAACGCCCCAGGGAGGTCTCCCGCGAGGCCCTCGATCTGCTGATGCGCTACCACTGGCCGGGCAATGTGCGGGAGCTGCGCAACGTGGTGGAGCGCATCTGCATCATGTACGGCAACGAAGTGATCAAGCCCGACTACCTGCCGCGGGAGATCTGGGGCGAGGAGCCGCAGCGGGAGGCGCCCTTCTCTTACGAAATTCCCCCGGAAGGAATCGTGCTTGAGGAGATTGTCGAGAAGATTGAAAAGGAACTGATCGCCAAGGCGGTGAAAATTACCGGCGGCAATGTCGCCAAGACCGCGCGACTGCTCAATGTGCCGCGGGGGACCCTGCGCTACAAACTGGAAAAGTACGAACTCGAAGGGTCGGATTGATCCGTATACTGCATGGTCGGTTTTCGCCGCTTTTTGAGGCGACGTTTCAATGAAATCATGACAAAACAGAAAAAAGCGGCCAATATTGGCCGCTTTTTTCTGTTTTGTCATCCAGGGAAAGAACTTTTAAAACCGGCTTTTTCTCCTTTGTATGGCTTTATTTTACATTTAACTCGCTGAAAATAAACGAAAAAATATTGAAAAAAATAATCAACAGGGTTTTGTGTATACACTTGGCACTTACTTTGCTCCCTGTCTAGAAAAGCGTTTCTTCAGGCCCGGTTCGCAATCGATTCTGGCCCCAGACGACAAGGAGTGAGCAAGCTATGGTAGCAAGCGTATGGAACCGTTTTTGGCAGATGCATGATGAGGCAAAACAACTCTTCATCTTCACCCCTCGGGGGATGTCGGCGGTGCTGAAAAAACAGCTGGCCTTCAGTACCAGTCGCACCGAACATGATGTCGATCTGGCTGACGAAACCGATGAGGCCCCGGCCGAGCACACCCGCCGGCTCTCCTCCGGCCCTGACGGGGTGGAGGAAGGCGAACCGCGGGAGTATACCACCCGGCAGAAGATCGGCCTGTTTCTCGGTCCGGTACTGTTTGCCCTGATGCTGCTGATCCCGACCCCGGCCGGGATGGAATTAGCCGGGCAGAAAATGGCTGCGGTGACCCTGCTGATGGCGACCTGGTGGATGTGTGAATCGATCCCCATTCCTGCAACCAGCCTGCTGCCGATCTGCCTGTTTCCGATGCTCGGCATCCTCGAAACCAAGAAGGCGACGGCCCCCTATGCCAACGATCTGATCTTCCTGTTCATGGGCGGTTTCATCATTGCCCTGGCGATGCAGCGCTGGAACCTGCATCGGCGCATCGCCATGAATATCGTCAAGGTGGTCGGCTTCTCCCCCAGCCGTTTGATTCTCGGCTTCATGGTCGCCACCGCAGCCCTGTCCGCCTTCGTCTCCAACACCGCCACCGCGGTGATGATGATGCCCATCGGTCTGGCAATCGTCGCCCACGTCATTGCCGAAGGGAAAAAGGAAGGGCTGGACAAGGAGATCGATTTCTCGCCCGAACAGTTCGCCTTTGGTCTCAATCTGATGTTGGGGATCGCCTACGCCGCCTCCATCGGCGGCATTGCCACCCTGATCGGCACGCCGCCCAACACCGTGCTGGCCGGCTACCTCAACAAGGTTTATGGCTTCGAGATCACCTTTGCCAAGTGGTTGATGGTCGGAGTGCCGATGGTGGCGGTGATGTTGCCGCTTTGCTGGCTGTGGCTGACCCGGATCGCCAATCCGATGAAGTTGAAAAAAGTCCCTGGCGGCCGGGCCTTGATCGACGCCGAACTGCGGGAGATGGGGTCGATGAGCGCCGGCGAGCGCTGGACCTCGCTGGTCTTTGTGCTGACCGCCCTCTGCTGGATTTTTGCCAAACCGATCGCCGCCTTTTTCCCTGAACCCAAGTTCATCAGCGACGCCGCCATCGCCATCGCCGGCGGCCTGATCCTGTTCCTGATCCCGATCAATCTCAAGCGCAATGAATTCGTCATGAACTGGCACTGGGCTTCGAAAATGCCCTGGGGGGTGCTGATTCTCTTCGGCGGCGGTCTCGCCATGTCCGACGGTTTCAAGGCGACCCAACTCGCCGACTGGATCGGCGGTCAGGTCGGACTGCTGGAGCACGCACCGATCCTGCTGCTGGTGGTGGCGGTGGCACTGTTGATCACCTTCCTGACCGAACTGACCTCCAATACCGCGACCGCCGCCATGGTCATGCCGATTCTTTCCGCGGTCGCCATCGGCCTCAATCAGAACCCGCTGCTGCTGGTGGTGCCGGCGGCGCTCTCCGCCTCATGCGCCTTCATGCTGCCGGTGGCAACCCCGCCCAATGCCATCGTTTTCGGTTCGGGTTATGTCACCATTCCACAAATGGTCAAAAGCGGTTTCGGTCTCAACCTGATCGGGGTGGTGCTGATCAGTGCCCTGACCTATGCAGTGGTGATCCCGGCCTTCGGGGTGGTGCTCAACGAACTGCCGCAGTGGGTTCTGGCCGCTCCCAAGTAATTTTTCACTTCCCCTTGTCCGGACCTTGCTCTCCTCCAGGTCCATTGCCCCGCTGCGGTCCCCTCCGCAGCGGGGCCTTTTTTTCATCGGGGCAAGGGGCCCCGGCCGGCGAACCATTGCCTTTAAGGGCACAAAAGTGTAATAAAGAAGCGGTCGTTACCATTTTCATCCGGAGTGCTCCTTGCAGCGCAAACGCCTCGAAATCGAAGGGATTGTTCAGGGGGTCGGCTTCCGTCCCTTCGTCTACCAGCTTGCGTGCCGGGTCGGGGTCGCCGGCTGGGTCCGCAACGACAGTCGCGGCGTCACCATCGAAGTCGAAGGGGAGGGCGCCATCCTCGCCGAATTTCTCCGCCAATTGCAGGAGCAACTGCCGCCGCTGGCGAGCATCTCCCGCCTGAGCGAGCAACCGCTGCCGCCCTGCGGGGAGCGGGATTTTCATATCCATCACAGCGCCAGCGACAGCGCGGCCCTGGCCCAGATCGCCCCCGACAGCCATGTCTGTGCCGATTGCCTGCGGGAGCTGTTTGATCCGGCTGACCGCCGCTACCGTTATCCTTTTATCAACTGCACCAATTGCGGGCCCCGCTATACCATCGTCACCGCCATTCCCTACGATCGCCCCTTCACCACCATGGCCGATTTTCCCATGTGCCCGGCCTGCCAGGGCGAATATGCCGACCCCGGCTCCCGGCGTTTCCATGCCCAGCCCAACGCCTGCCCGGAGTGTGGCCCGCAGTTGGCTCTGCGCGACTCTCAGGGACAACTCCTGGCTGCCGAAGTCCCCCTGGCAGCAACGACCGATCTGCTGGCCGCTGGCCAAATTGTCGCTATCAAGGGTTTGGGCGGCTATCATCTGGCGGTCGATGCCGCCAACGACACCGCCCTGGCCGAGTTGCGGCGGCGCAAGGGGCGGGATGAAAAACCCTTTGCGCTGATGGCCTTTGATCTGCCGATGGTCGCCCGTTTTGCCGAAATCGATGCCATCGAACAGCGGCTGCTGGAAAGCCCCGAACGTCCCATTGTGCTGCTGCGCCGGCGGGCCGACGCGCCCCTGTCGCCGCTGGTGGCGCCCCACAACCGCTATGTCGGGGTGATGCTTCCCTACACCCCGCTGCATTATCTGCTGCTGCAACAGTTTCCCGCTTTGGTGATGACCAGCGCCAATCTCAGTGACGAACCGATCGCCTTCGAAGATGCTGACGCTACCGGTCGACTGGCCCAGATCGCCGACGCCTTCTTAAGCCACAATCGTCGCATTCAGACCCGCACCGACGATTCCATCGGCCGGGTGATGGCGGGCAGGGCGCTGCTGCTGCGGCGCTCCCGCGGCTTTGTTCCCCGGGCAGTGGCGTTGCCGAAGGAGCAGCCGGCGGTGCTGGCCCTGGGCGCTGAACTTAAAAGCACCTTCTGTTTGACCCGGGGTGACCGGGCTTTTTTGAGTCAGCATATCGGCGATCTGAAAAACCAGCAGGTCTATGCCTCCTTTGCCGAAGGGATTGAGCATCTGCAGGGGCTTTTGCAGCTGCAACCGCAAATCGTCGCCCACGATCTGCACCCCGACTATCTCTCCAGCCGCTACGCCGGGGAGCTCACCAAACTGCCGCGGGTGGCGGTGCAGCATCACCATGCCCACCTGGTCAGCTGCATGGCGGAAAATTGCGTGACCGCTCCGGCTCTGGGAGTCATCTTCGATGGTCTTGGCTACGGCAGCGACGGCCGGCTCTGGGGCGGGGAGTTCCTGCTCGGCGATGCCCGCGGATTTCAGCGCCTGGGCCATTTGGCCTATCTGCCGATGCCCGGCGGCGATGCCGCCACCCGCGAGCCCTGGCGGATGGCAGTGGCGGCGCTGGTGCATGCCTATGGTGACGATCTGCCGCAACTCCCCTGGCTGACGGCTCTGCCGGCGGCGGATTTGCGGCTGTTGCGGCAGATGATCGCCAAGGGGCTCAATTCCCCCCTAACCTCCAGTTGCGGCCGTCTGTTTGATGCCGTGGCCGCCCTGGCCGGAGTGCGGCAAAAGGTCAGCTATGAGGGGCAGGCGGCCTTGGAGTTGGAAATAGTGCTGGAGGGGGGCCCCGAGGCGGGGGAGTATCTCTTCGAGCTGCAAACCCAGGACGATCTGCTGGTGGTCGATCCGGCACCGATGATTCGCGCCCTGGTGGCTGATCTGCAGGGGGGGGGAGCGCCGGGACTGCTCAGCGCCCGCTTCCACAATGGCCTCGCCCGGGTGATCGGTCAGGTTTGCGACCGCTTGCGCCAGCAGCAGGGGATTGCTGCTGTGGCACTTTCCGGCGGGGTGTTCCAGAATCGTTACCTCACCGAGCGAACCCTGGAAATTCTAGGTAAACTCAATTTTTCTGTCTACACCCATTCCCTGGTCCCCCCCAATGATGGCGGGCTGGCCCTGGGGCAAGCGGTGATCGCCGGCGCTGCAGGAGTGCAAGCATGACCACCCCGATCCAATACCGTTCGATTCCGCGCCGGGGCAACGCCCTGACCAGTGCCCTGGGGCACGTTGTTCTGCGTCTCATGGGTTGGCGTATCGAAGGGGCCTTTCCCGATCTCCCCAAGTTCCTCATCATCGTGGCCCCTCACAGTTCCAACTGGGATTGGGTCATCGGCATGTCGACAGTGCTGGCCCTCAAAGTCGACGCTCATTGGGTCGCCAAGCACACCCTGTTCTGGGGGCCGCTGGGGCCGCTGGCGCGCTGGTTGGGGGGGATTCCCGTCGATCGCCGGGCCAGTCAAGGTTTTGTCGATGCCACCGCCCAGGCTTTTCGGCAACGGGAGCAGTTATTGATCGGCGTGACTCCGGAAGGGACCCGCAAGCAGGTCACCCAGTGGAAAACCGGCTTCTATCATATCGCCCGGGCGGCCGGGGTTCCGGTGGTTCCGGCCTATTTCGATTACCCGAGTAAGGTGGTGGGGATCGGCCCGCCGATGGAGCTCGGCCCCGATCTGGAGGCCGAGGTGGCTCGCTGTCGCGCCTTCTATCAACCCTACAGCGGCCGTTACGGTCGTCGTTAACCTCTATCGGAGTACAGTGCTTTGAGCCTGATTTTTCAACTGCAGGGCGAATTTATCGAACTCAACAAGCTGCTCAAACTGACCGGCCTCTGTGCCAGTGGCGGCGAAGCCAAGGTGCGGGCGGCCGAAGGGGAGGTGCTGGTTGATGGGGTGGTGGAGCTGCGCCGTCGCTGTAAAATTCGCCAAGGGCAGCGGGTTGAATTTGCCGGGCAAGTGATCGAGGTGCAATGAACCAGCGGACACGGCTGCAGCGCAAGGGGTGGAACTGGTGCGGATTGCTGTGCGCTCTGTTTGCCCTGTTGCTGCCGGCCCTGGCCAGCGCCGAGGATACCTCGGGCGGCATCGAAGCGCCGGTGGTGGTCGGCGGCGATCATCAGTATCCCCCTTACGAATTTCTCGATAGCCGCAACCAGCCGACCGGTTTCAACGTCGATCTGACCCGCGCCATCGCCCGGGTGATGGGGATGCCGGTGGAGATCCGCCTCGGCAACTGGGGGGAGATGCGCAAGGCGCTGGCCTCGGGCGAGGTCGATGTGCTGCAGGGGATGGTCTCCACCCCCGAGCGGGCCGGCGAGGTCGATTTTTCCCCTCCCCACGCGGTGGTGCATCAATCGATCTGGAACCGCCGCGGCGGTCCGCAAATCCTTCGCCTTGACCAATTGGCCGGAAAAGAGGTCATCGTCATGCGCGGCAGCGTCATGCACGATCTGATGCTGCGGGAAAATCTCGGCGCCCGGCTGATTCCGGTGAACTCCCTGGCCGAGGCGCTGCGACTGCTCTCTTCGGGCAAGCACGATTGTGCGCTGGTAGCCAAGCTCCCCGGCCAATACCTGATCGGCCAGTTGAAATTGACCAATATCGCCCCGGTCGCCACCCCGCTACTGGCCCAGGACTACGGCTACGCGGTGCGCAAAGGCAACCGCTCTACCCTGGCCCGCTTCAACGAAGGGTTGGCGATTCTCAAGGAGACCGGCGAGTACCGGGAAATCCACGACCGCTGGCTCGGGGTTCTGGAACCCCAGGGGGTCCCCTGGGGGCGGATCATCCGTTTCAGCGCCATGATCGTGGTGCCGCTGCTGCTGGTGCTCGGCGGCACAGTGGTCTGGTCGCGGACCCTGCAGCGGGAGGTGGCCGCCCGCACCGAGGCCCTGGAACGGGAGGTGGCTGAGCGCAAACGCTTCGCCGATGAGCTGCAGGTGCGGCAGCGGCAGCTGATTCAGGCCGACAAAATGACCTCCCTTGGCATTCTGGTTTCAGGGGTGGCCCATGAAATCAACAACCCCAATGGGGTCATCATGCTCAACGTGCCGTTGCTGCAGAAATCCTTCCAGGACGCCCTGCCGATTCTCGAGGCCTATCACCAGCAGCAGGGGGATTTCGTCCTCGGTTGGCTCAAGTATTCGCGGATGCGTCAGGAGATCCCTCTGCTGTTCAGCGAAACCCTGGAGAGTGCCGGCCGGATCAAGCGCATCGTCGAGGACTTGAAGGATTTCGCCCGTCGCGACGATACCGACCATAGCGCCCGGGTCGATCTCAACGCGGTGGTGGAGGCGGCGCTGCGGCTGGTTGATCCCTCGGTTCGCAAGGTGACCGGGCAGTTCCGCATCGATCTCGACCCGCAACTCCCCTCGGTGCGGGGGAACGCCCAGCGCATCGAGCAGGTGGTGGTCAACCTGGTGCTCAACGCCTGTCAGGCCCTCACGGGCCCCGAGCAGGGGATCAGCGTGCGTACCGATTTTGCCGCCGACTGCGGCGAGGTGCGGGTGACAGTGCAGGATGAGGGGGCCGGCATCGCCGCCGAGCACTTGGCCCATCTCACCGACCCCTTCTTCACCACCAAGCGCGACAGCGGCGGCACCGGCCTGGGGCTTTCGGTCTCCGCCGGCATTGTCAAGGAGCATGGCGGCAGCTTGAAATTTGATTCCACCCCCGGGGCCGGCACCACGGTGGTGCTCTCCCTGCCGGCACTGATGGAGGCCTGATCCCGATGACCGAAGCCCGCTACCCTTCTTTCGGCGTTTTGCTGGTCGACGATGAAGCGCCCTGGCTGCGTACCCTGAGCATGACCCTGGAGGGGCCAGGGGCGATCAGCAACCTGCTGGTCTGCCAGGACAGCCGTCAGGTGCCGGACCTGCTGGCGTTGCACCCCATCGGCCTGGTGCTGCTCGACCTCAACATGCCGCATCTCTCCGGCGAAGTGCTGCTCAAGCGCATCGTTGAGGAGTTTCCCGAGGTAGCGGTGATCATTGTCAGCGGCATGAACCAGGTGGAGACTGCCGTCAATTGCGTCAAGCTCGGGGCCTTCGACTATTTCGTCAAGGGAGTCGATGACGACCGCCTGCTCGACGGGGTCCGGCGGGCGATCCGGATGCTGGAGCTGCAGCGGGAAAATCGCGAGATGCGCAAGCGCATGCTCGGCGATCATCTGGAACATCCCGAAGTCTTTGCCGACATCATCACCCTGGATAAAGGGATGCGCGGCATTTTCCAGTACATCGAGTCGGTGGCCCGCAGCAACCAGCCGATTCTGATTACCGGCGAGAGCGGGGTCGGCAAGGAGCTGATTGCCAGGGCGGTGCATCGCCTCAGCCGCGGGGCGGCGCCGCTGGTTTCGGTCAACGTCGCCGGGCTCGACGACAGCGTCTTTGCCGACACCCTGTTCGGCCACCTGCGCGGCGCCTTCACCGGGGCCGAAGGAGCACGGGGGGGGATGATCGAGCAGGCCGGCGACGGCACCCTGTTTCTCGATGAAATTGGCGACCTGAGTCTGAATTCCCAGGTCAAGCTGCTGCGCCTGTTGCAGGAAGGGGAATATTATCCCCTGGGGAGCGATAACCCCCGCCAGTCCAAGTCCCGCATCGTGGTCGCCACCCATCAGGATCTGCGGGCCAAGCAAACCGCCGGCAGTTTCCGCAAAGACCTCTACTACCGCCTGCGCGCCCACCATGTGCATATCCCGGCGCTGCGCGAACGCAAGGTCGATATCGAGCCGCTGTTGCAGCATTTCCTGGAGCAGGCCTCCCGGGAACTCGACAAAAAGGTGCCGACCATCCCGAGGGAATTGCCGGTGCTGCTGGCGACCTACGATTTTCCCGGCAATGTGCGCGAGCTCAAGGCGATGGTCTATGATGCCGTCAGCGCTCACAGCAGCCGGATTCTCTCCATGCAGAGTTTTCTGCAGGCAATGGGGCGCACCGAAACCGCTGGGGAAACCCGTCCCTCGCCGCAACGCAGTCCTTTCACCGGCATCGATCCCTTGCCTTCGCTGACCGAGGCGGTTCATCTGCTGGTCAACGAAGCCCTGGAGCGGGCCGAGGGGAATCAGACCATCGCTGCCCGCATTCTCGGCATCTCCCAGCCCGCCCTCAGCAAACGCCTCAAACAAGCCCGCAAATAACCTCCTCCGCCCTCGATCAAAGGCTATAACCAAAATTATTCCGGTCTTTTTGGTTATAGCCTCGCCAAGCCGCGGCCCCTGGCCTTCGGCAGTCTTTTGCCTTCCAAGCAATACCCACGGTTATTCCTATCCGAATTGTAATTTTTCCCAAAAACCGTGTTTTCTGATGAAATATCAGGCTGTTATTGTTGGTGGGCAGGTTTGGTATACGCCTTGCTAAAATCATGGCTTGGGCCCCACTAAGTTTCGGTGAGGGCGCCATTCAAATCACCCCGCTGCTCCGGCAGACTTTTCCCGCGAGGACCGATTCCATGAGTGAACCCACACCCGTTCAACCACCGCAGGACGATGGCCTGGAGACTGCCAGGCGGATGCTCGAAGAGGAGGAACTCGGCCTGCGCCGAATTACCGGCTGGACCGGTTTGATTGTGCCGGGACTGGCTTTGTGCTGGTCGCTGTTCCAACTCTCGCTGTCGAGTTGGCTGCTGCTCGATTCGACCATTACCAGGGCGATTCACCTGGCCTTTGCCATGGCGATCATTTTCCTCTCCACCCCGATGTTCAAGCGCGATGTGAAAATTCCCGGCCTGCGCTGGCTGGGGGAAAAGCGCAAGATTCCCCTTCCGGATTACCTGGTGGCGACGCTGGCCAGTCTGGCGGCGCTTTACATTGCCCTCGATTACGCAGGCTTGGCCAGTCGCATCGGTAACCCGAATCTGCGCGATCTGATTGTCGGAGGGTTGCTGGTGCTGCTGCTGCTCGAAGCGTCCCGGCGGGTGATTGGCCCGGCGTTGCCGATACTGGCGACGCTGGCGACGCTGTACAGCTTTGTCGGCCCCTGGATGCCGGATTTTCTCTCCTCCAAAGGGGTCAGCTTCTCCCGTTACATCGGCCAAATCGCCCTGACTACCGAAGGGATCTATGGCATTCCCCTCGATGTTTCGGCGCGGATCGTCTTTTTGTTCGTGCTGTTTGGCGCCATGCTGGAGAAAGCCGGGGCCGGCAAGTTCTTCATCGATCTGGCGATGAGTCTGCTCGGACGCTACAAAGGAGGGCCGGCCAAGGCCGCGGTACTCGCCAGCGGCTTCACCGGCCTGATTTCCGGTTCCTCCATCGCCAACGTGGTTACCACCGGTACCTTCACCATACCGCTGATGAAAAAGGTCGGTTATCCGGCAAAAAAGGCCGCGGCGATCGAAGTCGCTGCCAGCACCAACGGTCAGTTGATGCCGCCGGTCATGGGGGCAGCGGCCTTCATTATCGCCGAGTATGTCAATATCCCTTATCTGGAGGTCTGCAAGGCCGCTGCGGTGCCGGCCTTCGCCTCCTACTGCACGCTGTTTTATCTGACCCACTTAGAGGCCTGCAAGCTCGGCATGATGGGACTGCCCAAGGCCGACCTGCCCCGGTTTTTCCAGACCCTGCGCGGCGGTTTTCACTACCTGATCCCGATCTTCGTGCTGCTTTATGAATTGATCGTTCCCCGTCACTCGCCGGACATGGCCGCCTTTCGGGCGGTACTGGTGCTGATGGTATTGATGGTTCTGCAGGGGGTGTTCCGGGGGCGTCGGAATGGCACATCCCTTGGTCGCGGAGTTCTCGATGGTGTCTGCGACATCATCGCCTCTTTGATCGCCGGGGCCCGCAATATGGTCAGCGTCGGGGTGGCCACGGCGGCGGCCGGTATCATCGTCGGAGTGGTGACCCTCGGCCTTGGCGGGTTGATCACCGGTATCATCGACACCTTGAGTATGGGCAACTTCGTGCTGATGCTGCTGATTACCGCGGTCGCCAGCCTGATCCTCGGCATGGGGCTGCCGACCACCGCCAATTACATCGTCATGGCCTCGCTGACCGCTCCGGCCATTGTCTCGATTGCCGAATGGCAGGGGGTGGAGGTGCCGCTGATCGCCGCCCACATGTTCGTCTTTTACTTCGGCATTCTGGCCGATATCACCCCTCCAGTCGGGCTGGCGGCCTTTGCCGCCGCCGCCATCGCCAAATCCGATCCGGTGGAAACCGGTATCCAGGGATTTATTTATGACATTCGTACCGCGATACTCCCCTTCATGTTCATCTTTAACACCAACATGCTGCTGATCGGTGTCAACAGTATCACGATGGCTCTCTATATTTTTGTCATGACGACTGTTGGCATGTTCGCTTTTGCCTCGGCGACCCAAGGGTGGTTTGTCATTCGCAATCGCTGGTTTGACATTCCGTTGCTACTGCTGGTGACCGCAATCATGTTCCGTCCCGGTTTTTTTGCCAATCTGCTCGGTTTGGACCAGCAATACAAAAACTGGATATATCTGCTTGGCCTGTTACTCTATAGCTTTGTTTTCGCTTGGCAGAAACTGCGGAGCAAAACCGCACCCCCGACAGCCTTGACGCCATGCAGCACGGCTTCCTGACTAAGGGCGGAGACTGGTTTTGAATGGGTATAGCCAGGGTTATGATCATGCCCTTGGTTATAATGATGCTGAAAGCTGCAGGGTAGGGGGGCGATCGCCGCAATTGGTCCCGGATCAATAATTATGGTTATACCCTTTCAGGGGTGTAATGTTCTTTTCGGAAACATGGTTTTCGTGTGTGATTCAAGCCGCTTGTATCTCTATGTTCAAACTTGGTATACGCCTTGCTGATATAGGATTCCATGCAGGATGAAATTATCACGTTTTCGTGTTCCCCCTTTGGGGGATTTGGCTGTTAACCTCAACATGATGGAAGGGAGTAGCAAATGATGAGAAAGTCCATTTTGGTCGCTCTGTCCCTGGCTCTGGTCGCAAGCTTCGGCCTCGGCGATGCCTTCGCCGCAGCCCCACGCTATGTCACCATGGGTACCGGCGGAGTCACCGGGGTCTACTATCCCACCGGTGGTGCGATCAGCAAACTGGTCAACGCCAAGCGTAAAGAGTACAACCTGCGGATGACCGTCGAGTCCACCGGTGGTTCGGTTTTCAACGTCAACGCGCTGATGAATGGTGACCTCGAAATGGGCGTCATCCAGTCCGACATTCAGTATCAGGCCATGAAAGGGCTTGGCGAGTGGGAAGGCAAGCCCCAGACCAAACTGCGGGCGATGTTCGCCATCCACCCCGAAGCAGTGACCATCCTGGCTGCTGCCGATAAGAACATCAAGAGCGTGGCTGACCTGAAGGGCAAGGTTGTCAACATCGGTGCTCCTGGTACCGGTCAACGGGTCAACTCCCTCGACCTGTTCAAGACGGCCGGAATCGACGCTGAGAAGGATCTCAAAACCGAAGGCCTGAAGCCTGCCGAAGCGGCTGGCATGCTGCAGGACGGCCGGATTGATGCCTATTTCTACACCGTCGGTCACCCCAATGGTTCGATCAAGGAAGCCGTCGCCGGAACCCGCAAGGTGACCTTTGTGCCGGTCTCCGCTGATATGATTAAGAAACTGGTGGCCGAGCAGCCTTACTATGCGCCTGCAATGATTCCGGTTGCTGCCTATCCTGGCGTCGAAAACAAGGAAGACGTCCCGACCTTCGGCGTCAAAGCGACCATCTGTACTTCGGCTGACGTGCCTGAGGACGTGGTTTACACCGTGACCAAAGAAGTCTTCACCAATATCGATGAGCTGCGCAAACTGCATCCGGCCCTCGATGTTCTGACCAAAGAGAACATGCTGCAGGGTCTTTCCGCCCCGCTGCATCCGGGTGCGGCAAAATACTTCAAAGAAGCCGGCCTGCTCAAGTAAGGCAACCATCGGGGGGAGCGCTAAACCGCTCCCCCCGATGAATGTAAAGGGTCGAATGGATCCGCTTGGTTGGAAAATTCAGCCAGAATAAATTTGAAAGGACGTGGTGAATATATGGCAGAGGAGTTGCACGAACAGCAGGATGAGGGCCTGGCGGCAGCCAGGCGGATGAAGGAGGAAGAGGAACTCGGGCTGCGGCGGGTGACCGGTTGGAGCGCCTACGTTGTGCCGATCATTGCCTTGACCTGGTCGCTGTTTCAGCTCTCGCTGTCGAGTTGGCTGCTGCTCGATTCCACCATTATCCGTTCGATCCATCTGGCCTTCGCTCTGGCCATTGTTTTTCTCTCTTATCCGACATTGAAACGGGACGTCAAAATCCCGGGGCTGTCGTGGTTGGGAGAAAAGCATAAAATCCCCTTTGCCGACTATCTGATCGCCATCCTTGGGGTCGGAGCCGCCCTGTATATCGCTCTCGATTACGAGGGGATTGCCAACCGGGTCGGGCGTCCCAATGTCCGGGATATGGTGATCGGTGTCTTCCTGGTCCTCATTCTGCTTGATGCCGCCCGTCGGGTGATTGGTCCTGCTCTGCCGGTGATCGCCGGGGTGTTTACCGCCTATGCCTTTTTCGGGCCGTACATGCCCGATTTTCTCGCTTTCAAAGGGGTCAGTCTGGCCCGCTATGTCGGCCAGATTTCGCTGACAACCGAGGGGATTTTCGGTATTCCCCTTGATGTGTCGGCGCGGATCGTCTTCCTCTTTGTCCTCTTCGGTGCCATGCTCGAGCGGGCCGGGGCAGGTAAGTTTTTTATCGACATGGCGATGAGCCTGCTCGGCCGCTATAAAGGTGGACCGGCCAAGGCGGCGGTTCTGGCCAGCGGCATGACCGGAATCGTCTCCGGATCGAGTATCGCCAACGTCGTCACCACCGGAACCTTCACCATTCCGATGATGAAAAAGGTCGGTTACCCCGACTACAAGGCTGGCGCTATCGAGGTGGCGGTTTCGACCAACGGCCAGTTGATGCCACCGGTCATGGGCGCAGCGGCCTTTATTATCGCCGAGTACGTAAACATCCCTTATCTCGAAGTCTGCAAGGCGGCGGCGATCCCTGCTTTTGCCTCCTATATGGCTCTGTTTTGGCTGGTTCATCTCGAGTCCGGAAAACTGGGGATGAAGGGGTTGCCCAAGGCCGACCTCCCTGCCTTCTGGTATACACTGAAAAACGGCTGGCATTACCTCTTCCCGATCCTGATGCTCCTCTATGAGTTGATCATTCCCCGCCATTCCCCAGATCTGGCGGCCTTTCGCTCGATTCTGGTGCTGATGTTGATCATGCTTTTCCAGCACGCGATACTGCACAAATCCCGCGGTATCACCGCGATTGAAGGGGTGAAGAAGGGGGCCTACGATATCCTCAATGGTTTGATCTCCGGCGCCCGCAACATGGTCAGCGTCGCGGTCGCCACCGCGTCGGCCGGCATCGTCGTCGGCGTGGTAACCATGGGGCTTGGGGGGCTGATTACCAGCGTCATCGACACTCTGAGCATGGGCAACATCTTCCTGATGTTGCTGATTACCGCCGTGACCTGTCTGGTTCTCGGCATGGGGCTGCCGACCACCGCCAACTACATCGTCATGGCCTCCTTGACTGCCCCGGCCCTGGTCACCATCGCCGGCTGGCAGGGTTTTGAAGTGCCGCTCATCGCTGCCCACCTGTTCGTCTTCTACTTCGGCATTCTGGCCGATGACACCCCGCCGGTGGGTCTGGCGGCCTACGCCGCGGCGGCCATCGCCAAGAGCGATCCGATCAAGACCGGTCTGCAGGGTTTTGCCTACGATATTCGCACCGCGGTGCTGCCGTTCATGTTCATCTTCAACACCGACATGCTGCTGATCGGCATCGACAGCTTCCCGCTGGCCATCTACATCTTCGCCATGACCTGTGTCGGCATGTTCGCATTTGGTTCAGCGACCCAGGCCTACTTCATTGTCAAAACCCGCTGGTACGAGATCGTTCTGCTGCTTGGCGTTGCCCTGATCATGTTCCGTCCTGGTTTCTTCGCCTCATTTATCGGCATCGAAAATCACTATCTGAGTTATCTGGTTGGCCTGGCCCTCTGGGGCGCAATTTTCGGTCTGCAGAAGCTGCGGGCGCCCAAAGGACCCGAAAACCTGGTCACAGCCTGAGGAGTGCACCATGATACCCCAATACAAAACCATTCTGTATGCCACCGACATGTCTGACAATGCGGCCCATGCTTTTCGGCATGCCATCGGTCTGGCCCGGCCCGGGAACGCCCGGATCCACCTGTTGCATGTGCTCCCCGAGATCGATGCCTCGATGCTCAACTACATTTCTACGGTGATGGGCGAGGATAAGTTGGCCAACTACGAACTCGCTCACAAAGACGAAGTCAAAGACCAGATCCGGATGCGGCTGCACAAATTCGCCAAGGAGGAGCTGAGCGATCATCCCGAAGACCTCGAGCGGATCGCCGAAATCGAGATCCACCACGGTAACCCGGTGGTGCAGATTCTGGAGGCGGCCGACCGCGTGAATGCCGATCTGATCGTGATGGGCACCCACGGCAAGGGAATGATCAAGTATGCCTTCCTGGGAAGTGTGGCGGAAAAGGTCCTACGCAAGGCCCACCGGCCGGTGCTGGTGGTGCCGCTGGAAGGATAAATGCATTAAGAGGTAAGGGGGGCCACCTCCGGGGATTAGCCCCGGAAGTGGCCCCGAAGTCATTTCAGGGGCAGGCGCCAATGAAGCCGTCACCCTTATTGTGAGAGGATACGATGATCGATACAGCGAAGAAGCGGTTGCATGGTGACGTGCTTCGGGAAATCGGTGGCAGTTGCGGCAGCGCCGGGGAGAACCTGCACTGGCTGTTGGATAAAATGCACCCTTATTTTTCTATTACGATGCAGGATGAACCTGAAGCGGTGGCCGCTCTGGCGACCCGCTTGCACCTCCTTGGCCGGGAGCAGAAACTGGTTCTGGCCGACCGGGAGAGCCGGTTGATCCTGGCCCGCCTCAACCGACCCGGTTCGCTGTATGACACCCTGAAAGGGTTGCAGGAGAGGGAGATCTCCTACGCCCAGTTCACCCAGTCCTACGGCGCCCTTCCCGGGCTCGAAGAAGGGCTGGAAGTGCAGCGTTTCGAATTCGAACGCAAGAGCAACCAGGAGATTGCTCAGGCCGGCGAGGTGAAAATCCCCGTCGTTATCCGCCGCGGAGTCGGAGCGGCCCTGGCTGAGTTCTATCCAAGCTTCGACACCAAGGAGCTCGACCGGCTGTTGCGGCTGCTCTGGTTGAATAATGAAAAATATGTCCGCATCTCCCCTTATAAACGGGTGGCACAAATCCTCTGGCTGTTTCATCAGAGCAACCAGAACGGCGGCATCTACTTCGACGTCGAGCCGACCGAAGATACCCAGAACCAGCGGGAATACCGGGTCATGTTCGCCGCCGGCAACCCGCCGCAGATCGATTTCCTGCGCCAGATCATGGAGGTCTTCAATCGCCTCTCCATTGGCGTCAAGCGCGCCTATTGCTTGACCATCAGCAATGGTTTCCACCCTTATTTTCTCGGCAATTTCTACGTTCGCTCCCTGGACGAAGGTCTGGTTGACAAGGGCTCGGAACTGTTCAACCTGCTCGGCAAGGAGTTGTTCAATACCCAGATTCTCTCCACCACCTCCGATGCCTACCGGGAGTTTGTCACCGGCGGGGTGATGACCGGCGAAGAGGCGAGTCTGGTCAACGCCATGATCAGCTTCTGCCACACCAACCTGGCCCACAATCAGCCTGACCGCTTCGGCTTCGAAGATGTGATGCGGGCCTTCCGCAGCAACCCCGATATGGCCCTGCAACTGGTCTGGTTGTTCAAGACCCGCTTCGATCCGAGCCTGGAGAACCGCGAAGCTCTGTATGCAACGACCCTGGCCGAGGTGACCGCAGCCATCGAGGGTTACAACACCGGCCATCGCCATCTCGACGAGGTGCGCCGGGCGATTTTCCGCTGCGGCCTGATCTTCATCCGCAATACCCTGAAGACCAACTTCTTCATTCCCGAAAAGCAGGCCCTGGCCTTCCGTCTCGATGCGGTTTACCTGAACGAACTCGGCCCTGAGTTCACCGCCGATCTTCCTCCGGAGCGCCCCTACCGGGTCACCTTTTTCTTCGCCCGCCACGGCGCCGGTTTCCATATCGGCTTCTCCGACATCGCCCGCGGCGGCTGGCGCACCATCCTGACCAAGGGCTGGGACGACTATGTCACCAACGCCAACACCATCTTCCGGGAAAACTACGTGCTGGCCCACACCCAGCACCTGAAGAACAAGGATATCTACGAAGGTGGCTCGAAGATGGTGGTGATTCTGGATGCCGCCGATCTGGAAGATCGCGATCTGGTGACCCGCCGCCTCTACAAGCTGCAGTACGGATTGATCAACGCCTTTTTCGACATTTACGTCACCGAAAACGGCCGGGCCAAGGATCCCCGGGTCATCGATTACTATGGCGATGATGAGCCGATCGAGCTCGGCCCCGATGAAAACATGCACGATGAGATGGTGGAGCTGATCGCCCGCCAGTCGGTGCGACGCGGGTACCTTCTCGGGATCGGAGTCATTTCCAGCAAGCGGGTCGGGATCAACCATAAGGAGTATGGGGTCACCTCGGCCGGGGTGGTCAAGTTCGCCGAAATCACCATGGCCGAATTGGGGATTGATATCCGCAAGGATCCCTACAGCGTCAAGTTCACTGGCGGGCCCAACGGCGATGTGGCCGGCAACGCCATGCGGTTGCTCCTCGACCGCTCGCCCCTGGTGCAGATCAATATGATTGTCGATGGCACCGGAGCCCTGTTTGACCCGGCCGGCGCCGACCATCAGGCGCTGCGAAAAGTGGTGCTGATCAGCGACCTCGACAGCTTCGACCCTCAGGCGCTGCACGTCGGTGGATTCATTCTCTATCGCAATCAGCGCCGAACTGAAGGGCTGCGGGAACTGTACAAAAAAATCCTGCGGACCGAGGAGGGCCTGCAGGAGCAGTGGGTCACGGTGGATGAGTTTCACCGCGAGTTCAACGGTCTGGTGTTCAAGGTTCAGGCTGATCTGTTCATCCCTGCCGGCGGCCGGCCGGAGACCATCGACCAGGAGAACTGGCACAGGTTCTTCGCCAAGGATGGTCGGCCCAGCGCCCGGGCGATTGTCGAGGGGGCCAACTCCTTCATCACTCCGGCGGCGCGGATTGAGCTGCAAAAAAAAGGAGTGGTCATCCTCCGCGACGCCTCGGCCAACAAGTGCGGGGTCATTTCCAGTTCCTACGAGATCATCGCCAACCTGCTGATGAACGAAAAAGAGTTCCTCTCCAACAAGGAGCGTTATGTCGCCGACGTGCTGGAGATTCTCGAGCGCCGGGCCGAGGACGAGGCGCGGCTGATTTTCCGCCGTTATCGGGATGGCGGAGGTAGCCAACTCTATACCGAGATCTCCGCCGCCATCAGTCAGGAGATCAACGGTCACTACGCCCGGCTGTTCGCCTTCTTCCAGGCCCATCCGGAGCTGTGTGACGAGCCGCTGTTCAAAAAAGCAATCGAAGCCCACCTGCCGACCATGCTGCAACAAAATGCCAAATACCGGGCGCGGATCAAAAATCTTCCGCCCAAGTATCGCTACGCCATTCTGGCCAGCGAAACCGCCTCCTCGATGGTCTACCGCGGTGATTCGGAGGCCAATTTCGTCGAAATGCTCCGCGGCCATCTGTTGCGCAGTTTTGGCAACCCCGGGGCCTGAAGTTAACTCATTTCTCGCATCTTTGTGAAATCGGGGAGCAGACGACCTGACCGGTCACTGCTCCCCATTTTTTTCGATACGCTTCGCAGGCTGGAGAGCATGGCTAAGTCCTTGACAAACCTTGTTTGAAAAAGGATAAGTAGGGGCTGTTTGAAGATTTTAAATCCTTGTCTTTGACCCTTTTTTGGATCGTTGCAATGAACCTTCGTGACCGTGCTTTATCCTATGATATCGCTGCCTGGCTTCTGGTTGGCCTGGGGTTGGTGGTGGTGTTGAAGTTTCACCTGCTGGCAGCGCTCTTTTCCGGCTTGCTGGTATTCGAACTGGTGCATGTTCTGGTGCCGGTTTTTCGTCTGAGCCAGTTGGCAGGCAGGTGGGCCAAGCTGCTGGCCGTTGCTTTGCTTACGGTGCTGGTGGTGGGGCTGTTGACCCTGTTGATCCTTTGGGGGGCGGCCCTGCTGCGCAATGGTTCGGATAACCTGCCGCAACTGGTCGCCACCATGGCCGTGATCGTCGAAGAATCCCGGGAATTGCTGCCGCCGCTGGTGGAAGAACATATTCCGCTGAATATTGAAGAGATGCAGTCGGCGGTTGCCGGCTGGTTGCGTGCCCATTCTGGAGAGCTGCGGGTGGTGGGTCAGGAGACCTTGCGCACCGTCGCTCACATGCTCATCGGCATGGTCATCGGCGCAATGCTGGCGCTGCGCGAAGCCCTCCCCAGCCAGGGAGAGGAGCGGCCGTTGGGCAAGGCTCTGTTGGAGCGCGTCGACCGCTTCGGTGCCTCCTTCCGCAGGGTGGTGTTTGCCCAGGTGCGCATTGCCGGTCTCAATGCCTTTCTCACCTGGCTCTACATCGGGGTCGCGCTGCCTCTGCTTGATATTCCGCTCCCTTATGCCAAAACCCTGATTCTGATTACCTTCGTTGCCGGCCTGCTGCCGGTGGTTGGTAATCTAGTCTCCAATACCGTCATCGTCACTGTCAGTCTCAGTCAGTCCCTCGGTCTGGCCATGGGTTCTCTCGCCTTTCTGGTGGTGATTCACAAACTGGAATATTTCCTCAATGCCCATATCATCGGCAGCCGTATTCGGGCCGCTGCCTGGGAGCTGCTTCTGGCCATGCTGATTATGGAGGCGTTATTCGGACTGCGCGGGCTGATCGCCGCGCCCATCTATTACGCCTACCTCAAAGACGAACTCAAAGCCCGCAAACTGGTCTGAAGGATTGGAGTTCAAAGGGCAAAAAAGGCCGCCCCCTGGTTCTTCAGGGGGCGGCCTTTTTTTGCGAGCTCAAAGAAAACGCCCCGTTGCCGATTCGGCAACGGGGCGTTTTCAACGGACTTGAGACGTGATTACTTCACGAACTCAGCGCGGCGATTCTTAGCAAACGCTGCGTCGGTGGAAGCCGGGTCAAGAGGCTTCTCTTCGCCGTAGCTGATGACGTTGATGCGGTCAGCGGCAACGCCGAGGGTGGTCAGGAATGCCTTGGCAGCCTTGGCGCGGTTTTCGCCCAGGGCCAGGTTGTAGGTGTCGGAGCCGCGCTCGTCGCAGTGGCCTTCAACGGTGATCTTGGCGGCGGGGTTGGCCTTGAGCCACTCGGCGTTCATGCCCAGGATGCGCTTGGCGGCGTCGTCGAGGGTGTAGGAGTCGAACTCGAAGTGGACGCGCTCAAGACCAGCTTCGGTGACGACGCTGACGCCAGCGGTTTGAGCAGTAGTCTGGGTTGCAGCAGCGGCCGAGGTCGCAGCGGAAGCCGCAGGAGCAACAGCAGGAGCTTCGGTGACTTTCGCTTTTTTTGCGCAGCCGGTGAGGGCAGCGGTAGCGAGGATGGCGACGACCAGCAGGGTTTTGACGTTACGCATGTTCTGTGTCCTTTTTCTAAAAGTAGGTTGATAACGGACGCGCACAAAGCGCGTTTTCCTGAAATAGGGGTATCCCTTACGGGTCTTTGATAATTACTTCAGCGTCAAATGGCGCGAACTATAACACATCGAGACCTGAAGGAGCAAACGCGCGCACAATATTCATTTGTTAAAGCTTTGTCAACAGGAATTGGATGGTGCTCATATGTGCTCGAAAGTGCGAGGGATTTCCATCATTTTGCGGGGCATTCCGGCAGATTTTTTTATATGCCGAGAGTTTTTCCCAACTCGAGCATGGTGGCATCGATAGGGCGTCTAGGGCCGTTGACCACCTGCTCAAGATCGGTCAACTGCAGAGTGCCACCGACCAGTCCGACCATTTTGCCCCCCTCGCCCCGCATCAAGGCTTGCACCGCACCCATGCCAAATCGCGAACCCAGCAGGCGATCGAAGATGGAAGGGGAGCCGCCGCGCTGGTAATGGCCGAGAATCATCACCCGGGTTTCGAAGCCGACCCGATCTTTGATCTGATCGGCAATGTCCTGGGCTCGTCCGACCCCTTCGGCGACCAGGATGATGGCGTTATCCCGACCTTCCTGAAAGCGGCGGCGCAGGTTGTCGCAGATTTCGTCGATATCGAACGCCGATTCAGGCACCAGGGCATGCTCGGCGCCGCAGGCGATGGCTGCCGCCATGGTCAGGTAGCCGCAGTTGCGACCCATGACCTCGACCACGAAGGCGCGGTCATGGCTGGAGGCGGTGTCCTTGAGACAATCGACGGCATAGCCGATATTGTTCAAGGCGGTATCAACCCCCAGGGACATATCGGTAAAAGGAATGTCGTTATCGATGGAGGCGGGGATGCCGATCACCGGGATTCCTCGCCGATGCAACGCCAAAGCGCCCCGCAGTGAGCCGTCGCCGCCGATGACGACCAGCCCCTCGACTCCCAGGCCGCGAAGGTTTTCGGCCGCCAGACGCTGGCCGGCCTCATCGAGCATTTCCCGGCAGCGGGCGCTTTGCAGAAAGGTTCCGCCCCGTTGCAGCACGTTGCTGACCGAGCGGGTGCTCATGATTTCATAGTGGCGGTCGATCAGGCCGTGATAGCCCTTCTGGATGCCAACGACTTCCCGTTGATTCGCCAGGGCGCTGCGAACCACAGCCCTGATGGTGGCGTTCATGCCGGAACAATCGCCGCCGCTGGTCAATACAGCTATACGTTTCATCAAACGGATACTCCTTACTCTGGTGAAAACCTTTGTTGCGAGGGTATTTAAATGGGCTTATCCAAGGTTGAGCCGCTGAGTTAACCACCGTTTATTCCAACTGTCAAAGGTTGTTTTGACCGTCTTGACACCCCCCTGGCGGTTGTTATCCTTGACAGAGGCGGTTGCCGCGACGGTTCCGATGCCACAATGGATTTCTCGATTCAGGTCCGGGTAGCAACCCATTCAGGGGGCTCAAGATGAAAGAAGTCAATCTGCAGGACGAATTGACTAGGTTACAGAAGGAATTTAATAATTTCTCTGCCGTTTCCGAGCGCAATATCAAGGAGTTACGGGCGGATCTGGAACGCTGCCGGCTCGAACTCAAAGCCCTGGAAACCTTCTTCGGCAGCGTCAACCCGTCCTTTGTCGAACAGTTTCCCCAGGTGCTGGAACGGACCGTGCGGGAATCCGACCGTCCTCTCGAGTAGTCATCCCCCAGGGGGATTTATGGTTCCGCGATCGATCAGTGTTCCTCCGGCCGTTCCAATTCTGGCCTTGCGCGAGCAGGTCATCTTTCCGCATATGGTGTTGCCCTTGTTTGTCGATTCCGAGGGGTTGGCCCTGGTGGAGGATTCGCTGCAGGAGGATGGGGTTCTGGGCCTGTTCTCTTGCCTGGTCAGCGGCCGGCCGCAAGTCTCCGGCGATCTGGCGACGGTGGGGACATTGGTGCGTATCTCCCAGGTCTTCCGTTTTCCCGAAGGGGGGGGGAAGGTACTGATTGAAGGGGTTTGCCGACTGCGGCTGCAGCGGGTGCTGCAGTGGCTCCCCAGCATTCGCGGACTGGTCGAACAGGTCAAGGTGGTCGAAGAGAGCGGGGTGGTGGCCGAGGCGATGGTGCAGAGCGTCCATTCGCTGCTTAAGATTGCCCTGGCCTATGGCCGGCCCCTGCCTGGTGATGTGCTGAAAATGATCGATCGCATCGAAGCGCCGGGGCAGTTGGCCGATCTGGTGGCGGTTTATCTGAACCTGCGCTTTGAAGAGCAGCAGCAGGTGCTGGAGATCGTCGATCCCTTGGAGCGACTCAAGGATGTCTATCTGCGCCTGACCTCCGAAGTGCAGACGCTGCAGGTCAAGGGGGATATCCAGTCGGAGGTGTTCCGCCGGGTCAACAAAACCCAGAAGGAATATCTGCTGCGCGAGCAGATGAAACAGATTCAGGAGGAGTTGGGGGAGGACGATCCGCGCCAGGGGGAGCTGAACGAACTGCGGCGCAAAATTCAGCGCGATGGCATGCCCGATCCGGTGCGCAAGGTGGCGGAAAAGGAACTGGCCCGGCTGGAGCGGATCAATCCGGCCTCCCCCGAACACACCGTGTCCCGCACCTATCTCGAAACCCTCTGCAATGTCCCCTGGTCCCGCAGCACCGAGGATCTGCTCGATATCAATCACGCCCAGCAGGTGCTCGACGAGGATCACTACGATCTCAAGGAGGTCAAGGAGCGGATTCTGGAGTATCTGGCGGTCCGCTCCCTCAAGGCCCAGTCGAAGGGTCCAATCCTCTGTTTCGTCGGCCCGCCCGGGGTTGGCAAGACCTCCCTCGGACGTTCCATCGCCCGGGCCATGGGGCGCCGCTTCATCCGGGTCTCACTGGGGGGGATGAAGGATGAGGCGGAAATCCGCGGTCATCGCCGCACCTATATCGGCGCCTTGCCGGGGCGGATCATTCAGGAAATCATCCGGGTCGAAGCCAATAACCCGGTGTTCATGCTCGACGAGGTCGACAAGATCGGCCAGGATTTCCGCGGTGATCCGGCGGCGGCGCTTTTGGAGATGCTCGATCCGGAGCAGAACGACAGCTTCACCGACCATTATCTGGATCTCCCCTTCGACCTCTCCAAGGTACTCTTTATCGCCACCGCCAACCAGATGGGCCCGGTTCCCCATGCCCTCAAGGATCGCATGGAGGTGATCCCCCTCTCCGGTTACAGCGACGAGGAAAAGCGCCAGATCGCCTTCAAATACCTGATCCCCAAACAGCTGGAGGATAACGGCCTGAGTGGTCGCGGGCTGAAGTTCGCCGAAACTGCAGTGCGCAAGTTGATCAAGGATTACACTCGCGAAGCCGGGGTGCGCAACATCGAACGGCAGATCGCTTCGGTCTGTCGCAAGGTGGCCCGGGAGATCACCCAGGGCAAGCCCTCGCGGCAACGGATCGAGGCTGTGGATGTGGAGGAGTTTCTCGGCCCCCGCAAGTTTTTCAGTGACATCGCCGCCGAGGTCGACCGGATCGGAGTGGTCACCGGCCTGGCCTGGACCGAGGCCGGCGGCGATATCCTGTTTGTCGAAGCGGTCTGGATGAGCGGCAAGAAGGAGCTGATCCTTACCGGCAGCCTGGGAGAGGTGATGCAGGAGTCGGCCCGCACCGCGCTCTCCTTCGTTCGGGCGCAGGCGGAGCAATTCGGCATCGAGGCGGATTTCTTCGACCGCGGTGACATCCACATTCACGTCCCTTCCGGGGCAATCCCGAAGGATGGTCCCTCGGCCGGCATCACCATGGCTACGGCGCTGATTTCGCTGCTGACCGGCCGGCCGGCCCGGCGCAATGTCGCCATGACCGGCGAATTGACCCTTTCCGGGCGTCTGCTCCCTATCGGCGGGGTCAAGGAGAAGATTCTCGCCGCCCGCCGCGCCGGGGTGACCACGGTGCTGCTGCCTGATCGTAATCGGGATGATGTCGGCAAGCTCGAAGAGGAGGTCTGCGCCGGCATGAACATCTTGCTGGTCGAGGATATGCAGGAGGTGGTCACCAAGGCCTTGCTGCAGAATCGCACGGCGCGATCGACCCCGGTGGCCGGCTTCGATCATTCCCCCACGGTCCCCAGCTGAGTTGCCCGACGGCTCGCTGGTCCCCCCTCAGGTTGTCCCATCCCGGTTCTGAATGACGCCCCGCTCCCAGGCGGGGAAGCTTTTGCACCGCCGCAGCCTTTGTGCTAGCCTGAGGCCCGTTGTGGCAGAGTTTGACGCCGCACCGGCGGCTGGTTCGATCAACCCCTTCGCCGGATTCGTTTCACCTTTGTAAACGATATCCGGCGAGCTGATTCCGGAGTGATCCATGATGCGAAAATCGTTGCAGCGTCTTTATTTTGCGCTGCTGTTCCTGTTGCTGGTGTCTGCTGCGCAGGCAGCCACCCTGGAAGAGAAGGTGCAAGAACATACCTTCGCCAATGGCCTCAAACTGCTGGTGGTCGAGCGTCACGATGCCCCGACCTTCACCGCCTATATCACCTTCGGTGTTGGTTCGGTGCACGAGACCAGCGCCCACCGCGGGGTCGCCCACCTGCTCGAGCACATGCTGTTCAAGGGGACCCAGACCCTCGGGACCAAGGATTGGACAAAGGAAAAACCGCTGCTGGAGCAGATCGAAGCGGTCGGCAGCGAACTTGACGCCCTCAAGCATCGCAGCGATGCCGACCCGCAGCGCCTCGCCGAACTGCGCGCCCGCCTGGCCGAGCTGCAGCAACAGCACAAGGCCTTTGTGGTCAAGGATGAGTTCTCCCGCATCTACGCCGAAAACGGCGGGGTCGGCTACAACGCCTTCACCTCCAAGGACCTGACCAGCTACCTGATCTCCCTGCCGGCCAACAAGCTCGAGCTCTGGGCCAGCATCGAGGCTGATCGTATGCGTCAGCCGGTGTTGCGGGAGTTCTACACCGAGCGCGACGTGGTTCGGGAAGAGCGCCGTCGCTCCTACGAGAGCAGCCCCGATGGTTTGTTGTACGAAACCCTGCTGGCCAACGCCTTTACCGTCCATCCTTACCGCAATCCGATCATCGGCTGGGCCTCGGATATCGACAACCTTTCCCTGGCTGCCACCCGCGATTTTCTGCAGCGCTACTACGCCCCGGCCAACGCGGTGATCGCCCTGGTCGGCGACGTCGACACCCCCCAGGCCATCGCCATGGTCGAGCGCTATTTCGGCGGCTTGCCGCCTGGGACGCCGGTGCCGCCGGTGACTGCGCTGGAACCGCAGCAAAAAGGGGAGAAGCGGGTGCAGGTGCAGTTCGACGCCGAGCCGCAACTGGCCCTGGCGATGCACAAACCGACCCTGCCCGAGCGCGATGATTACGTCTTCGATCTGATCGACCTGATCCTCTCCCAGGGGCGTACCTCCCGGCTCTATCGCTCCCTGGTGGTCGAGCAGCAGCTGGCCAGTTCGGTGGCGACCTATTCCGCTCCCGGATCCCGCTATCCCAACCTGTTCGTGGTTGCCGCCGAACCCCGCCATCCCCACACCCTGGCCGAGGTGGAAGCGGCGATTCTGACCCAACTGGAGCGGCTCAAGACCGAACCGGTGAGCGCCGAGGAGTTGACCGTGGTGCGTAACCGGTTGCGCGCTGACCGCCTGCGGATGCTGCAGGGGAATGATGGCTTGGCCCGGATGCTCACTTACTACCAGAGCGTCGCCGGCAGCTGGCGCTACCTGGTCGATTATGACCAACAGGTTGCCAGCATCACCGCCGAGGAGATCATGGCCGTGGCCAAGCGCTATTTCAACTCTGAAAACCGCACTCTGATCACCCTCAGCAAGGGGGGAGAGAACTGATGAAACGACTGCTCCTGCTCCCCCTTCTGCTCATGCTGGCCGCCTGCGCACCGCAACTGCCCCGGCCCGACCAACTGGTTTATCCGCCGCTGACCATGCAGTTCCCGGCCGTCGATCGGCTTGATCTGCCCAACGGCATTCGCCTCTACCTGCGGGAAGATCATGAATTGCCGCTGGTTCAAATTACCGCCATGCTCGGCAGCGGCAGCATCGCCGACCCGGTCGAACTGAGCGGTCGCGGCTCGCTCTACGCTGCGGTGTTGCGCAGCGGCGGCGCCGGAGAACGGTCCCCCGAGGCCTTTGATACCGCGGTCGAAGCCCTGGCCGCCAATCTCAGCGTCGCCGTCGACAGCTACGCCACCAGCCTCGATCTCTCCCTGCAGACCGCCGATCTCGATGCCGGCCTCGGTCTGCTTGGCGATCTGCTGCGGCGCCCGGGTTTTGCCCCGGAGCGGCTGGAACTGGCCCGCAAACAGGCGATCGAAGGGGTACGGCGGCAGGATGACGACCCCGGCTCGGTGGCCCAGCGCACCCTGATGGCGGCCCTCTACGGCGACCATCCCCTCGGGCGCACTCCCAGCGTCGCCAGCCTGAGCGCCATCGGTCGCGATGAGCTGCTCGCCTTTCACCGCCAGGCAGCCCATCCCGACAATCTCTGGCTGGCTATTTCCGGCGATTTCGATCGGACCGCGTTGCTGGCTCGGCTCGAGCAGCTGTTCGGCGACTGGCCTCGCGGCAACCATCCACCGCAAGCACTGCCGCCGGTAACCGCGGCTGCGCGCCCGGTGCTGCTGCTGGCCGAGAAGGAGATCCCCCAGACCACCATTTTGCTCGGCGAGATGGGGATCGATAAGGATGCTCCCGATCTGCATCCGGTGCGGGTGATGAACTTCATCCTCGGCGGCGGCGGTTTCAACTCCCGGATGATGCGGGAGATTCGCTCCGACCGCGGCCTGGCCTATTCGGTCTATTCCCACTTCCAGGTCGGGCGGCGGCTGCCCGGGGCATTTTTCGCCGGAGCCGAGACCAAGAGCGCCAGCACTTTGGAGGTGCTGCAGCTGATGCGCCAACAGATGCAGTCGCTGCGCGATGAACCGGTCTCGGCGGCCGAGCTCGCCCTGGCCAAGGAGAGCCTGATCAACAGCTTCGTGTTCGCCTTCACCGACACCCACGAAGTGGTCACCCAGCAGGTGCGGCTTGACTATTACGGTTATCCCGCCGATTATCTGCAGCGCTACCAAGCCCAGGTCGCGGCAGTGACCGCCGAGCAGGTGCAACAGGCGGCCAGAGAACGCCTCGACCCGGCCCGTCAGACCATTGTGCTGGTCGGCAACCCTGGTCAGTTCGACGCTCCACCCGAGTCCCTCGGCCTGCCGGTCGAGGCGGTGCAGAAGAAAGACTAGCTCCTGTCATGGACCAATCCTTCGAGCTTTTCCGCTCCTTTGCGGTGCAGATGTTCATCCTGGTCGACCCGATCGTGGCGGTGCCGATTTTTCTCGCCATCACCCCCCGCAACAGTGTTGCCGAACGCCAGAGCATGGCCCGACGCGGCTGCTCGGTGGCGTTTCTGGTGATCGCCTTTTTTCTGCTGCTGGGGCCGCTGCTGCTCAATTACTTCGGGGTCACCACCCCGGCGGTGCAGATCTGTGGCGGCATTCTGCTGTTCGTTATCGCCCTGGAAATGCTCTACGGTCGGCCGACTCAGACCGTGACCACCCCGGAGGAAGAACAGCTGGCAGGGCAGAAGGAGGATATTTCCATTACGCCGCTGGCGATTCCCATGCTCTCCGGCCCCGGGGCAATTACCACCTGCCTGATTTTCGCCAAAAAGGCCGATGGTTTTGCCGACTACCTGGCCCTGCTGCTGGCCGCAGCGTTGATCTTCGCCGGCACCTACTGGCTGATGCTGCGGGCTGAAGCGGTCAAGCGCTGGCTTGGCAGCCTCGGTTTGACTATCGTGACCCGGGTTATGGGATTGGTGCTGGCCTTTATCGCTATTCAATATGCCATCGACGGCGTGCATACGGTGCTCGGCTCATGACCCTGGCGCAGTTTGATCCCAGCATGCTGCGAAATTATCAGCAGCTCTCGGTCCGGGTCGGTGAGCTCTGCGGGCAGATCGAAGAGCGTTGCAGCGAACACCTGGCCTGCCGCGAAGGTTGCGACAGCTGCTGCCGGCATCTGAGTCTGTTCTGGGTCGAGGCGGTGGCCCTGGCCTGGGCGTTGAAGCAGGCCGATCCTGCCCAGGCTGAAACTATCCGCCAGCAGGCCCGTGATGCGAAGTCAGACGGCCCCTGCCCGCTGCTCCTGGGGGGGCGCTGCCTGCTCTATGCGGCCCGGCCGCTGATCTGCCGAACCCACGGTTTGCCGCTGCTACTGGAGCGCGACGGGGAACGACGGATCGACTACTGCCCGCTGAACTTTCAGCAGGCAACCACCCTGCCGCCCGGGGCGCTGGTGAATCTGGAAGCACTCAACACCACCCTGGCGGCGGTCAACGCGCTGTTCGTCCAGGAACTGTTCGGTGAGGCCGGACCACCGGTGGAACGGCTCTCTATCGCCGAGGCCCTGCTGCTGCCGGTCTGACACTCCCGGCCATTGCATTGATCAGGATTTATGGTCTAATTGAAGCGGTTTCATTGAAATTGGAGAGGAGCAGGAGATGATCGTACAGGTCGATCTGGTAACCGTAATCTTGCTGGTGGTGGCCGTGGTTCTGGTTGCCGTGCTGGTGCCGGTGTTGCTGCAGGTGCGCCGCACCGCGCGAGAGGTTGATCTCTTTATGGGAGGATTGCAGCAGGATCTCTTCCCGATGCTCAAAGAGTTGCGTCAGGCGGCAGAAAAAATTAACCGGGCCTCGACCCATACCGAGGAGGGGTTGGCCCAGGCCCGGTTGCTGTTCGATTCCGTCGGGGAGATTGGCCAGTCGCTGCATGGCGTCAACCGCTTTCTGTCCCGCGACCTCAGCCGACTGGCCCGCAGCGGGTCTGGTTTCTGGATCGGTGCCCGGGCCGCGGCGCGGGTTCTGCTTAAACAACTGCACAGAGGAGGAAATTGATCATGGGCGATGATTGTCGTTGCAGCAGTGCTGCAGGGGTTTTTCTGGGATTCATCATGGGCGCCGCTATCGGCGGTGGGATTGCTTTGCTGACCGCTCCCCGTTCCGGTAAGGAGACCCGGGAGCGGATCCGTGAAGGGGCCGAGGAGTTCGAAGAGAAGGTCAAAGAGACCAAGGCCGAGGCCGAAGTGCGGTTGCGCAAGGCGGTCTCCGATGCTAAGGATTTGCTGCAGAAAAAGCAGGACCTGCTGAAAAGTGCCCTGGAAGCCGGCAAAGAGGCGATGGCCGCCGAGAAGGAAAAACACCAGGAACAGGCTTAAACCGGTTTCGGCAAAAAAGCCCACCTTGCGGTGGGCTTTTTTGCGCCGCTGATCATGCAGAGGATGAAGTGGGAGTAGGGATGATCCAGATTGTTGAAAAAGCAAAAGAATTTCTGACCCGCCAGCTCTGGAATATCGATCCTGCGGGGCTCCCGGTCGGTCGGCGTTTTCTGTTGCGCCTCGGTCAGGTCTGCAGCTTGGTGGTGCGTGATTTCATCAAGGATCGATGCATGCTGCAAGCCTCAGCGCTGACCTATACCACTCTGCTTTCCATTGTGCCGCTGCTGGCGCTGATGTTCGCGGTGCTCAAAGGGTTCGGGGTGCAGAACATTCTCGAACCACTGATCCTCGAACACTTGATGGTCGGCTCGGAGGCGGTGGTGGCCAACCTGATGACCTATATCAATAATACCAATTTCGGCCGCCTTGGCGCGGTTGGTCTGGTGCTGTTGCTGGTCACCGTCCTGACCCTGCTGGTCAATATCGAGTCGAGCTTCAATCATATCTGGGGGGTGCAGAAAACCCGTGGCCTGGTGCGCTGCTTCACCGATTATCTCTCGGTGGTGCTGATCGGCCCGGTGCTGCTGTTTGCCGCCATTTCCATTACCACCAGCCTGCGCAACCAGGATCTGGTCCTGCGTCTGATGGAGACTGCCTATGTCGGTGAGGCGGTCATCGCCGGGTTCAAATTGCTGCCGTTTCTGGCCATGTGGGCCGCCTTTACCTTCCTCTATACCTTCATGACCAACACCCGGGTCCGGTTTGGTGCGGCCCTGGTTGGCGGCATCTTCGGTGGTACCCTCTGGCAGTTGGTACAGTGGGTCTACGTCAGTTCCCAGGTCGGGGTGACCCGCTACAATGCAATTTATGGCACCATGGCGGCACTGCCGATTTTCATGGTCTGGGTCTATGTCTCCTGGGTCTGCGTACTGCTTGGCCTCCAACTTAGCTACACCTGGCAGAACTTGCGCAGTCTGCGTCGAGAGGCGGCGATGGGGGAGGTCAGCTATTCCAGTCGGGAGTTTGTCGCCCTCTCGCTGCTGCTGCTGATCGCCGAGGAATTTTACCGGGGGGCGCGCCCTCCCAGCCGGGAGGATTTGACGGAACATCTCGATCTGCCGCCGCGACTGACCCAGCGGGTTCTGGGCGATCTGGTGCGGCTCGGATTTCTGAGTGAAGTGCAGGATGGAAAACAGGAGGCCGCTGCCTATCAGCCGGGTCGGGAGCCGGAAACGCTGAGTATGGCGACGGTGGTGCAAGCGCTGCGGGATGATGGTGAAGGGTGCATCGGTACGCCGCGCAAAAAGGTGCTGGCGGTGGTTGGTCGGCTGGAAGAGGCAATGGCCAAGGCCGACCGTCTGGCGCTGGGAGAGTTGACTCTGGGGGGATTGGTGCGGCAGCTGCAGCCGAAGCAGGAGCTGGAGCCTTAGTCCGTTCGCCAGCTGTGCAGGGAGAAAACCCCATCTTCAAGAGTCGCGTAGGAGTATTGGCTGATCCAGTCGCCCAGGGCCAGCAGGGTGTGCTCGCCGGTTTCCAGACAGGGACAATGGAAATGGCCGCTGACCACCGCGCTGCAGCCTTCGCTGAAGCGGCGCTGGGCGTGGGCGCGCAGCAGTGGCAGGGGGAGGTAAGAGGGGCGACCGCCGCGGCGGGCTTTGCTGCGCCGGCTCCCCCAGCGGGAAATGGCCCAGGTCACATCCGGCGGCACCAGGGCGATCAGGGTCTGCACCAGGCGGCTGCGCAACAACCGCCGCAAGCGCCGGTAGCCGTGATCGGCCGGGTCGATCAGATCGCCGTGGGTGAGATAAATCCGCTGGCCGTCGATGGTCACCGCGCCGCCATCGGGGAGGATGGTGCAGCCGAGGGTTTTGGTGAAAAAGGGGCCGAGGTGAAAGTCGTGGTTCCCCTCGACAAAGACGATTTCGGTGCCAGCCTGCCGCAACCGGTGCAGGGCATTGAGCAACGGCACATAGGGGGCGAAGACCACGTGGCGGTAACCGACCCAGAACTCGAAGATGTCGCCGAGCAGGTAGAGGGTACGGATTTTCCCCTCCTGATTGGCCAAAAAGGCAAGCAGTTGCCGATAGTTGGCATCGGCAGGGTCGCGAAGGTGGGCATCGGCCAAAAAGAGATCGGTCATGGCCGCCAACTATAGGGAGGGGCAGGGGGAAAGTCAAGAAGGCCAAGACTGCGCTACGGGATAGACAAGGCTGCCAGCGCAGGTTTATGATGCGCCCGGGGAAATCTCTCCCCGAACCGCTTTTTCCGCCAAAGAGACCTCCCGTGACCACTGAGACTTTCACCGTACCCGATTATCCGACCCGCCTGCGCACCGGAGTGCTGGATGGACTGCGCACCTCCTGGAAGCTGATCAAGTTCGTCTTCCCCCTATATGTCGCCGTCGAACTGCTGAAAAAAACCCCGGTCATCGATTTCTTCGGCAATCTGTTCGCTCCGGCCATGGGGCTGTTCGGTCTCCCCGGTGAAGCCGCATTCGCTTTCATCGCAGCGTTTACGCTCAACCTTTACGCCGCCATCGCCATTATGGTGCCGCTGGAGCTGACTTCCTGGCAGGTCACCCAGTGCGGGTTGATGATGGGGATCGCCCACAACCTGCTGCTCGAAGGCGGGGTGCTCGGCAGTACCGGCGCTAGAGGCGGCCTGCTGACCCTCTGCCGGGTGCTGATCGCCGTCGTTACCGGCCTGGTCATGCAACTGCTGCATACGCTGCTGGTGGGCTGATGGAAACTCTCACTCTGGCCCTGTTGGGGGCGACCAAGCTGAGCCTGAAGCTGATCCTGATCGTGGTGCCGCTGGTGACCCTGTTCGAACTGTTGCGCTACCTGCCGGTGTTTCGCCGCGCCGGCGGCGCCGTCGATCCGCTGATGCGGGGGATGGGGCTCTCCCGGGAGGCGGCGGTACCACTGTTTACCGGCATCTTCCTCGGCATCGCCTATGGCGCCGGCATCATCATCCGCTCGGCCCAGGAAAAAGCCCTCCCCAAGCGCCAGCTGTTTCTGATGGGATTGTTTCTCGCCACCTGTCACGCCGTGGTGGAGGACACCCTGATTTTCGTGGTCATCGGCGGCAACGGCTGGATCATGCTCGGGGTGCGCATCCTGATCGCTGTCGGTCTTACCGCCCTGCTGGCCCGGCTCTGGCGGCAGCAACCTGAAGCCAGCTAGCCGCCCCCCGAAGCCCATGAACGAACCCCTGCCCATTCTCTACCAGGACGACCAGCTGGTGGCTGTGCATAAACCCGCCGGGCTGCTGGTGCATCGCAGCTGGATCGACCGCCACGAAACCCGTTTTGCGCTGCAACTGGTTCGTGACCAGATCGGCCAATTGGTCTATCCGGTGCATCGTCTGGATAAACCGACCTCGGGGGTGCTGCTGTTCGCCCTCAATCCCGAAGCGGCCCGCAGCCTCAGCCAAGCCTTCGCCGCCGGTCTGGTGGAGAAAACCTATCTGGCCGTGGTGCGGGGCGTACCGCCGGAGGTTGGGGTGATTGATCATCCCTTGCGGGAGGAGTACGACCGCCACGACGACCCCCGCGCCCGCGCCGGCAAGGAGCCTCAACCGGCTGTAACCCGTTTTCGGCGGCTGGCGACGGTGGAACTCCCCTTCGCCGTCGGCCGCTACCCGAGCAGCCGCTACGCCCTGGTCGAGGCCAGCCCGCAGACCGGACGCAAACACCAGCTGCGGCGACATTTCAAACACCTCTTCCACCCCCTGATCGGTGACAGCAAATACGGCGAGGGGCGTCACAACCAGTTTTTCCGGAGTCAGTATGGCTGCCAGCGTTTATTGCTGGCGGCGATGGAAATGACCTTGCCGCATCCCCAGGATGGCCGCACCCTGACCATCACCGCCCCGCTGGAATCCAGCTTCGCCTCCCTGCTCGATCTCTTCGGTTGGCGGGAGTCCGTGCCGGCTCGCTTCCTTTCCCCTGAGCTGCTCTGAACCCTCCTGTAGAACCATTCCCCCGACCCGATGACCCGCTCGAGCGATTAATGCCGGGACCGGAACAACAATGTTTCGGCTTGGGGAATGTCCTCCTCGGCGATGAGGATCTGGCTGCTGCCAAGCCCGGGGTCGGGCTCGTCCCGCAGGCAGTATTCAATGCCGCCGCGGCGCAGCACCTGCTCGACCTGGTTCTGGTCGGCTCTGTCGATGGGGTCATAAAACCGTACCATGGTCCGCTCTCCTTTCTTGGCGACTGAAAACTCAAGCACCCGAGTGGCCAGCGACCTTAATGAAGCTTGCGGTAACAGGTGCCGGAGTCGGCCATAAAATCACAGTCCTCCTCCGTGGCCTCCTCCAGATCGAGAATCTGATAAATCTCCCGCGGGGCCTGGCCGATGATTGTCAGGATATCCTCCTCCGAGCAGGTCTTCCCAAATATCAGCAGGTTGTTGCTGCTGTCCTTGGTCTCCAGCATCGTCCCAAGCCTGCTGGACCAGTCCTTATGCCAGTGGAGCTCGTCCTTAACCAGAAGTGCTTTCATACCTTGACTCCTTTCCGGCAAAAAACCTTCTCTGCCTTTAAGTCGATTATACCGCGGTACCCTTAACTGACAAATCCGACCGGGGGGGAAGAATCTCTGCTCCGAAGCCAAGGGGAGGGTTCATTGACAATGCCATGGCAACTGCTAACGTCTGAGCAGAAGGAGGAAAACATGGCGGAAAAACCAGAACTGATCAGCTTCAACCTATGACCCTACGTCCAGAGGGCGGTCGTCCTGCTGAACGAAAAAGGGGTCGAATACGACATCACCTACATCGATTTGAAGAATAAGCCCGACTGGTTCCTGCGACTCTCGCCCCTGGGCAAGGTTCCGGTGCTCAAGGTCGGTGAGGCGGTGCTGTTCGAATCGGCGGTCATCTGCGAATACCTCGATGAGACTACCCCACCATCGATGCACCCTCCCGGCCCTCTGGCCAAAGCGGTCAACCGGGGTTGGGTCGAGTTTTCCTCGGAACTGTTGGTTGATCTCTATCGCCTGATGCACGCAGGGGATCTGGCCGATTTCGCGCAGCGCTGCCGCGAGGCCCGGATGAAGCTGGAACGACTGGAGCAGCAGTTGGGGCAGGGGCCGTTCTTCAATGGGCCAGAATTTTCCCTGGTGGATGCCGCCATTGCCCCGGCCTTTCAGAGGATTTCTTTGCTGGAGGCGGTTCGCCCCCTGAATCTGTTCAAGGGCTTACCGAAGGTGGGGGCCTGGAGCCAGGCTCTGCTCGATCGGGATTCGGTGCGCAAATCGGTGGTGCCGGAGTTTCCAACGCTGTTCCGCGATTACCTCGCCAAGGGGGAGGGCTATCTGGGTCGCGCGACCGTGGGTTGAAATGTGGCCGAGGCTGAAAAGTGGGTCGCCTCATAGTGTGGTTTTTAGAGGCTTCCGAAGTGAATAGGGAGGGTGGTGTGATTGTCGTAGACCGCCTGGCGCCAGTCCTGCCGGGGCAGAAGGGGAAACACGGCCACAGGAGACTCAGGTTGTAACTCCATAGTCCTGATGCCTTCTGCGCAAGGCCAGACGACTGCCATTATAAAATGGGCTTCCTTTTAAACATTGCCTTAATCTGCTAATGTTTTCTCTATGACCACTGACCAAACCATCCTCTTTAGTCTGATTGCGCTCATTTTTGTATTTTTTCTCTGGGGACGGGTGCGTTATGACGTGACGGCCTTTGCGGCACTTGTTCTGGCTTTTCTGGTCGGGGTCATTCCAAAAGAGCAGGTTTTTTCTGGATTCGGCCATCCGGCGGTCATCATTATTGCTCTGGTACTGATTGTCAGTCGCGGCCTGTCCCGCTCAGGCGCCATTGAATTACTGGCGCGCCAGATTGTCAGCTCAACTCGTAGCCTGTCAACCCACATTGGAATCATGGCGGTTTTCTCCGCCGCACTGTCGAGCATTATGAACAACGTGGCCGCACTGGCCTTGCTGATGCCGATCGATATGCAGGCGGCCCAACGGGCCAAGCGGAGTCCGGCGCTGACGTTGATGCCGCTATCGTTTGCCTCAATCCTCGGCGGCATGGTGACCCTGATCGGCACGCCGCCGAACATCGTCATTGCCACCTTTCGCGAGAGCGCTTTGGGTGAACCGTACGGCATGTTCGATTTCGCCCCGGTTGGTGTGGTGGTAGCGATTGTCGGGGTACTGTTTGTCGCTCTCGTTGGTTGGCGGCTGATTCCGGTGGAGCGCAGCAAACACGATAGCGCCCAAGAACTTGGCGATCTGCAGGACTACATTTCCAACGCCAAGGTGCCGGAAGCATCGAAAGCGGTCGGTAAGGTGCTCAACGATCTCGAATCGTTCGCCGAGGAGAGTGACGTCAACATTCTCGGTCTGGTAAGGCGCGGCAAGCGCCTGCCCGGATCTGCCCGCCAACAAATCCTGCGCAAAAATGATCTGATCGTCCTGGAAGGGCGTCCCGATGCTATCGACCAGTTTGTCGGTGCCGCCGCCTTGGAACACGTTGGCGCCTACAAACATGACGGCATAACTGCCGAGGCGGTTGACCTGCTTGAAGTGGTGGTGCCGGAAGGGGCGATGATCGTGGGACGTTCGGCGATGGAGGTCCGCTTACTCTACCATCGCAGCGTGACCCTGCTTGGCATCTCACGCAAGGGGCAACGGATTCGCACACAAGTGCGCAAAGTACCGATCAAGGCGGGCGATATCCTGCTGTTGCTCGGTCCGGAAGAACAACTGCCGGACGTAATAGGCTGGCTTGGTGGCTTGCCACTGGCCAAACGTGGCTTAGAGGTTATCGAGCGGAGCAAGGCGTGGGCGGCCGTGGCCATTTTTGCCGCCGCGATTATCGCCGCAAGTTTTGGGCTGATCTACCTGCCGCTGGCGCTGGCGGCGGTGGTGGTTCTCTACGTCATCCTAGGTATTGTTCCTCTATCCCAGGTCTACGATTCGGTAGAGTGGCCAGTCATTGTGCTGCTCGGATCGATGATCCCGATCGGCGCCGCTCTGGAGACAAGCGGCGGCACGACCCTGGTGGCCAATTCGATCGTCAATTGGACGACTGGCCTGCCGACCGTCGCTGTCCTTGCCATACTGATGTTCGTCACCATGACCCTCTCGGATGTGTTGAATAACGTGGCGACGGCGCTGATTGTCGCCCCGATCGGTGTCGATATTGCCACCCGCCTCGACGCCAACCCGGATGCGTTTCTGATGGCGGTTGCTGTGGCTGCATCCTGCGCGTTTTTGACCCCCATCGGTCATAAGAACAACACCATTATCATGGGTCCTGGCGGCTACAAATTCGGCGATTACTGGCGAATGGGGCTGCCGTTGGAGATTCTGGTGTTGCTGGTGAGCATCCCGATGATTCTATTTGTCTGGCCTCTTTGAGACCCCCTGGCAGGCTGTCGGAGTTCGCCAAATTGAGGCTAAAGTTGACGCATTCCAAAGACTATTGACCCTTCCCTTCAATTTCCAGAAACCTCCTAGAAGAGCTGTTTTCCCATAAACCACCGAATGTTGAGCACGAACCGCCCCTGGCGTCTTTTTGAGAATCAAAAAGACGCCAGAATCGGTGACAGCAGATTTACAGAGGGTCGGGTTAGAACCGCAGTCGCACCCCGTCGACCAAGGAGAGAGCTTCGAAATCTTCCCCGTCTTTGCGGGCGAGGTCGGCGGTATCGCTGAGCTTACGATTCCAGGTGATGCCCAGATAGAGGGCGAATTGGCGACGGATTTCGTAACGCAGGCGAGCCCCGAGACGAACCGAGGTTAGAGAACCAACCGCTGGCTCAGCAGCAGATCGTATTTCGCCTCAAGATCGGACGAAAGGTTCCCCCCTTAGTCAGCTAAGGGTGAGGTCTCCCCCCAACTGCCGCTGAACAGAAACTCCCGCACCGGTTTGCGCGGCCGGCGGGCGGCGTCGCGATCCTGCATCCCCTCGGGGAGGGTCTTCGGGTCTCCCTGATAGCCGATGGCCAGCCCGGTCAAAATCTCATACCCTTCTGGAACCTTATACATCTCCCGCCCCCGCTCCGGCAGAATGCCGATCATCTGATGAACCGCCAATCCGCGGGCGGTCGCTTCCACCAGCAGGTGGGCGCTGGCCAGGCCGAGGTCGTGGAGGGCGGCGCGATTGGGTTTGTCGTTGTGGCTGAAGTTGAGCCGGCTGATCCCTAAGGCCAGCACCGGGGCGAATTTCGCCCAGGCTTGATTCGGCTCCACCAGGCAAGAGAGCAAGCGGGCGAACTCCTCCGGCTGCTCCCGGGTCGCCAGCAGGTAGTGCCAGGGCTGGGCGTTGTAGGAGGAGGGGGCCCAGCGCGCCGCCTCGAACAGGGCCCGCAGGTCCGGCGCCGCCACCGGGCGGTCGGCAAAGGCATAGGGACTCCAGCGGGTGGCCAGCAGAGGATTGATCGGTACGTCGGTCGGGGCCTGCATGGTCATGATCCAACTCCTTGGGTTTGTGGTGGGTATTCCGATGCCAGAACCGTTCAGTTCAGGTCGAAGAGCAGAAATTGCGACTCCTGGGTCGCCTGGAGTTGCAGCCGGGCCTCGTCGCTCAAGGCGATGCCATCGCCCGGGGAGAGGCGGTGGCCGTTGACCATCAGTTCCCCCTTGACCAGCTGCAGCCAGATATGCCGACCGGTCTGGATCAGGTAATCCTGCTCCCCGCCGCTGGAGAGTTGGCCGGAAAAAATGCTGACATCCTGGTGAATCAGCGCCGAACCGTTATGACCATCCCGCGAGGCGATCAGCTGCAGGGTGTTCGGCTCGCCGCCGCTGAAATGCCGCTGCTCGTAACTGGGGGCGAGCCCCTTTTGTTCGGGGAGAACCCAGATCTGCAGAAAATGCACCTCCTCGGTTTCCGAGGGGTTGAACTCGCTATGGGAGATGCCGCTGCCGGCACTGATGCGCTGCACCTCGCCGGCCTCGATCACCCCCTCGTGGCCGAGGCTGTCCTGGTGCTTGAGGGCGCCGCTGAGGACGAAGGAGAGGATTTCCATATCCCTATGGGGATGCAGGGGAAAGCCGCTCCCCGCAGCCACCCGGTCCTGGTTGATCACCCGCAGGGTGCGAAAACCCATGTGGGCGGGATCGTGGTAGGTGTCGAAGGAGAAGCTGTGATGGCTGTCGAGCCAGTCCGATTGGAAATGACCGCGGTCCTGGCTTTTGCGCAGTTTGATCATGGCGGCTCCTTGGCCGGATGAAAGGGGAGCGGATTGCCGGTGCTGGCCGGCAATCCGCTCCAAGGCGCCCAGTGTCGGCTACAGCAGGCCGTAGGGACTGGCTCGCATCGCCCAGGTACTGGCGGGGAAATCCCGTTGCAGGGTCTTATGCAGTTCCTTGAGGTGATTGACCTCGTGGGTCTCGATGTAGCCGGCAACCCCCTTGAGGTAGATCGCTTCCGGGGCCGACCCGCTCTTGGGGAATTCCTGCAGTATCCGCTCGCAGTGTTGAATGGCGGCGGGGCGCTCGGCGCGGTCGAAGCTGGCCTTGGCCATCCCCAGCAGCAGGCTTGGGATCAGCTCCTCCGGGGCGAAAAAGCCCAAGGTGCGGTAATGCTCCTTGCCGCTGGCGTCGAGCAACAGCAGCAGAGGGGTCCATTTGGCTCCGTACCGGCTGCCGAGTTCCTTGTTGTCAGCCGCTATCTGCAGCGGTACCAGATGCTTGGAAATGAAATCGATGACGCTTGGCTGTGGATACGAGACCGCATCCATCTGTTTGCAGCCAATTCAGTTGGGGTTGAAGAAATCGAGCAGAATCAGTTTGCCGCTCTTCTCGGCCGCCGTGCGGGCCTCGTCGAAGGATTTGAGCCATTGGATTGCCATGAACGAACCTCCTTCCCTGGGTCTTCGGCTGTCTGCCCCGATTCCGGGTCGACACAGCTCATCTGCACCTCCGGGGGGCTGTTCTCAGTATACGATACTTGGCCGAGATGCAAAGTCAGTGTTGGGGAAAGGTTTTCTTGGCATAACCGACCAGGGTTTTGGTCAGCTCCTGGATCGAACCGGACTTGAGATCCCAATGGTGCCAGTAGAGATGAATCTGACTCGCGCGGCCCGGCAGCAAGTCGATGACGGTGCCGTTGGCGAGCAGGGGATCCGCCTGATGGGCGGTGACCAGGCCATAGCCAAGTCCGGTGACGATGGCGTCGATAAAGGCGAGGGTCGAGGGGATGTAATGCAGGGGGAAATCGTGGCGGGAGATTTTGAGATGGTCTTCGAGAAAGCCGTGATGCAGCCGATCCTTCTGGTTGTAAAGCACCGCCGGCGCCCGGTTGACGGCCGCAGCGGTCAAACCCTCGGGAAACCACCGGGCGGCGAAACCGGGGTTGGAGATGCAGCGGTAGTCCATCCGGCCCAGATAGACCACCGAGCACCCCTGTAGCGGCTCGGAGCGGGTGCTGACGCAGCCCAGTACTTGTCCATCCCGCAACAGACGGTGGGTCTGGTCCTGGTCATCGACGGACAATTGCAGGGTAAAAGAATGTGCCTGCAGCAGCGGCGCGACCGCCTCGATAAACCAGCTGGCCAGACTGTCTTCGTTAACGCCGATGGCCAGGGGGTGAAATTCGGTCGTCTGCGGCAGGTTGACCTGGCCGCGCAGGTCGCGCTCCATCTGCTCGACCCGCAGATAGTGGGCCAGCAGACGGCGCCCCATGGCTGTCGGTTGGGGGGGATTGCCACGGATGACCAGGGGGGAGCCGAGCTGGTCTTCGAGTTGGCGGACGCGCTGCGAGACCGCGGATTGGGTCAGGTGCAGCAGCTTGGCCGCTTTATCGAACCCCCCTTCCTGGCAGACCATGGCCAAGGCCTTGAGATGTTTGTAGTCGAGCATAAAGTGATATTAGTATCGCTAATGGATTGAGGCAAGAATTAATTTTTCTTTGTTGCTCAGCTTCGCTAGACTGCCATCTGCTGTTCTTCAGTCGCGATGGCATTATCAACCCAACAAACCTTTCAGGATTGGCTATGGAATACTCCTTGAGCTTCGCGCCGCTGTTGCAGGGCTTCACCTTAAGCGCCGGCCTGATCATCGCCATCGGCAGTCAGAATGCCTTTGTCCTTCGCCAGGGATTGCTGCGTGAGCATGTGTTTGTGGTCTGCAGCATCTGCGGCCTCTGCGATGCCGCTCTCATCGCCCTCGGCGTCGGTGGCTTCGGCTCTCTGGTGGCGGCTTCGCCGCTGCTGCTGCAGATCACCTATTGGGCGGGGGCGGCTTTTCTCTTCGGCTACGGCATCCGCGCTTTCCGTTCAGCACTGAAGCCGGGAACCCTGGTGGTTGACAACTCTGGTGGCCTCGCCACCAGTCTGGCCAAGGTGGTGATCACCACCCTGGTGCTGACCCTGCTCAATCCCCATGTCTATCTCGACACCGTGCTGCTGCTCGGCAGCGTTGCCGGGCAGCTCCCCTCCGACTCGAGACTCCTGTTCGCAGCCGGCGCCATCGGCGCCTCCCTGCTCTGGTTTTACAGCCTTGGTTACGGTGCCCGGGTCCTGGCACCGCTGTTTCGCAAGCCAGCCGCCTGGCGCCTGCTCGATGGGCTGGTCGGCTGCGTCATGTGGGCCATCGCCGCCAGCCTGGTCGCACCGCTTCTGCTCGCGGGCGGCTAACGCCTTAGGCCGATTTTTTGGCGAGAATACCGGCAAACTTCCCCCCGTTGATGCAGAAGCGCTCGTGGGTCCCTTCGCTGATCAGGTCCATTTCATCCCGGGCGATGATCGACCATTTGCTGCGGGCGCCACTGACTTCCAGGCATTTAACCTGCACCGTCACCGTCATTCCCGGCGGGGTGGCGGCGAGGTGGGAGACGCAGATGTTGGTGCCAAGACTGATCTCTCCCTCATCCATGTAGGGCTTGAGCGCCTCCATGCAGGCCCACTCCATCAGTCCGACCATGAACGCGGTGGCAAAGACGTTGGGCATCTGCTGAAACAACTCGGATTCTTCATACACGTAGGGGACGGTTTTGTGATCCGGAACCCGGTACTGGTGGGTATGTTCGAGGCCTGCTTGCAAAGTCGTTTTCATCGGTGGTCCTTTCCAAATCAAAGAAAAACGGTTCACCTTAGGAATACCATGCCTGCGGCGATGGTCAACAGGACCTCCCGGGTTACCAAGATAAGTCTTTGTCGATTCACCACCCGAGAAAGAAAAACCCCCATTCTCGACTTGAGAACGGGGGCAGGGGGGGGCGCGGGTTGTTCAGGGTTTAAAGACGGAAACCGCCATCCAGGGAAAGGGTTCGGCTGGAGTAATAGTCGTTCTCGATGATGAAGCGAGCCGCGTGAGCGACCTCTTTCGGTTCGGCCAGTCGTCCCAGGGGAATCAGAACCTTGATTTTTTCCAAAACGTCGTCGCGGATCTGCTGCACCATCTCGGTGTTGACGAAACCAGGAGCAATGGCCCCAACCCGGATGCCGTAGCGGCAAAGTTCCTTGCCCCAGGTGGAAGTCAAGGCCGCGACGCCAGCCTTGGCGGCGGAGTAATTGCTCTGGCCGATATTGCCGTTGCGGCAGATGCTGCTGATGTTGACGATCACGCCCTGACGATTCGATTTCACCATGCGGGCTGCGGCTTCCCGGCCGCAATAAAACACCCCGGTGAGATTGACGTCGATGACTTGCTGCCAATTGCTGGTCGACATGGTCTCAATCTCGTTGCCTTTGCGCTTGACCAACATGGAATCGCGGGTGATGCCGGCATTGTTGATGAGCCCATCGACCCCGCCGAAATCCTGCTCCACCTTGTCAAACAGGTCCGATACCTCCGTTTCGGAGGTCACGTTGGCCGTATAGTATTGGACCTCCGTGCCCTGCTCGCGCAATGACTTTGCGGCCAGTTCCAGGCCTTCGGTGTTCATGTCCACCAATGCCAGCCTGCCACCGGCTTCTGCCAGATCTTTGGCGAAAGCGAGGCCCAACCCACGGGCTGCGCCGGTAATAACAAATACTTTATCCTTGATGACCATTTGAATACTCCGGGAAAATGTAACTTCATAAGACAAGAAGAAATGAATTAAATATTAAACCCTTGCGTTGATCCACCCAGCGATTTTCGGCGCCAGCGTTTTCTGCGTCTTGCCGGAAACGAACATGCCGATGTGCCCGACGGGGTAGCTTAACTCCTGGACGTCCCTGCTGCCGACGTGCTTCTGCAACGCTTTCGAGGAGACGGGCGGGACCAGGGTGTCGAGTTCGGCGTAAATGTTGAGCACTGGCATGGTGATATTCTTCAAATCCACCTTGCGTCCGCCGAGCTTGAATTCCCCTTTCACCAGTTTGTTGCCCTGATAAAAGTCCTTGACGAACTGGCGCAGCGTCTCGCCGGCTTGGTCGGGGCTATCGAATATCCAGCTTTCCATGCGCAGGAAGTCTGCCAGTTTGTCGGTGTCCTCCATAATCTGTACCAGATTCACGTATTTGTTGACGCTGAGGGTGAAGGGCTGAAGCAGCATGTAGGCGTTGTTCATCATGTCACCGGGAACGTTGCCGTAGGCATCCACCATCAGATCGATGTCGAAGGCGGCGGCCCACACGTTCAGCAAACTGTCTTTGGTATCGAAGTCGATGGGTGTGACCATCGGGATGAGGTTTTTTACTTTCTCAGGATAAAGCGCGGCATAAATCGTGGAGAAGGTGCCCCCCTGACAGACGCCCAGCAGATTGATGGCCTCGAGTTGGTGCTGCTCGCGGATAAAATCGACGCAGTCGTTGATAAACCCATCAATGTAATCCTCCATGGTCATGAAACGATCCATGCGGTCGGTGTAACCCCAGTCGATCAGGTACACATCCTGGCCCTGGTCGAGCAGGTTGCGAATCGTGGAGCGATTGGGCTGGAGGTCGAGCATGGTGTAGCGGTTGACCAGGGCGTACACGACCAGCATCGGCACGGGGCAAACTTGTTTCGCGCGTTGCTTGTAACGGAACAGCTTGCGCTTGCCATCCTGATAAACCAACTCCTTTTCCGTGCAACCCTTGATGCATTTTCTGCAACTTCCGCAGCTATCATGCCGATCAGTCGTGCAGTCAGCCATGATGTCCTCAATCGAAGCCAGGTTTTCCATCCCTTTTTTGAGGTTTTCGGCGAACTTGTTGAAATCTTCAAGAGATTCCTTAATTTTATGCGGGAAAGTAGGCATCGTATTCTCTCCTAACCGTTATTAGGCTTGGTCTTGGTGGACGTCACAGTTGCGGCTTTTGCAGCTTTTTTTGCCTCATTTTGGGCCGCCACTTCGGCAGCTTTCACGGCGGCTTTGGCTTTTTTTATCTCATCCTTTGCTGCAGTTTCAGCAGCTTTCACCGCGGCTTTGGCCTTTTTCGCCTCATCAAGAGCAACTGCTTCGGCGGCTTTCGCAGCTTTTTTTGCTTTGATTGCTGCTTCTTCCGCGGCGGCTCGGGCGTCGCGTTCCAGCCGTGCCTCTTTTTCCTTTTCTTTCATCTCGCGCTGGAAGGTCTTCATGTCTCGTCTTAATTGATGGATCTCTGCGATGGCCAAGTCAAGGTCCCGTTTGAGGGCGATCGGTGTCGACTCCAGCGTCCTTTCAGCAAGTTTATTCAACTGGCTTTTCAGTTGATGCCCGGCGTTGACAAAATCCCCCTGAAGTTTGGCAAACTCCTCGCCCCCCATCACCTCAAGAAATACGATTTCGTTTTCTACCGACCACAGGGCGCAATAATCAGCAAACTTGGTCACCGGTTGGTTTTTAAGGGCCAATTCGCTTAATTTGGTCTGAAAGCGGAGGCCAGACTTACGAGAGGTTGCTTCAACAAGCCGCGCCATTTTGGCGTAGGCTTGAATGTATTTCTGTGACGTCACCAATGCCAGGGACAGGTCATGGGTCTGTTCCCTGTTGATCCCCAGTTTCGGAGCAGAAAGATGCTTTTCAATCTCCTTAGCCCAGGCCTCGAAACCTTCGGCCAGCTTTTCTGTGCCTTGGGCCGTGCTGGATTCAAATAATTTGCTGAATATATCCTGGTAACCGCTCATGATATTGCCGAATGCGTTATCGCCTTGCCCAAAAGAGCCCTGCAGCATTCCGAACATCCGGCTCATTTCTTCGGTCATTTTGGTGCTGTTGAAGGTGGAGAAAAAGGGATGATCTTTCTCCATGAAAGAACGTAGAAAGCTGTTAGCCTGCTGCCAACCGCCATCCATGCCCAGAGGGTTTTTTATGCCGCCCGGTAATTCAAGATTGGACAGCCAATTTTTGTAAAACTCCTCGAAGAAGGAGATGTTTACAAACTTCAGCACCTCCGGGGGAATCTTGTCACTCCAAACTTTGGTGACCATTTCGTTCAAGCGCTGGCTGAATTCCATAAACTGCTCTTTCAGATCGCTTTGACCTTTAAACCACCCGTCGAAAAACTCAGGGTCTTTTTTCTTGTTGCCGAGCAGGTTCTCCGCCCACTCCTCGCTGACCTCAGCATATTGTTTGGTCAGCTTTTCCTGGTTTTCCTGCCATGTCTTTACCCATTCAGCCTGTTGTTTAAAAAAGTCTTGCATAGTTGTCCCCTCGCTGCGGTTCAATTCGCTTGTGTCGGTTGGTATCGTTAACGGTGGTAGCGCGCCAATTGCGCCGAGGCGCGGCGCGCAACAGGACTGTTTTTAGCCGTCGGCGAATAAAGTTTCGCTGGGAATTAATCAAAAATTAAACAATATATAAATGCAAAAGTTTGTTTTGACAAGGAAAAAATTAAAAAATATTTCTGATTTAATGCCCTGTTTTCGAGCACAGGTCTGGTTTTTCAGGGCAGGGATTCTTGCTAGTTTAAAGCAGAATACAGAATGGTACGGGGGGATCCCCCAAGGAGGGGACGTGGGGGCGGGGGTTGGCCCTGGGCTCGACAGGTTCTGTTGTCAAGTTGCTATCGTGGCCCTTTTAAGCGTTCCATCAGGTGTTTTTCGATCGCCTGGTAGGCCTCCATTGCATCAATTTTCAGGATGACCAACATTTCCGCCAGTTGGTCCTCGTCACCTTCGCTTAAGCTGTCGAGCAAGTCCAACCGCTCCAAAAGGCTCAGCTCTGTGTCCTGTTTTTGGACCCGATAAAGCCGCATGATGCGGATAACATCCTGATATAGGTCGGTCTTTGAGTCGGTTGGCGACTCCTCCCCATCGTCTTCCTCCGTGAGTGTCTGGTTGACGAAGTTGGCTTCGGAGTTCTCCAGAAAATCCACCATGGCGCCACTCCAGGGGGCCATGGTGGAGCCAAGAAAACCACTGGCGGTGATGAAGTTTTTCAACGATTTGGACCCGCTCAATCCGAAATCCTCGTTTTTAATTTCAAGAGTTTTCAGTAAATTCAAGATCTTTGCCTTTGGGACCCCAGCCCGGCCAGACTCGAACCGCGCGACCACCTGGATCGCGCTGTTGCCTTCATAGCCCAGGATTTCGCCCAATTCCTTGCGGCTCATGCCTTTTTCCAGTCTGCGCTGCTCCAGCAGTTTGCCGACTTTCTTCCGGAAAAGTTCTTTCTGCTCTTTGGTGATCATATTTAAATACACATTTTTTTAAAGGATGAAAAATCTGGGGGGCTCCCCGGTTTGTCGCAAGGACAAGCCACCCACGCGAAGTCACAGTATATAAATGTGCGGAGAAAATGGCAATGCATAAGCAAATTGAAATCATTTTATCTTGACAAAGTATTTAAAGTTTGTTTAAGTTGCGGCACCTGCTTAAACGAACAGGAACCAACGGATTTTTTCATTATCAAAAGCCAAGGAGAAACATCATGCAAAATCAAAAAATTGCTCAGGACGTTATGGATTTCAACAAAAACGCAGTCAAAATGAGCTTCGATGCACTTGGCTCTTTTTCCGAGCAAACCGCCAAGGCGGCCGACCAGCTTTTGGCGACCACCCCCAATGTTCCCGAAGAGGGGAAAAAAGCCTTTGGTGTTTTCATCAAAGAGAATCAAAAGGTTCAGGCTAACCTGAAGAACTCTGTTGAGACGGGCCTGGAGATCGATTGGACCGCCAAAGACGCTCCTGTGAAAGGCCTCGAAATCATGGAAAGCTTCTACAACAACGCTTTCACCCAGTCCAGCGCAATTCAGAAAGAGACCAAGGAATTGCTCAAAAAGACTACCGACCTGCTGCCCAAAGAAGCCAAGCCGGTTGTTGACTTCTGGAACGAAGCCCTCAACAGCAATTTCCAGATTTTCCAGGGCTTCATGACCAAGAATTTCGAAGCTGCCAAAAAAGTTCTCGCCAACGTGTCCGCTGACGCTCCTAAGTCTGCTGGCAGTGCTGCAAGCAAATAATCCGCAGCCGATATAGCCGCACCCGTTGCGGTTTCGGTTCAAAAAAGAAAAACCCTGCTCAAACTGACAGGGTTTTCTTTGGACGTTGTATCTTGATAAAAAGAGAGGCCATTCAGATCGTTGAATGGCCTCTCTTTTTATACGGTCTTTAGGCTGCAGGCAGTCTTCCGTGACAGGAGACAATCTCCGACTGCTCCGTTCTCAATCTTTTCACTGCAGCTTCAATCATGTCCCCCATCTCCTCCAGCCACTGTTCATTGGGGACATCCATCTTAGTGTCGATCTTGTTCATTTCTTGACAATATCCGAAAAAAGCATTTTCTGAGAACATTGGTTAACTCCTTGTTTTTGTGAATTTCCCCCAACCTTTGGGTTCTCCTCTTCGCTGCTTATGCGCAGCGCTGCAGAATATGGCTGACGACGGTGGCGCCGGTTCCGCCGATATTCTGTACCAAGGCAAATTCCGGATCCGGTACCTGGTTCACGCCGGCGGTGCCGGTCAGTTGCATATAGGTTTCGACCAGTTGATAGACCCCGGTGGCGCCAACTGGGTGGCCGCGGGACTTGAGCCCGCCCATGGTTGAAATGGGCAGCTTGCCTCTGGGGGTGATTTCACCCTCCTTGCCGAAATGAACTCCCTTGCCTTTTTTTGCGAAGCCCGCGGCCTCAAGGCTCAGGGTGGTAATAATGGTGTAGGCATCGTGCAGTTCGAAGATGTCGATATCCTCGTTTTTTAAACCCGCCTGCGCCAGTGCACGGCGCGTGGAAAGCGCCACACCATCCAGTTCCAGCATGGAGCGGCGAGTATCCAAGGCAAGGGAGTCGGTGCCGATGGCCGACCCGGCCACCTTGATCATCGGCAGGCCGTTGCGATGGGCGGCCCGGGCGACCTCCTCGCTGGCCAGAAGAACCGCTGCTGCGCCGTCACAGATCGGGGGTGCATCCAGCAACTTGACCGGATCGACCAGCATCCGCGAGTTGAGATAGCAATCCATGTCGATCTTTTTCTGCAAAAACCCCATGGGATTGTTCAGGCCATTGTCATGGGCGGCAATGGCAAAGTGGCCGAAGTCTTTTGCGGTCACACCGTAGGTCTCCATGTAGGCCTTCATCAGCTTGGCGTTCAGGGAAATGAACGATTCACCCCGGGAGCCTTCGAGTTCCCAGTCAGCGGCGGTGGCCAGGGCCTTGGTCGTATCATCGAGGCTGGCATGGGTCATGCGCTCAGAACCGCAGACCAGGGCGACATCGTGGAAACCGCCGGCAACGCTCATGAAACCCCAGCGTGCTGCGGCTGCGCCGGAACCACACGCCGCCTCGCAGGTCACAGCCTCAATACCGCGCAGGCCGGCAACGTCTGCAGTCAACGCTCCCAGTTGCTGCTGTTTGGCCAACATGCCGGCCATCATGTTTCCCATAACCAGCATGCTGATCTGTTTTTTTTCAATGCCTGCGTGTTCAATGGCCTGATCAATGGCCTTTTTACCCAGGTAGCGGCCGCGAACACCGGCGTTTTTGGTGATTTTGGTCTGGCCTATGCCGATCAAATAAACATCTCTCATACTTCCCCCCCCACTTCTTTTCTAACGATGAACGCTATTGTTGCTTAAAGCATGTACAGGCCGCCGTTTAAATTAAGGCATTGACCGGTCATGTAGTCGCTCTGACAGATGAAAACAACGCCCCTGGCGACATCTTCGGGTTTGCCCAGTTTTTTCATGGGAATCTGGGCGACGATGGCCTCTAAAACGTTTTCAGGCATCTCTGCCACCATTTCGGTGGAAATAAATCCAGGGCATATGGCGTTGACGGTGACTCCCGCTCTGGCGGTTTCGAGGGCAAGAGATTTGGTGAAGCCGATCAGGCCGGCTTTTGCTGCTGCATAGTTTGATTGGCCGAACCCGCCTGATTGCCCGATAACGGAGCTGATATTGATGATTCGCCCATGTTTTTGTTCAAGCATGGCCGGAAGGGCGATCTTGCAGGTGTTGAAGGCTGAGGACAGGTTGGTATCGATGACTTTATGCCATTCTTCAAAAGACATTTTTTTGAAAGAACGGTCGCGGGTGATCCCGGCATTGTTGACAAGAACATCGATCTTGCCAAATTTTCCGAGAACCTTTTCGATGAAGACTTTTGTCGGCTCTGCTGAAGAGATATCGGCTTGTAGTGCAATGGCTGAGCTTCCCATTGCAATTATTTCTTTTACAACGGCATCAGCCTGTTCTTGACTGTGGTTGTAGTTGATAACAACAGTCGCTCCTTGTCTGCCTAGTTCTTTCGCAATAGAAGCGCCGATTCCTCTGGAACCACCAGTGACGACAGAAATTTTTCCTTCGAGAGTTTTCACTTTTTCACCTTTACTGTTAGGTTGTTAAAAAAATAATATTGAAGAATAGCTATTTCGAACTCGATTTCGAAATATATTGGAGATCATATCTACTTGTTGTTGGGACTCAGACCGCTTCTTTGATGACAAAAAGAAGGTCCCCTTTGTTGACTGCCTGTCCGGGGGTGGGGATGACCCGAACCACCTCATAGGCTTTTTCCGGATCGTAGAAACTGCCTCCAGGGCTGCAGTTTTTTAGCGAGAGGGGGGAGAAGAGTTTCATCGCCTCCAGCAGTCCAAGGGTATCCTTGATCCCCACCGCCTTGCCGATCGGGGCGAAAGGGGGCTCGCTGGGGGATGAGGCATCGTAGAAGACCCCGGTGGAGGGTGAGATGACCTTGAGTTCGGTGCTCCCCTCGATCTCGACAGCGGATCGGTCAAGGGCTACCTGAGCGGAGCCGGAGACCGCATCGCCCTCCTCAATCATCTCCTGAACGTCGATGCGCTCGAGAAATCCGGTGAGATATTGGGTGTTATAAACGCCCTTGCGGAAGGTTGCATCTTTCAGCACCCGCTTGAGCAGCGGGATGTTGGTATGTACGCCTTGGATGTCGGTGCTCTCCAGGGCGGCCAGGAGTTTGTCCGCGGCATCGTCGCGATTTTCCCCCGTAGCGATAATCTGTGCGATCAGCGAGTCGTAGTAAGGGGTGATCGGTTTTCTGGCCTCGACCATCTTGATGACCGTGATATCCCCGCCTTCGGGAATGCTGAAGGCCGTGACCTCACCGGGAGTCGGAATGAATTTGATGGCCGAGCCCTCCACCGCAGTGCGCTCGGCGGTGATGCGGGCCTCAATGGCATAGCCCCGAGGATTGCTGCGGAGATCGGCAATCGAGCCGCCTCCGGCAATCTTGAACTGGTTGGCGACGATATCCACCCCGGTCACCTTCTCGGTGACGGGATGCTCGACCTGCAGGCGGGTGTTCATTTCCATGAAATAGATCGCGGTATGGTCGAGGTCGAAGATAAATTCGACGGTGCCCGCTCCGAGATAGTCGCACTGGTTGGCGATCAATTCGGCAAAGCGGTAGACATCCCGTTCGAGGTTTTCCGGCAGCATGGTCGAGCCCGACTCTTCGAAGATCTTCTGGTTGTTGCGCTGCACCGAACAGTCGCGCAGGCCGAGAATTGAGCAGTTGCCATGGGAGTCGCGCAGGATCTGCACTTCGATGTGGCGCAGATTGGTGATGTATTTTTCCAGGTAGATATCCCCCGAACCGAAGGCCGCCCGGGCCTCGGAGGAGAGTGTGAAGAAGATTTCGCGGAAATCCTCGGGTTTCTCCACCACCTGGATTCCCTTGCCGCCGCCGCCGTGCACGGCTTTGAGCAGCACCGGGTAACCGATGGTTTCGGCAACTTCCATTCCGGTCTCGACGCTGCCGATGATGCCGTGACTTCCTGGAACGACCGGAACGCCTGCCTTGTTGGCGGTGTCGATGGCGTTGGTCTTGTTGCCCATCAGCTCCATGCTGGAGGCCCAGGGGCCGACGAAGTTGATCCCGCGGTTGCGGCAGAGCAGGGCGAAATCGGCATTCTCCGACAGAAAGCCGATGCCGGGATGGAGCGAATCGACCTTCTCCTGTTCGGCAACCCGCAACACCGATTTAGCGTTGAGATACGATTCGTCCGGGGTGTTGCCGCCGATGCAGACCAGGGTGTCCCTTTCGGTGAGTTGGCCGGCCACCGCTGAATCCATGTCGGCGTCGGATTGCACCAGCACCACCTCAATCCCTTCGCGCTGGGCGACCTGGATCAGCTTGGCGGCGGTGCAGCCGCGGGCGTGAATCAGGGTCCGCTTGACCGGTTTGAGCAGGGCCCGTTCGTCCACCAGGGTTTTGGTCTCGCTGGCGGCGAGGTCGACATCGGGCAGGTAGAGACCCTTGAACACCCGGTGACAGACATCCATCACGCTTTCCACCGGGGTGGGGATAGTGGAATCGATCTCCCGCAGCTGTTGATCAAGGTCGTGGTTGAAGGGGTGCTTGACCAGCCCCTGCATCGCCCCGGGAGTCCGGCTGAGGTAGTTGGAGAGGGTTGCCGTCGAGGGGAGGTAGGACGGCACCACGATCTGACCGGCGAAGGGCATGTTGGTCCCGGAGAAGTAGTAGGTCTGCACCAGCGGGTGGGTGACGAAGGAGGCTTGAGCCCCGCCGGTGCAATCGCCGAAGCCGAAGCAGATGATGGGCAGTTCGTTGTCCCGCACGAAACGGGTGATGCGGTCGTTGACAATGGCCATGGAGAAGAGCGATCCGGCCCCTTCCTTGGTCTGCATGCCGCCCGAGGAGACAAAGGCGACCACCGGAAGCCTGCGGCGGGCGCATTGGAGCAGCAGATTGCAGAACTTCTCGGCCGAGGCCATATCGAAGGCCCCCGCCTGGAAGTCGAGATTCGACACCAGCACCCCAACGCGGCTGGCAGGGTGATCCCCCTCTTTTTTCAGCTTCGCCAGACCGGTGATGACCCCACAGGGTTTCACCCCAGCGTCCAGCGCCTTCTCGATGGAGAGGCGGAAGCCGGGGAAATTGGCCGGGTCAGCGGTCATAAGGTCGCTGTCGAGCTCGCGAAAATCGGTAAAGAACTCGGCGACGATCGATTCAAAGCGGACGTTTTTGGAGCGTTTGTCCTGCTGCAGAACATCCTGAAGCAACAGGTCGTTATAGCCGGTCGCCAACCGGTTCCAGAAATCCTTCATGCCGATATCGCGCAAAATGATGCGGCCATCGTAGCTGCGTCCGGTCCGCTCGGCCTCGACATACTCCAACAGCAGCTTTTCGAACAGAAAGGTAACAATGGCAAAGAGCGGCTCGGAAATGCGGGGATACTGGATCTTCTTCCACTCCTGCACGGGACGGAGAAAATCTTTCATCTGCGGGTGTTGCAGCAAGGTGTTAAGCCAGCCGTAGAAATTGTCTTCGAGGCGGCTCTGGTCCACGGCATCCTCGCCCAGCAGGGCCTTGAGCTTGGTCGTTGCGGCGCTGATCGAGGATTCCAGCAACGCCTGAAAGGATTTTTTGGAGAAGGTGTTGGTATCCTTGGCCTCGGCGGCGATGGGGCGAAGATCGGTGATGATCTGATCGTAGACCAAGTCGAAGATGATGAAGTTCTGGCACTTCTGGATCATTCCCTCGCGGAAATCCGGCAGGGTGATCACATCCAGAACCGTCATTTCAGCGCCATCCGCGGCCTTGGGGCTGGCTGACGCCGAACCGAGATGGTTGATCAGGGCGATAAAGTTGTTCTGGCTCCCCGCCTTCCAGAGGTTGTACAGGTGGAAGCCGTAGGTGAGATAGGAGGTGCGCAGGGCTTTTTCAAAATTCTCGTTGGGATCGCCGAGAATCAGTTTACGCAGATGCCCCCGGTGGTCGCCCGCATGCTCCTTGCGGTTGAGATAGGTCTTGTAGCTTTTGGCCAGCAGGTCGTCGTAGCGAATGTGCAGCGGGTTTTCCAGCCAGTTGGCAAAGGCGTTGGCCAGTTCCTCCTGAACCCGTTTTGACAAGTCGCCCTTGGGGGGGATCAGGTTGGTCGAGCGGCTGTAGTTGGCCGAAGAGGTCGATTGAATCCGTCCCCGCAGGCTGAGGTAACGCAGGTAGCGGTAGGTGATACCGAAGACGCTGAAGTATTCCGTGGGATGGTGGGTCAAGGAAAGGGCCGAGAGGCTTTCCAGGACTTTGAGTTTTTCCGACGGGTTGATATAGCGATTTAAACTGGCCCGGTAGTGATCGATGATGCCATCGGTCTCTTTGACAAAGGTGACGGCACGGCTTTCGATGGCGATCACCGCCGAGACAATCGCATTGCGCAGATTCTCCAGTTGCGGACCCTTTTCGCCGGGAACATAGTCGATAATGCCGTCAACGAAGTCCTGCTGGTAGAGCTCATAGGCGCTGACGCCGACGTATTTGGCGCACTCCTGCCAGCTGAGATCGAAATTGCGGGCGATGGCGGCCAGGCCCTTGGGTTGGATGGTATTGAAAACACCGTCGCGGACCGAGAGCAGAATGTTGGTGGTGGCTAGGGGGATGGCGCCGCCCGAATAACCGTTGCCGAGAATAATCCCCACCGAGGGGACGTTGAGATTTGCCATCTCGGCGATAAAATGGGAAATCGAATGGGCCTGGTTGTCAGCGTTGGCCAACTCACCGGCATCGGCGCCAGGGGTGTCGATAAAGGTGATAATCGGGACCGCATAGCGTTGGTATTTGCGGATGATGTCGATGGCTTTGCGGTGGTGCTCCGGGCCCCAGACGCCATTGTTGGTGTTGCGCTCCTGGGCCAGCAGGCAGAGGCGGCGTTGGTGGCCATGAAAATCAAACTCGGCTTCAACGCAGTGCAAAGGGCCGAAAGAGATTTCGTCGACGATTTTAAGTTTCAGTTGTTTCAGAATGGCCTTGAAGCCAAGGCGGTTCTTTTGCTCGGAAGGTTCGACGGTTTCTCTGATATAGCTGTCAACATCCAGCTTTTTTAAACGCTTGGTCGTCTCTTTGATGGTTCGGTGGTTGACCAGGCCCGAAAGAGCCAGTTCCACCTCCTGCTTCTGGCGGTTGCGATTCGATCGGCTGACCCCCTTGAGCAAGGAAAAGTCTGAAGCGAGGTGTTCGGCAAGTTCAAAAAAACGGTCAATCGTTGGTGCAGTAGACATAGGACGCTCTCTCCCGATGCTTGGGTGGACGTAGGGCTTTGGAACTAAGCGCTATCAATTCTGGTGAGGTTATTTCAGGTTGGATTTTGTTCTATGGAAACGAAAAATGAGAGCGTGCAGGGCGGATTCGTTTATCGAGGATGCTGTAAACAATATTATTCCACCTGATATGCGAAGGGTTGCAATGCTTTGGTGTCATGGAACAAGTGACCTGCGCCATCTGCGTCTAGCGGGTGCCGGTTGGATTTTGAGGACTCGGCAGCTTTTAAGTCGCGAAGGCGGTGATCTCCATTTCCTCGGTTGACGCCATCTTCTAATGTTTATTTCGATTTGAGCGGAAGGCGAATCTTGTGTAGCCATAAATTAGGTCTAAGACAATAGGCCGAAATTTCAAGCAGCAACAGGATTATAGTCCTTGGGTTTGCGATCAAATAAGTAGTAAATTATATTCAATATGATGCAGCAAATTAGGGGGAGATCATACATGGAAAAAAACAAACGCAAGAGAAAAAGTAAAAAAAGTGCTATTTTCTGATAAGTTATCAAAATTTTGTAAAATATGAATAAACCATTTTACGGTCTAAAGATAGAAGAAGTGGGCATGAATGTGGCCCCTGTGAAAACAAGAAATGTGTTTTACAGGCCGGCGGTTGCAAAACGGGAAGGATTGACAAATGCTTGGTTTTACACCAAATCAGTCGGGTTTCTTGCCGGGATGATGTGTGTATCAGCAAGGCTGAAAAGTGTAGATTTTGGTTTTTTCATTAACTGGTGTGCCGTGGCATGGCTGCGATTGTCCAATCAAATATTCTTGCGGATCCAGGCTTTGGCTCGGCAGGATTGCCGTCATTGCACCGTAAGAGTATCGACTAAGGGTTGATACATCATTGTGCTACCGTAATTAGGAGGTCACGCAGATGCTTCTCGGCGCCGGTTACCTACAACGACTGACAATTCTTGGCGGTGTGGCCGTCGCCTTTACGTTTACATTCACTGTTGCCGCCGCACCGCAGGTGATCAAAACTCAGGAGCACGAGGTGCGGGTGGTGGAGGTCGTCTCCGGTCTTGAACACCCCTGGAGCCTAGCATTTCTTCCCGATGGGAGAATGCTGGTAACCGAGCGCCCTGGGCGATTGAGGATCGTCAAGGACGGCGTCCTTGAGTCGCAGGCAGTCGCCGGACTGCCGCCCATTGTCGCCCAGGGGCAAGGGGGGTTACTCGATGTCGCCCTGCATCCCAACTTTGCCACCAACAGCTGGGTTTATCTCTCCTATGCCGGGCCGGGACCCGGAGGCATGGGGACCGAGGTCACTCGCGGCAAACTTGTCGGCAATCGACTGGAAAATATACAGATCCTCTTCCGCCAGCAGCCAAAATCCAATGCCCGTCAGCACTTTGGTTCCCGGTTGGTGTTCGATCGGGCCGGCTATCTCTACATCACCCTCGGCGACCGTGGCGACAAGGATCGGGCGCAGAAATCTGATGATCATGCCGGTTCGGTGATCCGGCTGCACGACGACGGCCGGATTCCCGCCGACAACCCCTTTGTCGGCAAAGCCGGTTGGAAAGCGGAGAAATACGACCTCGGCCACCGTAACCAGCAGGGGGCGGCGCTGCATCCGCAAACCGGAGAACTCTGGACCCACGAACACGGGCCGCAAGGGGGGGATGAAATCAACGTTATCCGTCCCGGGGTCAACTATGGCTGGCCGGTGATCACCTACGGCGTCAACTATGTCATCGGCACCAAAATCGGTGAGGGGACCAGCAAGCCCGGGATGGCGCAACCACTGCACCACTGGGTTCCCTCCATCGCCCCCTCGGGGATGGTCTTCTACACCGGTGACAAGTTCCCGAAGTGGCGCGGCGACCTGTTCGTCGGGGCGCTGAAGGATCAGATGCTGGTCAGGTTGCGGCTCGATGGCGAAAAGATTGTCAGCGAAGAGCGGCTGCTGAAGAATGTTCTTGGTCGCATTCGCGATGTGCGCCAGGGACCGGACGGTTTTATCTATCTGCTCACCGACGAGGAGAACGGCGTGCTGTTGCGCCTGGAGCCGGTCACCCACCCAAATAAATGACCAGGAAGGGTCACCTGCATGAAAGAAATCAGCTGGGGCGAATTCGAGCAGGTGGAACTTCGCGCCGGGACCATCACCGAAGTGGAGGATTTTCCTGAAGCGAGAAAGCCGGCCTACAAAATCACCGCTGACTTCGGGGCGGACATCGGCCGCAAGAGAACCAGCGCGCAATTCCCCGCTCTTTACAGCAAAGAAGAGCTGGTTGGCCGACAGATCCTGGGGGTGGTGAACTTCCCGGTCAAAAAAATTGGTCCGATGAAGTCGGAGTTTCTACTCTGCGGGTTTTATCGTGCGGACGGCGCGGTGGTGCTGGCGGTGCCGGAACAGTCGGTGCCGAACGGTGCCAAGCTCGGGTGACTGGATAGTTCTCTCTTTGACAGAGGAGGCCTGTCGCGGCGGGGTTGGCCGAGTTGGAGTCTGGTTCCGGGTCGTGGGGCGAAGATTTTTGTTGGGAACTCTGTTGACATGGGGACGGGTTCGGTTTTAATTATCAGCAACGGTACAAATCTACCATTTCAAGGAGGAACAAATTTATGAAAAAACTTCGTCTACTTGGTCTGACGCTCTGTGGCGGACTGCTCCTGTCCGGTACAGCTTTGGCTGCTGGCCAGGCTGCCAGCAACACCGGTTGCGGCCTTGGTACCGTGCTGTGGGGGAATAAGGCCGACGGCTCCGTGTTCTCCCAATCCCTGCAGGCCACCACCAACGGCACTTTCGGTAACCAAACCTTCGGCATCACCTCCGGAACCCTCGGCTGTAATCAGCCCGCCAGCGTTGCGGCCAGCGAGCGGATGATCGAGTTCACCGCCGCCAACCTCGACAATCTGGCTAAAGACATCGCCCAGGGGCAGGGAGAATCTCTGGAGACCCTGGCTGAGTTGATGGCTGTTCCTGCCGACCAGCGTCTGGCTCTCTATAGCAATCTGCAAGCGAATTTCGACGGTATTTTTATCACCGGCAACGAACGTTCCGGTGATGTTCTTGACCGGATTCTGCTCGCCGTCAATTGATGTTTCCAGCGCCGTCTTTCTGGTGCAAAGCGAGCCGCAGCGGGTGTTTCAACCTGCTGCGGCTCGCCTTTGTTTTGCTGCTGCTTACCGCGGCGCTTCCCTGCCACGCCGATGAGTCCTACCTGGCTGCACTGAGCGAACGGGCTCAGCAATTGCGTCTGCAGGAAGATCCCACCTGGCAGATCCTGCTTCACTACAAACCGTCAATGATGGGTGTCGAAAGCCTCATCGACGATCCGCGGTTTTTCCTTGCCCCAAGAGGAAAACAGGACCCGGTCGCCGAACTCCAGGCGACGCTGGCGGCCCTGTTCGCCCCGCCGCAGGAGGAGTCAAAGGACCCCCGTTGCCGCTTCGTGGCCCGCCGGGCTTGGCTCGGCGAAGTGCTGCAGATCGACCAAAGCCGTCTGCCGCAAGTCGAGTGCCGGCAGTTTGACCAGGCGCTGGCCAAGGTCGACCCCCGCCGGGCGGTCCTGATTTTCCCCGGCTACCATCTCAACAGCCCTGCCTCCATGTTCGGGCACACCCTGATCAGCATCGAAGGGCCCTACCAGAGCAAGCTGCTCGCCTACGCGGTGAACTATGCCGCTTTCACCGACGAGACCAATGGCTTTGCTTATGCGGTCAAGGGGCTGCTCGGGCTCTACCCCGGTTACTTTTCGATTCTCCCCTACTACGAGAAGGTCAAGGAGTACAGTGATCTGGAACGGCGCGATCTCTGGGAGTACGAACTCGACCTGACCCCGGAAGAGGTGGGGCGGATGCTGCTGCACGTCTGGGAACTGCGGAATATTGCTTCAGACTACTTCTTTTTCGGTGAGAACTGCTCCTACAACCTGCTGTTCCTGCTCGAGGCGGCGCGGCCGACCTTGCACCTGACCGAGGGAACCCGCCCCTGGGTGATTCCCGTCGACACCGTGCGGCTGGTGCGCGAAGCCGGACTGATCAAAAACGCTCTCTATCGCCCCTCCAAGGCGCGGCGGATCAGCCGTCTGGCGGCGCAGATGACTCCGGACCAGCAAGACCTGGCCATGCAGGTCAGCGCGGCCGGAATGCCTGATGGGGGATTGCCGGACGCGGTTCCAGCTCTGGGTCAGGTCCGCATCCTCGATCTGGCTACCGAGCAGATCGAGTATCGCTATTTCCGCAAAGAACTGACTCAGGAGGAGTATCAGCGCCAGTACCGGGAGGTGCTCGCCGCCCGCAGCAAACTCGGCCGCCCCGCCGGCAGTGACGACCCCGATCCCATTCCCGAACGCCCCGACCTTGGCCATGGGTCCAACCGCCTGGCTCTCGGCGGCGGGGTCTGGAAGAGCCGCTCCTTTGCCGAACTGAAACTGCGCCCCGCCTTCCACCACCTGCAGGACCCCGATGCCGGTTATCTCGAAGGGTCGCAGATCGACTTTCTCAACCTGGTGCTGCGCGCCTACCCTGAAGAGGGCAAGGCCGAACTGCACGCCCTCGATCTGATCAACATCGTCTCCCTGGCCCCTCGGGACCGGATTTTCCAGCCGGTCTCCTGGAAAGTCGCGACCGGATTCCTGCAGAAAACTTTCGCCGACGGCAGCGATCACCTCATTTATAATCTCAATCCTGGGGGGGGCTTTACCTGGAATCTACCTGGAGGGGTGGGCTATTTGTTTGCCGAGAGTGCTGGCCAGTTAGGGGGGCGGTTTCGCGATCAATTTGCCTTGGGAGGCGGGGGCTCGGCTGGACTGCTGGTCAGGCCTCATGAGCGCTGGAAGCTCCATCTCTGGGGGCGCCAGCTCTATTTCCTCGCCGGTGACGAACCCCATCGGGAAGGGATCCTGAACCTCGACCAGACCCTGAGCTTGAACGCCGACAACAACCTCAGTCTGGCCGCCAGTCGCAGTAAGGAGTCGGGGGTCTTTTCCGATCAGTTGGTACTCTCCTGGAATCTCTACTGGTAATACCGCCCCGCCAAAACCTTGGGTGAAACCACCGCGAGTTCAATAACGGAAGTGTTTCATCTGTTCACCTTTTTCCCCCAATTCGGTCATCGCCTCGATGCCGATTTTCAAATGAGTGTCGGTCCAGCGCTGGGTCACCCGGTCATCCGACTCCTCGGTCTTGACTCCCTCAGGGGTGAGGGGAACGTCGGAGACCAGCAGCAGGGCGCCGCGGGCGATCTCGTTATGGTGGCCGACGATGAAAATGGTCGCGGTCTCCATTTCAATGGCGATACAGGTCATCCGCTGCAGCCGCTCGAGGAAGTCCCCGTCGTGCTCCCAGAGGCGCCGGTTGGTGGTGTAGACCACCCCGGTGCGGTACTCGTGGCCGTGCTGGGCAAGCTTTTCCGAGACGAACTTGTGCAGCTTGAAGGAGGGAAGGGCGGGAACCTCGGGGGGGAAGTAGTCGTTGCTGGTCCCTTCGCCGCGGATGGCGGCGATCGGCAGAATGAAATGGCCGATCTCTGTCGACTTTTTCAGGCCGCCGCATTTGCCGAGAAACAGCGCCCCTTTCGGCTGGCGGGCGCTGAGCAGATCCATGATGGTGGCGGCGTTGGCCGAGCCGATACCGAAGTTGATGATGGTCAGGCCGGCGCTGTTGGTGGCCGCCTGCATCGGTCGGTTCTCTCCGTAGATGTCGCAGCCGAAGCGCTCGGCGAATTTGCGCACATAGTTGGAGAAGTTGGTCAGCAGAATGTAGTCGCCAAAACCGTCGAGGGGCATGCCGGTATAGCGGGGGAGCCAGTTGCGGGCGAGTTGCAGGCGTTCAGTCATCAAGTTGCCTTTCATAAATTCAATTGGGGAGTGATCGAGGTCCATCTGGGCAAATAATTACCCCGCCCGGAGGGTTGGATCAGGTCGCCAACGAATGTTTTTCCTCAGTTCCTGCCGATCTGCGCCAACAGTCGCGCCTCATCGGGAAACTGGCCAGTGCGTTTCTTCGAGTAGACCAGGGTGCCGTCCACCACCACCTCGAACACCCCGCCGCTCGATTCGATCAGCCTCACTTCGCTCGCCCCTGCTTGTTTCAGTTTCGCCGCCAGACCGGCGGCGCGGTCAAGATAGCCTCATTGATTGCAGTATTCGATAGTGATTTGCATGGTCTCCTCCTCGCAGTCTGAGGTGATTGTTTGTTTCTGAAAGTATAGCATCCGGCTCCTGCCTATTCCGGGATGTGAGTGATTGGATCAGCTCTAGATCGGGCGGAAGAACTCCAGCAGCAGGTCGGCCTCCCGGGGCGAGAGGTCGAAGCGGAAGGTCGCCTCCTCAATCAGCGGCGCCAATTTTTGGTCGGAATTTTCCTGCAGATGGCCGGAAATCCATTTGACGGCCCGGCGCAGGTCCTCGCCATCGGGTAACAGATCCTTCATGGTGGAATCGCCTCCCTGGGTTGAAATCCATAGCGATCAAGTTTACAGGGTGTTTCCGCGCTGGCGAACTGGGGGTGCCCCTTCTGTCTCCCAGCTTGCCACCACCTGCAACGCCACCCTGACGGCATCCTTCTCCGCCCGCAGCTTTTTTTCGAGGAACACCTGCTCGCTGCTCACCCGCTCCGCCAGCACCGCGCAGACGCAGCCGGCGGCGAAGCGGTAAACCAGGCCCATCTTGAACAGGGTGCCTGCCTCCATTTCGTAGTTGAGGATCCCCAACTGCCGGTACTCCTCGGTGATGCCACGCAGACGCCGCAGCAGGGTGGGGTTGGCTGAGTCGCTACGCTCCTGCCCCTCGTAGAAGCTGTCGACACTGGCGGTGAGGCCGAGGTGATGCTCGATGCCCAACTGCCGCGCCGCCTGTACCAGGGCGACGGTGAGAAACGGGTCGGCCGCCGCCGGGTATTCGGGCGGCGCGATATCGTTGGCCGCTCCCTGACGACAGAGCGCCGCCTGGGAGATCACCACCGACCCGACCTTGACCCCCTCGGCAATGGCGCCGCAGGTGCCGACCCGGATGATGGTGCGGATACCGACTCCCACCAGTTCGTTGACCACGATCGACAGCGACGGTGCCCCCATGCCGGAGGTGGCGGCAATAAAGGGTTGCCCGCCCTCCGCTCGGCAGAGATAGCTGTGCAGACCGCGGTTTTCCGAGAGGGTTTTGAGGCAGGTGACCCCGGCGGTTTCCTGGGCGATCCGCCGTGCCCGCTGCGGGTCGCCGCAAAGCAGAGCGACGAGCGGCGGCGTTTGCCCAAGGTCACTGCAACCAAATCCGATATGGTAGTAGCCCTCTGAAGACATCCCCAACTCCCTTCTGATGGAGGCAACCTGCCGATATTCTAACAGCTTCGAGGGGTCTTTTCTGCTTCAGGGATGCAATGAAGAAAAGGTCCCCAACTTGGAGACCCCTTGTATGTGTCAATTGCCCTCAAAATCGGTGTGGCTTGATTAAAAGATGAACTCCCTTTCCGGTCGATGTTTGATCAGATTGGAGTACTTGATGTTGAACAAGGTTCGTGGTTTGCCCATAAACTCTTCGACCCGACTGCCCAAAACCTCAAATTCCGAATAAATTTCAATTTCTCTTTTGAACTGAAATTGATCCCAGCGCATCTGGTCAACGACTTCGATTTCCTCGCCTTTTTTGCAGGTGGCGATGATCACCGGGGTGGCGTCCCTGGCGTTATTGTCCCAAAGATGGGCCGCATCGGCCTGGGGGAAAATCCGTTCCACCGAAGCCGGCATATCCCGATGGGCTTCCAGGAAAATTTGGAAACTCGGTCGGAGTGCTTCTGCTATGTCACTGTCCTTGCTTAAAAATACCGTGAAGGCGTTGTACTCACCGGCGACATGTCGGGTCAAGGAGCGTTTCCAGGCTTCGGTTGCCTGGACGGTAAAAAAATTACATTCGACAAACCGGTCGGCCTTGTGGCCCAGGGAGATATACTCCTCGGCCCGTTTGGAGATGCAAAATGGCCAGTCCACCGTGACCCGGGTGACATCGCCATAGATGACCCTCGATCTTTCGAAACCGTAAACCATGCTGACATGATCCCTGACCTCCTGCTCTTTGACCGAACCGCTGGAGTTCGCTGCCTCCCTGACCACCATGGCGTCATAGTCGAGGTGCACAAACTCCTGGTCTTTTTTCCTCCCGTATTTATTGAGCACGTAGGTGCTTTTCCCTGATGCAGGTGGCCCGCCGACCAGTTCCAGTATTTTCTCCATGATTTTCACCTCCAGGTTTTTCAGGCCGAGGCCTGGAAAATATGGTCTTGGCGGGAGTGCCCGAAGCGGACCTTGTGACCTGCTTGTTGAGATCAGGAGGGATCGGGGAATGATGGGCTGTGCTCAGGCGGCCCCAGGTCAGAAGTCCCGGGAGTCGCTTGGTTCCCAAGTGGTTGAGTGTAATTTAATCGAAGACCGGCGTGATCTATTCCGGTCAACTTGGTTGATATTATAGAAAACAAATATGAAAATTACAATGTGAAGGTTCAAAAAATTAGGGTGGGGTCTGTTTCGCCTCCTTTGGGGGCGGACGGTGCACCATGAGGCGAAGGGGCGCAGGGCGTGGACAAAAGCAGGCACCCCGGATTGAGGTGCCTGCTCGACTTGGGTTGTGGGCGTTGGGGGCCCTTGTCAATTACCCGTGACCGCGAACCATGCCTGTCCCGGCGAAGTCACAAAAATAATGGGAGCGATGCAGGGCTGCGGCAAGGCGACCATGGCCCGGATATTGGCATTGCCTTTTGTCGGGTCGCCGAGCATTCTGGTCTCTTTCTGGGTGGTAAAGACATTCTTGACCATGATATTCATCTCTGCATCGGTGGTCATACAGCTCACCGCGGCCAGGAAAAAGGTGGCCGGATTGGTTCCCGCAACAGCTGAAGGGGCGGTCTCCGGAATAATCAGGCCACGAACTTTGATGGTGAGTTTGCCATCGGCGCGCAGACTCCCTTCCCCTTCTTCCAGAACCCAGGGCAAGCCTCCACCGTTGATGCCGCGAATCGGATTGATCTGGCCCAGAAATGGACCGTCGACTCCGAACATGGTTTCGAATTCCATTACGGTGGCGCGGTTCATCTGGCCTGCTCCACCAGCGGCTGCGGCGCTCTGGCCGCCAAGGAGCAGGGGCAGGGTCAGGAACAATCCACTGATCAGACGAGTCAATAGTTGTCTCATGACGGTCCTCCTAAATTATCGTCGGAGTTGCCCGAGTGAGGCTCACTCAAGCGTTGAATCCGACGTTCTCTGTTGATTGCAGTTTACCACTAGGGGAGAAAATGCAACCAGCAAAAGGCTTGAAAAGTCAGAGGTTAACTTGCGGGAAGGAGATTTTCCGGGAGCCACTTCCCTGCGTGTTTTGCGGGTGCGGTGAACCCATGCCGTCGATCCAGGCTCGGAGAAAGGCTTGTGTCCGGCAAGAGAATCCAGCAAACTGACACCCTTACCTTGCAGCTCGAAAGGAGAACGCCATGCCGTATGTCAACATCAAGATCACCAAAGAGGGTGCCACCGCCGAACAAAAGGCCGTGCTGATTGCCGGAGTCACCAACCTGCTGCGCGACACCCTGGGGAAGAACCCGGCGACCACCGTGGTGGTTATTGAAGAGGTTGAAACCGATAACTGGGGAATCGGCGGAGAGTCGGTGACCGTCCGACGGAAAAAAGGTGTGTGATCCTCTTTGCTGGGGCCACCGCCGTTCCAAGGGATTTCCCGGGTAGGAACGGCTTCTCGGTCGTATATTTGAAAGGGAGTCATCATGATTCGGATGAACCAAGACGCTGAAAGTCCGGCCCTGCTGCAGGCCGCCGAACAGTTGTGCGTCGCCGCCCGCACCGCCCCCAAAGGCAAGGGGAAGGATCTGCTGCTGACCGCCATTGTGACCGGCGCGGAGAAAGATCAGTTGAGCCAGAAAATGCGGGAGATTGCCGAGCGGGACCAGCTGCCCTTCTTCAGTCGGGATGCCGGCAATGTGGATGGAGTTGAGGTTGTGGTGCTGTTCGGTTCGCGCAAGGAGCCCCTCGGCCTTCCCAGCTGCGGTTACTGCGGATTCCCCAATTGCGCCGCCATGGCCAAGGCTGGAGCCTTTTGCTCCTTCAATGTCGGCGATCTGGGGATTGCCGTTGGCTCGGCGGCCAGCCGCGCCGCTGATCTGCGCCTGGACAACCGCGTCATGTACAGTCTTGGCAAGGCGGCGCTCGAACTCGGGCTGCTCGGCCAGGAGATTGCCATCGTCTACGGTATTCCGCTCTCGGCGACGGGGAAAAGCCCGTTTTTCGACCGGGGTTGAGCCCTTGGGCGATGAGGCGAAGGGGGGTATTCGGGTGTTTTCCGCTTGTGATTGAAATTACTGCTTCGCACGGCCCTGACGTTGGTCCGCCGAAGAACTTGCCTCGCCCCGCTCGATCTCGTCATCCAAACTCTTAATCTGGTCGATGATATCGATCAACTTTTGGCCGTTTTGGGTCAGGGAGTATTCAGTCCGGGGTGGGACTTCCGGGTAACTCTGCTTGGCCAGCAAGCCATAACCGGTCAGCTTGCGCAACCGTTCGGAAAGTACCTTGGTCGAAATTCCTTCGATATGGCGCTCCAGCGCCCCAGGTCTGGAAATGCCGGCGGCGACGGCCAGCAGGACCGACACTGACCATTTGCATCCAACGACTTCTTCAAGTTGCCGATAGGCTGGCCTGGGCGTAGCTGGCATTTTTTTATTCCTTTAATTCTAGAAAGTTACACCAGAAAGTGCCCAGTGCACCAAAAGGTGCCCGCTTGGCGGCGGTTGGCATTGCTCCTACCATGAAGATGTGGTCTCGGAATTAACCATATCAAAATCGCAGGAGTGAACAACTATGAAAACCAAAGCCATCTTTTACCATGCGGGATGTCCCGTTTGTGTCGCTGCCGAAGGCAAGGTTGCCAAGGCGATTGATCCGTCGAAATATGAGGTTGAAGTCGTCCATCTCGGAAAAGACAAGGCTCGGGTCGGTGAAGCGGAAGCTGCCGGGGTCAAGTCAGTACCGGCCCTCCTCATCGATGGATCAGTGTTTCATATCAACTTCGGCGCCGGAATTGATGCCTTGAAATAACAACGGCCCTAGGATTCGTACCAACAAGACGCCCGCTGCCATTACGGCAGCGGGCGTCTTGTTGCTTCTGTTGCGCTTAACGCATCATTTTTTTGCAATCGGCAAGCCGGCATTTTCCCAGGCGGCCAGACCACCTTTGAGCGGGTAAACCTGTGTGTAGCCAACCTTTGACAACGCTCGCGCCAAACTGGCGCTCGAGGCTTCGTTGGGTCAGGTGCAGTAGGGAACAATGAAGCTGTTCTTTGGCAACTCCTTGATCAACTCCGCCAACTGTTTATTGTCGCTGACCCGGATCGAGCCGGGAATCTGGGTTCCTGATGTTTCCCAGGCCATTTCGTTGCGGGTGTCGATATAGACGATGGCAGTTCCCAGGTCCATCTGTTTGCGCAGGTCATCGATGGTGATCGCAGTCGGTTCCCCCTTGGCGACCGTCGCCGGCGCATGGTCATGGTCATGATTGTGGTCATGCATGCTGGTCTGCGGTGGCGGAGCGCAGCCTGCTAACCAGATCAGAACCAAACAGAAAAATGGTAACCTTTTAAAGCCTTTCATCTCTTTCTCCTTCAGGGTGAGGGCGCTGTGACTGGTAGCCTGTGGTAATAGGAGTATAACGGTTATCTCGACACATGCCATTTTTGTTAAAAATTATGGAGATTGTGAAATCAAGCCGTTTGGGGATGGGTTGGTCCTATTCGGGCTCGGGGAAAGGGTCGTAAATGAAATCCAGGCCCAGAAAATTTATCAGATGTGAGATAGTTGAAACGGGATTAAATATTTGATCGCCTAGCCTCTGGAGTCGTATTGTGGATGCTTTGCTGCTGAAAATCGACCGTCTGCTCCCCCGCAGCCTGCAGGTCAAGCTCAGTCTGCTGGTCACCTCTTTGCTGGTGGTTTTAGTCAGCCTGATCGGTGCGCTGTTTTCGGATTTTTCCGAATCTCTGCTCAGCGAGCAGGTCGGCCGCAAGGCGCTGGAGGTGGCCCAATCGGTGGCGCTTAACCCGGCCATTCGCCAGGGTTTGCAGGCTGGAGACTCCGCACAGGTTCAATCCGTGGCCGAGGGGTTGCGCGCAGCCACCGGGGCTGAGTTTATCGTGGTGGGGGATCGGCAGGGGGTGCGACTCTCCCATCCCGATCCGCAGAAAATCGGCCAGCAGTTCGTTGGTGGTGACATTCGAGCAGCCTTAGATGAGGAGAGGTCGTATGCCTCCCAGGCGGTGGGAACCCTGGGCCCCTCGCTGCGCGGCATCGTGCCAGTGAAGGATACTAAGGGCGCGGTTGCAGGGTTTGTCGCCGTCGGCTATTTGATCAGTGATATCGAGGCGACTCTGCGGATCAAGCAACGGGAAATCCTCGGCTATGTCGCGGTGGTGCTGCTATTTGGGGTTTTCGGCGCTGTGGTCATCGCCCGCGGCCTGAAATCGGCCATCTTCGGGCTGGAACCGCAGGAAATCGCGACCCTGTTCAGCGAGCGCGGCGCGATTATCGAAACCATTCGCGAGGGGGTGGTCGCCGTCGATGCCAAGGGGCAACTGACCCTGGTCAATCAGGCCGCAAGCGGCTACCTGGGACAATCTTCAAGCGCCGATTTGCGTGGCCGCTCCCTGGGGGAGATTTGTCCCTGCGCCGATCTGGAACAGACGCTGGCCTGCGGGGAGCCGGTATTCGACCGGGAGGTCGAACTCCCCAACCGGACCATGGTCGTCAATGCGTTGCCATTGAGTGGCGGCGGCGCCGTGGCCAGCTTTCGCCCTCTGGACGAGCTCGATCTGCTGACCCGGGAGCTGTCCCAGATGCAGGAATATTCGGAAATTATGCGTGCCCAGACCCACGAGTATTCCAACAAGCTCTACACCATCGCCGGGCTGATCCAACTCGGTGCTTTGCAGGAGGCCCTCGATCTGGTGATGACCGAGGCCAGCGGTTACCAGGAGTTGATTCATGTCCTGTCGCAGGCGGTGCCCGACCCGATTGTCTCGGGTCTGATCCTGGGTAAATTCAACCGGGCCCGGGAGCTGAAAATATCTCTTCAGTTCGACCATGAAAGCTCGCTGCGGGATTTGCCCCCGCAGATTAACCGGGAGGCTCTGGTCACCATTCTTGGCAATCTGCTCGACAATGCTTTTGAGGCGGTGCGAGACGCGGGGGACAGCCGTGAAGTCCGGCTCTCCCTGACTGATCTTGGCGAGGAGATCATTTTCGAGGTCGAGGATTCCGGTCCCGGCATTGCGGCGGAGGTGGCGCAGACTCTGTTTGATAAAGGGGTCTCCACCCGCGCCGGGTCCGGGCGCGGCATGGGGCTGCACCTGGTTCGTCAGGCGTTGCAAGGGATTGGCGGCCAGATCAGTTACGGTGAAGGGGATTTGGGCGGGGCGCTGTTCGTGGTCAGCATCCCCAAGCAGAGGAAGGATTCCGCATCATGACCCAGCCAACGATTCGTCTGCTGATCGTGGAAGATGATCAACGCATCTCTGAGCTGCATCGGCGCTTTGTGGAAAAACTCGAGGGCTTCGAGGTGGTCGGGGTGGCCAATACTATCGCCGGGGGGCTCGAGATGGTCGAACTGCTCGGCCCCGACCTGATCCTGCTCGACCTGTTTTTCCCCGAGGGGAGCGGAATGGAGCTGTTGCGGCAGATCCGCGCCGGCGCCACCCCCTGCGATGTCATTCTGATCACCGCCGCCCGGGAGATGAGCGCCCTGCAGGAGGCGCTGCGCGGCGGGGTCTTCGACTTTCTGGTCAAACCGGTCTATTTCGATCGTTTTCAGGATGCTCTGAACAAGTTTCGGGACTACTTCCAACGTTTGCAGCAGGGGGGACGGCTTGAACAAAAGGAGATCGACCAACTGTTTCATGCCCACAGCGCCGCCGAAGAGAGCCCGCGAAGTCTGCCCAAGGGGATCGATTCCCTGACCTTGAAAAAGGTCCGTCAGATCTTCGATGATCCGGTGGTAACCAACCTGAGCGCCGAGGAGGCAGGAAAACTGGTCGGAGTCAGCCGGATTACCGCCCGGCGTTATCTGGAGTTCCTGATTGCCGAAGGATTTTTGGCCGCCGAGCTGATCTACGGTGTGGTCGGCCGGCCGGAACGTCGCTATTTCCGCCGTGTTTAAGCTGCAGGCTGGCAATTAATCCCCCGTGAACTCAATGAACGAAACGTCCGAAAAAAACTAAAAGTTATAAAGTTTTCGTATATTTACAAATTAATCCCCTGCCTCTAGGCTGGATTCCAGGAACGCTCGCACGCCACCCAAACCCCGCGACCGGTCCCCGAACCCATTTTCGCCCAAGGAGGCAGTCATGCTCTACATCCAGTTCCTGTTCCTGCTGCTGATGCTCTATCTCGGAAGCCGCTATGGCGGTATCGGCCTCGGTGTCATTTCCGGCATCGGTTTGGTGGTGGAAGTTTTCATATTCAAAATGCCGCCGACCAGCCCGCCGATCCAGGTGATGCTGATCATCATGGCGGTGGTCACCTGCGCCGCCGTGCTCGAAGCGGCCGGCGGGCTCAAATACATGCTGCAGGTCGCCGAGCGGCTGCTGCGCTCCAACCCCCGCCTGGTCACCCTCTACGGCCCCCTCTGTACCTACACCATGACCTTTCTGCTCGGGACCGGCCACGCGGTCTACTCGATCATGCCGATCATCGGCGACGTCGCTTTGAAAAACGGCATCCGTCCCGAACGCCCCATGGCCGCCGCCTCCGTCGCCTCGCAACTCGCCATTACCGCCAGTCCGATTTCGGCCGCCGTGGTTTTCTACCTCTCCCAGTTGACCGGGGTGGTCGAGGGGCTGTCGCTGCTCTCGATTCTGTCGGTGACCGTTCCGGCGACCCTGCTGGGGACTCTGGGGATGATTCTATACAGCCTGCGCCGTGGCGCCGAGCTCAAGGACGATCTGGAATACCAGCGCCGTCTCCAGGATCCGGTCTGGAACAAAAAAATTCAGGAGACCACCGCCACCACCCTGGGGGAAAAACTCCCCGCCGCCGCCCGCAACTCGGTACTGCTGTTTCTCCTGGCGCTGGGGGTGATCGTAGTGATCGCCATGGTTCCCGAGATTCGGACCCTGCAGGTCGGCGAAAAAGCGCTCAAAATGGATATCATCATCCAGATGATGATGCTCGCCTTCGGCGGCATTATCCTGATGGCGACCAAAACCAAGTCCTCCCTGGTCTCCGAAGGAGTGGTGTTCAAATCGGGGATGGTGGCGGCCATCGCCATCTTTGGCATCGCCTGGATGAGTGATACCTACTTCCAGTACGCCATGCCGAGCTTCAAAACCGGCATCACCGAAATGGTTACCCAGAACCCCTGGACCTTCGCCTTCGCCATGTTTGCGGTCTCGGTGGTGATCAACAGTCAGGCCGCGACCTGCATCATGATGCTCCCGGTCGGCCTGGGGCTGGGGCTGGCGCCGGCGCTGCTGGTCGGTCTGATGCCGGCCAGCTACGGCTATTTCTTCATTCCCAACTATCCCTCGGACATCGCCACCGTCAACTTCGATATCAGTGGCACCACCAAAATCGGCAAATGGTATTTCAATCACAGCTTCATGGCTCCGGGTCTGGTCGGGGTGATCTCGGCCTGCGTGATCGGTTATCTTCTGGCCTCGGTCCTCATCTGACCCGCGCTTCGATCCGGTTGGCGAGGACAGGAAAACGCGCTCCGGTTCGAAAGAGTCTTGAAAATTAATAGCCTGCGGTCGTATCCTGTCAGCCCCACCCGGTTTCGGTGTGGGGCTGATGTTTTTTTTGCAATCTGCAGATTTTATCTGAGGAAATATAGTAACCCATGGGAATTGCAGCTGATATCGCCATTATCGTGGTCGCAGCCCTGTTCGGCGGCCTGATCGCGCAGAAACTGAAACAACCGCTGATGCTCGGTTACATCCTGGCCGGGGTGCTGATCGGGCCTTATACCGGCGGCATCACCGTCTCCGATGCCCACGAGATCGAGAAGCTGGCGGAAATCGGTGTTGCCCTGCTGCTGTTCGCCCTGGGGTTGGAATTCTCCCTGCGGGAATTGAAACCGGTGCGATATGTCGCGCTGATCGGCGCGCCGCTGCAGATTCTGCTCACCTTCGGCTACGGCTATCTGATCGGCGGTTGGCTGGGCTGGGAGGCGGTCCCCTCCCTCTGGCTCGGCGGGTTGATCTCTCTCTCCAGCACCATGGTGATCCTCAAAACCCTGATGAATCAGGGGCGGATGGGAACGCTCTCGAGCCGGGTGATGATCGGGATTTTGATCGTGCAGGATCTGGCGGTGGTGCCGCTGATGATTCTGCTGCCGCAACTGAGTGACCCGGCCGCCGGTCTTCCGGTGCTGGGAATGGCGGCGGTCAAATCGGTGGTCTTTCTGACCGTGATGATTCTGCTCGGCACCAAATGGTTGCCGAAGTTGCTGGCCCTGATTGCCGGATGGAACTCCCGCGAACTGTTCCTGCTCTCCATCACCGCCATCGGCCTCGGCATCGGTTATGCCACTTATCTGGTCGGGCTCTCCTTCGCCTTCGGTGCCTTCGTCGCCGGGATGGTGCTGAGCGAATCGGATTACGGCCATCAGGCCCTCAGTGACATCATCCCTTTGCGCGATCTGTTCGGGCTGTTGTTTTTCACCTCCGTCGGCATGCTGCTCGACCCCGCCTTCCTGTTCGCCAATTGGGGGCAGGTGCTGTTGCTGGTGCTGCTGGTTTCCGTCGGCAAGGGTCTGATCATGGGGCTGCTGGTGCGGGCCTTCGGCTATGGCAACGTGGTGCCTTTGGCGGTCGGGTTGGGGATGTTTCAGATCGGTGAATTCTCCTTCGTGTTGGCTCAGGTCGGCTACGGCAGCGGGGCTCTCAACGCCGAAATCTACTCTTTCATCCTCTCGGCCACGATCATCAGTATGGTGCTGACCCCGCTGGTGTCGGGGCTGACCACACCCCTCTATGCACTGCGCCAGCGGCTGTTTAAAAAGGAGATGCTGCAGACCATCAACCTTCCCCGGGAGGGACTCAGTGGTCATGTGGTCATCGCCGGCGGTGGTCGGGTCGGGCAGCATATCGCCCGCGTGCTGAGCCAGATCGAGATCCCCTTCGTGATTATCGAGCTCAATCATCGGCGGATTGAGGAATGCAAGGCTGCCGGCTTTGCGGCCATCTATGGCGATGCCAGCCAGGAAGTCGTGTTGGAAGCGGCCAGAATCGCCCATGCCCAGCAGTTGCTGATCACCCTGCCGGCGATCACCATCGCCCAGTCGATCGTGCGCCATGTGGGGAAATTGCATCCGGATTTGAATATCGTTGTGCGGGCGGAAGGGGAGGAGCAGATGGCCAGCCTCTACGAGCAGGGGGTCTATATGGTCATTTTGCCGGAGCTGGAAGCCGGGCTGGAAATCGCCCGCCAGGCCCTCTTGCACCTGCAGATTCCGATTCCGGTGATCCAGCGCTTTACTGACTCGATCCGCCGGGAACTCTATCACCCGATTTCCGAATCGACGGATGATCAGCGGGAAATTCACCAGTTGAAAAACGCCAAAGATTTGCTGGAACTGACCTGGGAGCGGGTGCCGGCCTGCAGCCCCCTGGCCGGACACAGCATCAAGGATCTGGAAATCCGCCAGCGCACCGGGGCTTCGATTGTCGGGGTGCTGCGCAGCGGCAACTTCATGGCCAATCCCCATGCGGATTTCTGTATCGGGGCCGACGATCTGGTGGCGGTGATCGGCAACAGCTCTCAGCGCGATGCCTTTCAACTCCTGACCCTCTGCAGTATCGAATCCGGGGCTGCGGCCCACGCCGGAACCTCGGCCTGGTCCGCCTGAGGGAGGATTGGGGCTTACGGATTGAAAAAGCGAAGGGGCAGCTGCACAGCAGGCTGCCCCTTCGCTTTTTGCATCGGTCGGGAAATTATTGCAGAGTTTCGCTCAGATATTCACCAAACCGGCGCCAGGACTTCTCGTCGGCATCCTTGCGGTAGCGATCGGAGCCGAACACGGTGAAGGCGTGGGGGGCGCCGCTGTAGCTGATCATCTCGTGGTTGACCCCGGCCTTTTCCAGCTCCATCGCCAGGGCGGCAAAGTGCTCCATGGTCACCGCGGTATCGGCGCTGCCATGCAGAATCAGCAGCTTCCCCTTGGTCTTGCCATAATCCTGTCCCGCCGGAGTTTCCAGTCCGCCGTGAAAGGCGACAAACCCCTTCATATCAGCTCCGGAGCGGGCTAGTTCCAGAATGGCCGCGCCACCAAAGCAATAGCCGATAGCCACCGAGTTGCCCAGATTACCTCCTTGCGCCTTGGCGGCGGTCATCCCCCCCTGCAGCAGGGCGCGCATCCGCTCCCGATCCTTGTACAAAGCCCCGGTAAGCCTTTTTTTATCATCCAGTTCCGTAGGCCGCACCCCCTTGCCGAACAGGTCGACGGCAAAGACTGCATAGCCCATGCCGGCCAGCATCTGCGAGCGTTTCACTTCGTAGTCGGTCAGGCCGTCCCAGTCATGCACCAGCAGCACCAGCGGCGCATTGGAGCCAGGGCTGACGTAGTAGCCCTCGAATGGATCGCCGTTGACGCTGTAGGCCACCGGGCCGCCGGCCGCCAAAGCAGCGGTAGAGCTGAGCAGCAGCAGTAGCAACAGACCGATTGCTTTCATCGGAGTCCTCCCTTTCATTTGCGGTTGAGTTGATGGGCGACAGGGGCCAGGATTTGGCCTCCCGTCCCCTGGCACAACTCTACCACCGCCCCGGAGAAGGGCAAACCAAGGGGAATCAGGCGTCGTCGGGTTGGTTGCTGCTGACGTGCAGGCCGCAGTGGACGCAGCGCCGCAGGTACACGGGGACGAAGCCATGCATGTGAAAGGTTTTGGCGCAGCGGGGGCAGATGGCGAAGGCGGCCAGACCCACGGCCACGCAGACCAGCAGAATCCAGACCACAAATACGATTCCCGCCACCCGGTCGGAACCGGACAGTTGCAGTGCCAGGTAGATCGCCGGAAGATAAATCAGCACCAGCCCCCAGAGAAACCAGCGGCGCCGCCGCAGACTGCGCATTTTTACGGTGAATTGGGCAGGATCGGTCATCGGCGGATCGGTCGTCGGTGGCAACGAGCTCATGCGGAAACTCCCCAGGGAGAATAGATCGGTTAGCCGACCAGAAGGAAAGCGTAGCGGTTCATCGAGGCCTGGTGATCGGTGAGAACCTCGATGGGGAAGCCGCAAGCGCGCACGGTGGCAAAAACATCGACCCCAAGGGCTTCCGGCGCGGGGCGCAGCAGGGTCGGGTGGTTGCAGGAGCGCCGCTCCCCCGGACAGTCGGCGCAGAAGCCGCACTCATCGACAAAGAGTTGGAAGGCTTTGTGGTAGCCGGCCAGAAAGATCGCCCGTTCCAGTTTCAGCAGTTGCTGGTTGATTTGCAAGCTCCACTCTTTGCGCTCATCGGGTTCGGGGAATTGGGCCTGCAGATGAATAACCACTACCTTGGCGTATTCGCTGAAGAACTCCCGGCACTCGGGGATCGACGGAACCTCGGGTGGACATCCCCCCTTGCGGCCATAGGCATCGCAACCATAGGTGCATTTGAAGCGCACCCACTGGCGCACCTGCATATCCTTCCCCGCAATCCAGCGGAAATCCTCAAAACCGTGGGCGGCCAGTTCCGTCTCGATGCGCACTTGATCAATCATGACAGATCTCCTCGGAGTCAAAATGCCCTTGCGGTCGAAGCGAAGAGCAGGCTATCTGCTGTTAATGATACCCAAAGTCACACCGAATGCCAATGAAGTCGGTGGCCTGGAAAGCTCGTTGGGGATATCTCAGAGCTGTTTCGTTGCCAACGGATAAGGAAGAAGGGCGATCGCAATAAAAAAGCCGCCGAATCCCTGCGGGAGTGCGGCGGCTCGAATGGGACTCAAGGCTTATTGACCAGGCGAGGTTTCTGCTCAAGCCGGCTCAAAATACCCCTGGGGATGTTTGCAGACCGGGCAAATTTTTGGGGCGTCCAGTCCTTCGTGGTGGTGGCCACATTCCCGGCACTTCCAGCTGATCGGTTGCTTGCTGGCGAACAGGGTTCCGGCCTCCAGTTCGGCCAGCAGGGCCTGGTAGCGTTTCTGGTGAAGATGTTCGATACGGCCGATGGCCTCGAACTGGAACGCGATCTCCGGAAATCCCTCCTCTCTGGCCTCCTTGGCCATGCGCGGGTACATGTCCATGAATTCGTCGGCCTCGCCCGCCGCCGCGGCGCGCAGGTTGTCGGCGGTGGAGCCGATTCCCCCCAGGCGTTGCAGATGCAGTTTGGCGTGGACTTTTTCATTCTCGGCGGTTTCGAGGAAGATCTCGGAAATCTTCTCGAACCCCTCCTTCTTCGCCACCTTGGCAAAATAGGTGTACTTGTTGCGGGCCTGGGATTCTCCGGCGAAGGCGTCCCGGAGGTTCTGCTCGGTCTTGGATCCTTTCAGTTCAGCCATTTGTCTCTCCTTTGTTGAGGGTGAATATGAACGTCCTGCTGGGTTGGGTGAAATAGGTGGGAGCGGAAAACCGAAGCCCTTCTGGAGGGCTAAGCAATGCGAACGGAGATTATAGCAGCTAAAATGGTTCTCATTGCAACTTTGCGTTTTTGCATTAGTCTTTAACTAAATTGATTAATCGGAAGAGTAGCCTGATCTCGATTAACAGGGTGAATAGAGGTGCCTCATGGAGTCAGATTCTCTGCAACGAAGGGTCAAGAAACTCGGTGAGTTATTGCTCGCCAGTCAACTTGTCACCCCGGAGCAGCTTGCCGAGGCTCGGCGGCTTCAGGACCAGTCGGGAGAACGACTCGGTTCCCTGCTGGTGGGCCTCGATTATCTCGATGTCGACGCCTTGGTCGAGCTGCTGGGACAGCAGTTCGGTCGGCCGGCGGCCAACCTGTTTAAAGCCAACATTCCCGCCGGGGTGCTGGCGATCCTTCCCCTCGACAAAATGAGGAAATACCAGGCGCTTCCGGTGGGGGGAGATGCGACCAAGGTCCGGCTGGCCATGGCCAACCCCAACGACATGGCAGCCTTGAGAGAGTTGCAGTTTATTCTAGGTATGTCGATCCAACCCCTGGTCACTCCGGCGTTTCAGCTCGAGGCAGCCTTTAAAAGTCTGGATGCGACTGCCGGGCCGATCACCCATGATCTGCATGGCGCCGACCTGGCCAAAAGTTTCAGCAAGAAATCCCGCAGCGATGCGTTGCCCGAATTGAATGAGTTGTTTGTCCAACTGTTGGATAAGGGGGTTTCCGATCTGTTACTGGTGGCTGGCACCGCCCCCAGCATCAAGAAAAATAATGAAGTGGTCCGACTGTCCGGGCCGATCCTGACCCCCAAGCAGGTGGGTGAATACGCCCGGGCCATGATGACCGACGCCCAGTTTGAACGCTTCCGCCAGCGCAAGGAGATCGAGTTTTCCCTGACCCTCCCCGACAAGGGGCGGTTCCGGGTCAATATCTACAAACAACGCAACTCCCTCTCCATTGCGGCCCGGCATATCGTCGACGAAATTCCCACCCTGGCCAAGCTCGGACTCCCTGCCTGGCTGGAAGAATTCCCCCTGCGCGCCCAGGGGCTGATCCTGATTACCGGCCCGACCGGCCACGGCAAGACCACCACCATGGCGGCGCTGGTCGACATCATCAACAGCAAGGCCCGCAAAAACGTTATCACCATCGAAGATCCCATCGAATACCTGCACCGCCACAAACAGAGCAACATCAACCAGCGCGAGGTCGGGGTCGACACCGACACCTTCAGCCAGGCGCTGAAAATGGTGCTGCGCGAGGCCCCGGATGTGATCGTTATCGGCGAGATGCGCGACCCGGAGAGTTTCGCCATCGCCCTGCAGGCCGCCGACACCGGCCACCTGGTGCTGAGCTGTATTCACTCCAACAACGCGGTCATGGCCATCAACCGCATCATCGATGTCTTTCCCCCCGAGCAGCAGCACCAGATCCGGGTGCAGTTGGCCGATAACATGCTGCTGATCCTCAACCAGCGACTGCTGGCCCGCAAAGACGGCCGCGGCCAGATCCTGGCCCTGGAAAAACTCAGCACCAGCTACCGGGTGCGCAACCTGATCCGCGAAGGCAAGGCCCACCACATACGCAGCCTGCTGCAGCAGAGTGCCGAGGATTTCCAGTCCCTCGACATGAGTCTGGCGCAACTGGTCAACGAGGGACTGGTCGCTTACGACATGGCCCTGCAGTATTCCCAGGACAGCAAATACTTCCAGACCATGGCCCGGGGCGGACCCGTCCGCGGGGCGGATTGAACCGCGACCAGTAAGGCCCTTCACCAATCCAACCACTCTACCAGAAGGGAAGGGCGGCTTGCGCGTTCGTTGGCGTTTCAACAGCCGGGAAAACATCATCCTGTTCCTGCTCATCGCCATTCTGATTGGTCTGGCGGCGGGGGCGCTGGCGGTCGGGTTTCGTTACCTGCTGCTGCTGGCGAGCGAGTTTTTCTGGAACAATTCCGGCGATCTACTGGCTGCCGCCGCAACCCTCCCCTGGTACCAGGTGCTGCTCACCCCGGTGGCCGGCGGTTTGCTGATCGCCCCGGTGATCGCCCGCTGGGCGCCGGAAACCCGCGGCGCCGGGGTTCCGGAGGTGATCGAGGCGGTGGTCACCCGGGAAGGAATCATTCACCACCGCACCACCTTCTTCAAAACCCTCTCCACAGTGATTTCCATCGGCACCGGTGCCTCGGTGGGTCGGGAGGGGCCGATCGTGCATATCGGCTCCTCCGTCGGCTCCTCCATCGCCCAACTGCTCGGATTTTCCGCCGAATGGCGGCGGGTGTTTCTGGCCTGCGGCGCCGCCGGCGGCATCGCCGCAACCTTCAACGCCCCCATGGCCGGGATGCTGTTCGCCGCCGAAATCATCCTGGTCGACTTCCAGGTCAGTTACCTCAGCCACATCGCCATTTCCGCCGTCACCGCCACCGTTGTTTCCCATCATTTCCTCGGCCACCTGCCGACCTTTTTGGTGCCAAGCTTCGCTCTGGTCAGTTACTGGGAAATCCCCCTCTACGGACTGCTCGGCGTGGTGGCGGGGATCGTATCGATTCTGTTTATCCGCGGGGTGTCGGCCGTTGAGCGGCTGCATGAGCGCTGCCGCATCCCCATTTACCTGCGCCCGGCGGTGGGCGGATTGCTGGTTGGCCTGATCGCCCTCGGCTGGCCCCATGTACTCGGGGTCGGCTACCAGTCGATCAACCTGGTGCTGGGAGCCCGCCTGGCCGTCGGCACCATGCTGATCCTGGTGGTTCTCAAACTCTTCGCCACCGCCTTCTCGGTCGGCTCCGGTTTTTCCGGCGGCATCTTCGCCCCTTCCCTGGTACTCGGGGCGCTGCTCGGCGGTCTCTGGGGCGATCTCGCCACCCAACTCTTCCCCGGCCTCACCGCCGGCATCCCCGCCTACGCTCTGGTCGGCATGGGGGCGGTGGTCAGCGGCGCCACCCTGGCGCCGATCACCGCGCTCTTCACCATCTTCGAGCTGACCTACAACTTCGACATCATCCTGCCGCTGATGACCTGCTGCATCGCCAGTCTGGTGGTGCAGCGCTTCTACGGCCACTCCATCTACGAAACCAAGCTGCTGAAAAAAGGGATCCGCATCGTCCGCGGTCACGACGTCAACCTGCTGCGGGCCATGCGGGTGGGGGATTTCATGGAGCGCAAATTCGAGATGTTGCGGGAAGACACCCGCCTGGGGGAGATGTTGGTGCGGGCCCAGGAGAGCCACTATCCCCACTTTCTGGTGCTGAATCGGCAGGATGAACTGGTGGGGATCCTTTCGATGCGGGATATCAAAGCATTTCTGGCCGAGGTCGGGGATCTGGTCGAACTGGTGGTCGCCGCCGACATCATGACCAGAAACGTCCACTGCCTGAACCCCGACGACAGCTTCGAAACCGCTTTCGAGGTTTTCGAAGGCAAGCAGATATCTACTCTGCCGGTGGTCGACCCGGTCAATCCCCTTAAGGTGCGGGGGATTCTGAAGAAAAGCAGTCTGCTGCTGGCCTACAACCAGAAGATACTCAAGACCGATCTGCTCAAGAAGATTTCCTCCTGAAATCATTATTGCCTTTCGATCGGGTTATGCATCAAGCCCTTGGACTAAGAAGGTTGCGGGGCCGAATTGTCTATTCCGCTCCGATTTCACTCGGCATCTCTCCTGAGTATGTTACTGTTGCCACTTCAATTTATGCAGACAATGAAGCAAACACTGGGTCTATCCGCCACCGCAACGAAAGGACGTCACAATGAATGATTGGCAAGGGGGGAGCAATATCGATCCTCTGCAGCAAAAGCTCAACGAATTCCTGGCTCAATTCAAGGGGAAAAAGCCGCCAATGAAGCTGATCTCCAGCATCGCCGTCGGCCTGCTGGTCCTCCTCGGGCTCAGCGGCAGTTTTTACCAGGTCGGCACTGAGGAGACCGGGGTCGTGCTGCGCTTCGGACATTTCACCGGCTTTGCCGAGCCGGGGCTGCATTTCAAGATCCCTCTCGGCGTCGATTCGGTTTACCTGGTCAAAACCGGGCGGGTGATGAAGGAGGAGTTCGGCTTTCGCACCGTTCAACCGGGAGAGCGTACGGCGTACACCAAGGCCGGGCTGAGCGAGGAATCCCTGACCCTGACCGGTGACCTCAACGTCAGCGACCTGGAGTGGATCGTCCAGTACCAGATCGCCGATCCCTTCAAATATCTGTTCCACATCAAGGACCCCCAGTCGACGATCCGCGACGTGTCTGAGGCGGCGGTGCGCAAAGTGGTCGGCAACTCCAACGTCACCGAAGTGCTCACCACCGAACGTGCCATCCTCGCCACGGCCATTGAAAAGGACCTGCAGGCGATCCTCAATTCCTATGACATCGGCGTGCGCATCGTCACCGTCAAGTTTCAGGACGTCAACCCCCCCGAATCGGTCAAGGCGGCGTTCAACGAGGTCAACGAGGCCGAGCAGGAAAAGGAAAGCCTGATCTTCCAGGCCCGGGAGCAGTACAACCGCGAAGTCCCCAAAGCCGGCGGGGTGGCCAAGAGCGCCATTCTCGAGGCCGAGGGCTACGCCCTTGAACGCCTCAACACCGCCAAGGGGGATACGTCCCGCTTCCTTGCCCTCTACACCGAATACCGCAAGGCGCCCCAGGTGACCCGGGAGCGGATTTATCTGGAAACCCTCGAAGAGATTCTGCCGCGGCTCGAGGAGGTATATGTCATGGACAGCAAGGGGGCCGGCGCGCTGCCGCTGCTGCCGCTGCGCAGCCAGAAGGAGGGGGTTAAACAATGAAAAATCAACTGATCATCATAATTGTTGTGGCCCTCGCGCTGCTCGCCAAAAGTTCTTTGTTCGTAGTTTCAGAAGGACAGCAGGCCATTGTCACCCAGTTCGGCAAGCCGGTGGGTGAGGTAAAATACGCTGGACTGCATTTTAAAACCCCGCTGGTTCAGGATGTGCGGCTCTTCGACCGCAAGATCCTCAAGTGGGACGGCGATCCCAACCAGATTCCGACCAAGGACAAACGCTACATCTGGGTCGATGCCACCGCCCGCTGGCGCATTGTCGATCCGCTGCTCTTTTACACCACCGTTGCCACCGAGAACGGGGCGCAGAGCCGGCTTGACGACATTCTCGACTCGGTGGTGCGCGATGCCGTCTCCAGCCAGTTGCTGGTGGAACTGGTTCGAGGCAAGGATTACCAGCCCCCGGCGGGGACCGTGGAGGTCCTCGATTTTGAGGGCCAGAAAATCGCCGCCGAGAACCTGACCGGCAGGGAAGATGTTCTCGCCAATATCCTCGCTGAGGCCCGCAAGAATATCCCTGAGTACGGCATCGAGTTGATCGATGTGCAGATCAAACGGATCAACTACGTCGAGCAGGTACGACTGCGGGTCTATGACCGGATGATCTCGGAGCGTAAAAAAGTGGCGTCCCAATTCCGGTCCGAAGGGGAAGGGGAGAAGGCCAACATCCTCGGCCAGATGCAAAAAGAGCTCAAACGCATCGAGTCCGATGCGTATCGCGAGTCGGCCCAGATTCGCGGCAAGGCCGACGCCGAGGCCGCCGCCATCTATGCCGAGGCCTATAGTCGGGATGCGGAGTTCTATGCCTTCCAGCGGACCCTGGAATCGTACCGCAGAGCGGTCAAGGAGAACACCAAGCTGGTCATCTCCACCGATTCCGCCTTTTACCGCTATCTGCAGCGGCCGAACTGATCTGCCGTTGCTGATTTTTGGTTGAACAAAAGAAGGGTGCCCGGTTCGGGCGCCCCTCTTTTGTGTTTGCGCCTTGTTTCAGACGAAAAAGGCGATCCGCTTTTGCGGGTCGCCCGAAGAGGATGGAAAGCGAATCAAAGAGCAGAGCCGACGCCATTTCAGCACATCAAAGGGTTAATGTCGGTTCCCAAGGAAATACTGAGCCCACGACCCCGTTGTTTTCAATGCCATGATGACAACCCAAAGGGTTCCGAAGATGATCAAACTCATCAGCGGGAACCCCACCAGATAAAGCAGGAAGGATCCCAGCGAAAGGATTAGCAGATCGAGCATGATCTCACCCCCTTTTCCCTGGTTATGCGGCCTGTTACCCCACCTCCTTTCGTCTATTGCCGAAGGGTTAATGCCTGGTTGCGGCGCTCTTGCTGTTTAAAAAACTCCTTCAGGTTGGCCCTGAGAAGAGGACCGGTGTTTGTTCAATAGGCGCCGGAACTGCCCTGCTTGCAGTTAAAGTTTACCAATCATGTTGTTGAGCGCAAATATCAACTTCAGATCAAAAACCCATGTGATTTCTTTATGTTGTCGGTTGTGTTAGAGGTTTGGTGTGGTAAGTGGTTGAAATTCAAGCGAATTTTTTAACGGCTCCAGTTCCACAAACAACCAATGCTTTAGCTCAACTCAAGCCGGTAATGGTCCCGTCAGCGGTCAGCTCAATCCGCTGCGCCGCCGGTGTTTTCGAAAGCCCCGGCATACGCAGAATCTCCCCGGTCAGCACCACCAGAAAACCGGCGCCGGCGTTGATCTCGATGCCGCGCACGGTGACCTCGAAATCCCGCGGCCGTCCCCGCAGGCTCGGGTCGTCGGAGAGGGAACTCTGCGCCTTGGCGACGCAGACCGGCAGTTGGGCATAGCCGAGTTTCTCCACTTGGCGCAGGTCTTTTTCCGCCTGGCGGGTGAAGGCGACATCGTCGGCGCCGTAGATCTCCCGGCAGATTACCCGGATCTTTTCGGCCACCGGCAACTCCAGGGGATAGAGGGGGGCGAAGGGACTGCTGTTGCCGGTCGAAGCGATCACCAGTTTGGCCAGTTCCAGCGCACCTTCACCCCCTTGCGCATGATGGCAGCAGACGGCGAAGGCGACCTCCTGGTCGGCGCAGCGTTCGGCAACCAGGGCGATTTCCTCGTCACTGTCGCTGGCAAAACGGTTGAGGGCGACGATCGGCCGCTTGTTGAACTTGCCGACGTTTTCAATGTGTTTGTCCAGGTTCTCCAACCCCCGCCGCACCGCCTCCGGGTCCACCTGGCTGAGCTCACTGAGTTTTTTTCCGCCATGCATTTTCAAGGCGCGGATGGTGGTCACCAGCACCACCGCCACCGGGTCGAGCCCGGCCAGGCGGCACTTGATATCGAAGAACTTCTCCGCCCCCAGGTCGAAACCGAACCCGGCTTCGGTGATCGCCCAGTCGGCATAGCGCATGGCCATTTGGGTCGCCGCCAGGCTGTTGCAGCCATGGGCGATATTGGCGAAAGGCCCGCCATGGACCAGGGCCGGGGTTCCTTCCAGGGTCTGCACCAGGTTGGGGTGCAGCGCATCGCGCAGCAGCGCCATCAAGGCGCCGGTGGCCTGCAGTTGCCCGGCGAAGATCGGCTCTCCCCCATAGCTGTAGGCAATCAGGGTGCGCTCCAGGCGCTGGCGCAGATCTTCACGATCCTGCGCCAGGCAGAGCATCGCCATGATCTCCGAGGCGGCGGTAATGTCGAATCCCCCTTCCCGGGGAATCCCCTGACCCTTGCCACCAAGGCCGACCACGATATGCCGCAGCGCCCGATCGTTCAGGTCCATCACCCGTCGCCAGGTAATCTGCCGGGGATCGATCCCCAGCTCGTTGCCATGGTAGATGTGATTGTCGATCAGCGCCGAGAGCAGATTGTTGGCGCAGGTGATGGCGTGAAAATCGCCGGTGAAGTGGAGGTTGATCCGGTCCGCCGGGCGGATCTGGCTGTAACCGCCGCCGGTTGCACCCCCCTTCATGCCGAGGCAGGGGCCCAGCGACGGTTCCCGCAGTGCCAGGCAGGCCGATTCCCCCAGACGGCTCAAGGCATCGCCGAGGCCGATGGTGGTGGTGGTTTTGCCTTCCCCCGCAGCGGTCGGGGTGGTGGCCGAAACCAGGATCAGTTGCCCCTTGCGGCTGCTGGGGCGGGAGAGGGCGTTGAGGTGGATCTTGGCGATCTCCCGGCCGTAAGGGAGCAGGTCGGCCGCCTGAATACCGAGCCTGGCTGCGATCTGCTCGATCGGCTGCGGCTGGGTCAGGCGGGCAATCTCCACATCGCTCAGCATGCTGGGTCCTCCTTCTGTGCCCAACTCTTATCGGTTACGGTACGTCTTTACTCTTGACGGCCGGGGGCCTGATAAGAGTTAGCCGATTCAACCGATGGCTCGTTGGGGATCTGTGCGCCGTGCCACACTGCCACAATCCAGACGGCATTATCTTTGACTCGGTAGAAAAACCGATAGGGTGTAACGATGACCTCGCGGAAGTGAATGTCTGGAAACTCCGGAAGGGTCCGCCCTGATTCGGGATGGTTGCGGAGGCGCAAGAGAACATTCTCAGCCTTTTGCCGAAAAAAAATCGCCGCGGACGGTTTGTCGCGGCGAATATAGGCTAATGCTTTCAGAAACTGATCGCGGGCAGATGGGGTAAAAAGGATCTTCATTGTTGTTCTGTCAGCAAGGCATCGGCTTCGGCCATTACTTCTTCTAAGCTGAAGCCAGCCCCTGCCTCGATTTCCTTCTCGCCGCGAGCAAGCAAGCGCAGAATTTCGAGTTCATGCTGCGTATTCTCATACTCTTTCATGCTGACCATTACGGCAGCAGCTCTTCCGCGCTGTGTGATGAACAGGGGTTCGCGGGAAGTGGATATGCGCCTGATGACACCGCTGGCGTCCTGGCGGAGATCTGAGATAGGGATAATTTTCGGTGTTTTTTGCATTGGATGTACCTCCTATCGTACGTCTAAGAGTATCACCTGGACGCAGGTGCCGCAACGAGGATTTTTCCGGCAACGGTTAGGGTTTGCGGGCAGAGCAACCAAGATCGAGATGCTGAGAACTATTAAGGGAAGCATCCACGGTTCACTCGTCCGCTAACCCTGTTGATACTAGTGCAGGCCCCCTCCATAGATACCGGACCATCCGGTATCCTTTGAGTATGCAACCTCTCAAAGAAAGGAGCCCGCACCATGGAATTTTACACCAAACAGCGCCGGTATTACTGCGGCGTCGATCTGCATGCCGACGCCATGTATGTCTGCATCCTCGACGCCACCGGGGAGATCGTGCTGCACAAGAACATCCCCACCCGCCCGAAGGTCTTTCTGCGTCTGATCAAACCCTATCGTGAGCAACTGGTGGTCGGTTGCGAGTGCATGTTCACCTGGTACTGGCTGGCCGATCTCTGCGCCGAGGAGGGGATCGATTTCGTCCTCGGTCACGCCCTTTACATGCGCGCCATTCACGGCGGTAAAGCCAAAAACGACAAGATCGATTCCCACAAGATTGCCGTACTGCTGCGCGGCGGATCGTTTCCGCTGGCTTATCCCTATCCGAAAAAGATGCGGGCCACCCGCGACCTGCTGCGCCGGCGCAATCATCTGGCGCGCAAGCGGGCCGAGCTCTTGGCCCATATCCAGAACACCGCCAGCCAATACAATCTGCCCGAATCCCTGGGCCCCATCGCCAAGGCCAGCTCCCGCGGCGATCTGCTGACCCCGTTTCGCGATCCGATTGTGCGCGCCATGGTCCAGGTCGACTTGGCGACCATCGAGCATTACGAAGAGCTGCTCGCCACCCTGGAGACCCATCTGGAGAAAATCGCCATCGGCCATGATCCGGTCAATCTGGCGCTGCTCAAATCGATTCCCGGGGTCGGACGCATCCTCTCTTTGGTGCTGCTCTACGAGATCGAGGATATTGCCCGCTTCCCCCGGGTGCAGGATTTTGTCTCCTACTGCCGTCTGGTCAAACCGGCCCGGGAGTCCAACGGCAAATCCTACGGTCACAGCGGCAAGAAGATCGGCAACGCTCACCTGCGCTGGGCCTTTGGCGAGGCGGTGGTGCTGATGCTGCGGGGCAACAAAAGCGCCCAAGCTGCGCTGCAGCGCCTGGCGAGCAGGCACGGCAAGGGCAAAGCCCTGGCGATCCTGGCGCATCGACTGGGGCGCGCTGTCTATTTCATGCTCAAGAATCAGGTCCCCTTCGAGCAGGAGCGTTTCCTGCGCCTGGGGTCCTGATCGGGAGGAGGCGGATCAGCCTGAGTGTCTAACTGGCGCCACACCCCTTTAGGCAGATCGACACCCGCGGCCGCAGCGCACACACTCGTGGGGGATATGATCCCGAAAACCCGGCCGCATGATCGCTCCAACCACACGGCAGCCAGACCTGTTGATTGGCGATCCGTCTCGCTCCCACAATCGTCGCGCGATGGTCTGCACGGGCCAGCGCCGGATTCTGCCCCTTCCCCGATCCCGCACCTAACTGCGGCCATCGAATCAGGATGGACCCTGACCTTTTGACTGGGACGGTATAAGGGTACGCAAGTGTTTCCAGGCGGCAGGGAGGACTCGAAACCTGAGCCCTGCATCAAGAGCCTCGATAAGTGTTTGGAGCAGAATTCGTCTGCAGCCAGTGAAGAAGCCCAAGACAGAAACCGGTGGGCCTACATTGCAGATCAGTCGCTTGTCAAAGAACGGGAGAAATCAATCTTTTCGTTCACGGGAGTTCTTTGTTCTTGACGGCCGGGGGCCTGATAAGTGTTATGCTATTTTTGTTTTTTTAAATTTGCCTTAATTGGGGCATAGTGCTCACCACTTGGTTCTTCAATGATTTCCCAGTTTAATTGATTATTATTTTCCTTCAGTTTTGCGACACCAACTGCATTGCTATAATTTGTTGTAAATTTGAATGGTTTATTATTTGTTTGAAAATTGAAGTGTTTTGCCTCCTCTGGAGAACAATCAATTCGATTTCCTGACATTCCTACAGCGCAATATGTTCCATTGTAACCATTCTTGGATTTTATTAGGGTTATTGAAAAAGTCGATTCAGCGCTGTTATTTTCCCAGATCCACAATCCTGACAAATCACTTGCGTGACTAAAAGAACTACAAGTTAGCAGGGTAATTATGATTATTATTTTCTTCATCTTAGTAGCATAACGGTAAGGGTTTGCGGGCAGAGCAACCAGGGCCGGGGTGCTGCGAACTATTATGGGGAGCACCCACGTTTCACTCGTCCGCTAACCCTCTTGTTATGCCAAGTCTTTATTTTCTTTATATAAATCGATAATCATTTCAATTTTTCTGAGGCAATTTTCTTCAATTTCTTCTTTATTTATTGCCTCTTCCGCAGAATCTGTGGGTAGAGGGAGGTAAAAATTAGAGCACTGCCTTTCATGGGTGGGTAAGATGGTTTTTCCAGAAACTATCAAATCCAACCAGAGGAAAGGCAATGCTGATAAAAACTCTACTGAACAAAGTCGAGAGGTTCAAGTCCTTCGTTTACGGCGCCAGCTGCGTCATGGTCGTTGCCGGCGTGGAAGCGCTGGTTATTGACATTGCTGCCAGGCGCAACAGTCGGCCGGTCTGCCCCGAGTGCGGCAAGCAGCGCAATGTGTATGATCGGCAACCCCAACGGCTGTTCGAGTATCTGCCGATCTGGACGTTCAAGGCCTACTTCCGCTACGCACCGCGCCGGGTCAACTGCCCGCTCCACGGCATCAAGGTGGAAGCGCTACCCTGGGGGTATGGCAAAGAGCGGATGACTTTTTCTTATCAGGTCTATCTGGCCCGCTGGGCCAAGCGGCTCTCCTGGCAGGAAACCGCTGACATCTTCGAGACCAGTTG
>Ga0209231_1000019_pt1 | contig 149216 bp, 130 predicted proteins | sample Deesub45470m_DNA_FD_188086 | JGI IMG/M metagenome (GOLD analysis project Ga0209231, IMG submission 188086) | Deep subsurface microbial communities from North Pacific Ocean - 450_OLKR46/470m Metagenome (SPAdes) (version 2) | ecosystem: Environmental > Terrestrial > Deep subsurface >...
GGTCTACGCGGTATCAGTTCAGTTTCTGGGCAAGAGTATCGAATCATGGTTCGATGTGCGTGTCGAAAAAGCGCTGGAAGGCGGTTTGAATCTTGCGCGCAGTACCCTGCAGAACGGACTGGATGAACTGGGAAGAAAAGGACAGTTCGTCGCGCTGATCCTTGCGGACCAGCCTCCCGGACGGCACGGCGAGACTCTGGCACGCTTCATATCGGAAGGCGGAGCTCAGGAAGCGGCGGTATTCGACAAGGGCGGAAGGCTTTCAGCGTATGCCAGCAGCAGGAATGTCGATCGCATAGAGTCCCCTGCCCCAGAGATGCTGCGCGAGGTTTGGAAGTCGGGCCGCTACAGTCAGGCCGATGCCCTGCCGGATGGGCGTTTGATATTGCGTGTCATCGTGCCGATCCGTTCGATGAATAACGAACAGCGTGTATTGCAATTCGCGCAACCGGTTCCGGAGCGTTTGGCGGCAGATGCGGAGACCGTTCAGAGCGTATATGGTGATTACCAGCAGTTGAGCCTCTCCAGAGTGGGACTCAAACGTCTGTATGGCATTACGCTTACCCTTTCGCTATTGATCGTTCTGCTGAGCGCGATCTCGGCGGCGTTCTACTTGAGTGCAAAACTGAGTGCGCCGTTGGCGGCCTTGGCGGCAGGTACACGCGCCGTGGCGAAAGGCGATTTCAGCAGCAGTTATCCCGTACAAAGCAACGACGAACTGGGCGGATTGACGGCGCTGTTCAATCAGATGACTTCGCAGCTGTCTGCTGCGAAAACATTGGGCGAGCAACAACAGCAGCAGGTAGCCGATGCAAAGGCTCACCTTGAAAGTGTGCTGGGACATTTGTCGTCGGGCGTACTTGTTCTGGATGAGCATCTGATGTTGCGCTCGGCGAATGCCAGTGCGGGACAGATACTCGGGTTGGCCACTGCGGAGTTGAATGGGAAAAACACACAGAGTCTGGGCGAAGAACACGGTCTGCTAAAACCATTCCTGCTGGCGATCGAGCAAGGTATCACTTCCAGTCCGCAGCAAGTGTGGCAACGGCAGATCGAGCGCATGAGCAAGGATGGAGACCAAGTCCTGCTGCTGCGCGGAACCCGGCTGGCGGGTGATGCAAATCGAGGCTACGTTGTGGTGTTCGACGACATCACCCACCTGCGCCAAGCTGAACGACAAGCCGCTTGGGGCGAGGTCGCCCGGCGTTTGGCACATGAGATCAAGAATCCGCTGACCCCGATCCAACTTTCGGCGGAACGTCTGCAACACAAACTTGCGGATCGTCTGGATGAAAAAGACGCGCAACTGCTGCAGCGTGCCACGCAGACCATAGTCAGCCAGGTTGCAGCGATGAAGAATATGGTTTCAGATTTTGCCGACTACGCCCGCGCACCTGCTGCGCGCTTGATGCCTCTGGATCTGCACCAGCTACTGAACGAGATCCTTGGTTTGTATGAAGCGAACAGCAGCCCTATCAAAATCAAACTGGAGGCTCGCCAAACCATGATCAATGGAGATGCGACGCGCTTGCGTCAAGTGGTGCACAACCTGTTGCAGAATGCGCACGATGCTTTGCAACAAGTGCAGGACAGGTTGATCACCCTGTCCACCAGTGATGACAGGAACAACATGCTCAGATTGTCGGTAGCAGATAATGGCAGTGGTTTTCCGGAGCAATTCCTTGCCAAGGCTTTTGAGCCTTACACAACGACCAAAGCCAGAGGCACGGGGCTGGGATTACCGATTGTAAAAAAGATCGTAGAAGAGCACGGCGGTAGCATCAGCATACAGAACCAGCCACAGGGCGGCACATGCGTCAGCATACTGTTGCCGGTGTTGGAAAATAAGACCAGGAGGGTTGCATGACAAGCAAGACCATCATGATCGTGGATGACGAAGCAGGCATACGAGAACTGCTGTCCGAGATCCTGTACGACGAAGGCTATGGCGTGCTGCTGGCGGAGAACGCGGAAGAAGCGCGCAAGTTGATCGACCAGGATCCGGATGTCGTGCTGCTGGATATCTGGATGCCGGATACGGATGGGCTCACCCTGCTCAAGGAATGGGTGGCACAAGGACGTTTGACGATGCCGGTGATCATGATGTCGGGACACGGCACTATAGAGACGGCTCTGGAAGCGACCCGTATCGGTGCAGTGGATTTTCTGGAAAAACCCATCGCTTTGAAGAAACTGCTGGCGACGATTGCACAGACTTTGAAGCCGCAGCAAACAGTGCCTGCAAAGGCCGAAAATCACCTTGCCTCACAAGGAGACAGCCGTGACGGATACGTGAAGCTGGAGTTGCCGTTGGATCTGCCGTTCCGTGAAGCGCGCGAGCATTTCGATACGGCCTATCTGAATTATCATCTTGAAATAGCACAAGGGAATATCGCCAACTTGGCAGATAAAATCGGCATAGAGCGCACGCATTTGTATCGAAAACTCAAGCAATTGGGTATAAAACCGCCTAAAAAGAACGTCGGCTGAATCGAAAAGGTATTCCCGGTCAGCGAGCAAGGTTATTGGTGAGTTGCCCAGACAATAGGCGCTGAGGCATAATCAGTCCTCTTTAATGTAGCGTCCGGTGCTTGATCACCACAAAGTTTTTTCGGAGGAGAACGGAAATGTCAGCAACACGCAGTGTAAACCCACCAAAATATAACGACATCACAGGTGCGATCCGCATGCTGGCGGTGGATGCAGTGCAGAAGGCAAATTCCGGTCACCCCGGCGCGCCTATGGGCATGGCAGAGATCGCCGACGTATTGTGGAACCGCCATCTGCGCCACAACCCGGCCAACCCGAAATGGCCGGATCGTGATCGCTTCATCCTGTCCAACGGCCACGGCTCGATGCTGATCTATGCATTGCTGCACCTGTCTGGTTACGACCTGCCGATTGAAGAGCTGAAGCGCTTCCGCCAGATGCACTCCAAGACTCCGGGTCACCCCGAGTACGGTTACACGCCAGGCGTAGAGACCACCGGTGGCCCGCTGGGTCAGGGCATCACCAACGCCGTGGGTATGGCGATGGCAGAAAAGTTGCTGGCAGCCGAGTTCAACAAGCCGGGTCATGAGATCGTCGATCACCGCACTTATGTGTTCCTGGGCGACGGCTGCATGATGGAAGGTATCTCCCACGAAGCTTGCGCGCTGGCCGGCACATGGGGCTTGGGCAAGCTGACCGCATTCTGGGACGACAACAACATCTCTATCGATGGCCACATCGACGGCTGGTACACCGATGACACACCGAAGCGTTTCGAAGCTTACGGCTGGCACGTCATCGCCGATGTGCAAGGTCATGATCCCGAGGCGATCAACGCCGCGATCGAGGCTGGCAAGGCTGTAACCGACAAGCCGACACTGATCTGCTGCAAGACCGTGATCGGTGCCGGTTCTCCGAACAAGGAAGGCACACACGACGTGCATGGCGCAGCGCTGGGCGATGCTGAAGTCGCTGCAACGCGCGAACACATCGGCTGGAAATATCCCCCGTTCGAGATCCCCGCTCACGTATACGAAGCATGGGATGCCCGCACCAAGGGCGAGGGCCTGGAGAAGCTGTGGAACAACAAGTTCGCAGAATACAAGGCTGCATTCCCGAAAGAAGCTGCTGAGTTCGAGCGCCGCATCAATAACCAGTTGCCAGCAAACTGGGCTGCTCACGCTGCTGAGTTCATTGCCAAGACCAACGAGAAGGCTGAAACAATCGCTACTCGTAAGGCTTCGCAAAATGCCATCAACGGCCTGCAACCTGCCCTGCCAGAGTTCCTTGGCGGTTCCGCCGACCTGACCGGTTCCAACCTGACTAACTGGACAGGCGCGCACCATGTCAGTGGCAAGAAGCCAGGCAACTACATCAGCTACGGCGTGCGCGAGTTCGGCATGTCGCACATCATGAACGGTATGGCCTTGCACGGCGGCTTCCTGCCGTTCGGCGGAACCTTCCTGATGTTCTCCGAATACGCACGCAATGCGCTGCGCATGTCGGCACTGATGAAGCAGCGCGTGATCTATGTGTTCACCCACGACTCCATCGGTCTGGGTGAAGACGGCCCGACCCACCAGCCGGTCGAGCAGACTGCCACGCTGCGTTACATCCCGAACATGGAAGTATGGCGTCCGTGCGACACCGTTGAGTCCGCCGTGGCATGGGTCGCTGCAGTCGAGCGCACCGACGGCCCATCCAGCCTGATCTTCAGCCGCCAGAATCTGGCGTTCCAAAAGCGTGATGCAGCGCAGATCGCCAACATCCGCAAGGGTGCATATGTTCTGTCTGAAGCTGCCGGCGGCAAGCCGCAGGCAGTGATCATTTCCACCGGTTCTGAAGTATCGTTGGCACTGAGCGCGCAGGCAGCACTGGCAGCCGAAGGCATCAATGTACGCGTGGTGTCGATGCCATCCACCAACGTGTTCGACAAGCAGGATCAAGCCTACAAGGACAGCGTATTGCCGAAGGGCAGCAAGCGCGTGGCGGTCGAAGCAGGCGTGACCGGCGGATGGTACAAGTATGTTCTGGACGGCGCAGTGGTCGGTATGGATACCTTCGGTGAATCCGCTCCGGCACCCGAGCTGTTCAAGCACTTCGGCTTCACTACTGAGAACGTGGTCAAGGCCGTCAAGTCGGTGCTGTAAGACACAATTTAATTACTAAAACGGGAGAGAAAACATGGCAATCAAAGTTGGTATCAATGGTTTCGGTCGTATCGGCCGCATGGCATTCCGCGCAATCGCAAAGGACTTCCCCGAGCTCGAAGTGGTTGCGATCAACGACCTGTTGGAGCCGGACTATCTGGCATACATGCTGAAGTACGATTCCGTGCACGGCAACTTCCAGGGTGAAGTGGGTGTTGACGGTAATAACATGGTGGTGAACGGCAAGAAGATCCGCCTGACCGCCGAGACTGATCCTGCAAACCTGAAATGGAACGAAGTGGGCGCCGAGTTGGTACTGGAATGCACCGGTTTCTTCCTTGATGATGCCGGCTGCCAGAAGCATATCGCTGCTGGTGCCAAGAAGGTGGTGATGTCCGCGCCTTCCAAGGACAAGACACCGATGTTCGTATACGGCGTGAACCACACTGCTTACAAGGGCGAGGCGATCGTATCCGCTGCATCCTGCACCACTAACTGCCTGGCTCCGGTCGCTAAAGTACTGAATGACAACTGGGGCATCAAGCGCGGTCTGATGACAACTGTGCACGCAGCGACAGCTACCCAGAAGACAGTCGACGGCCCGTCCAAAAAAGATTGGCGCGGCGGCCGCGGCATTCTGGAAAACATCATCCCCTCCTCCACCGGCGCAGCCAAGGCAGTGGGTGTGGTGTTGCCCGAATTGAACGGCAAGCTGACCGGTATGGCATTCCGCGTACCGACATCCGACGTATCCGTGGTCGACCTGACAGTGGAATTGAACAAGGAAGCCAGCTACGCAGAGATCTGCGCAGCCATGAAGAAGGCATCGCAGAGCGGCGACATGAGCAAGACACTGGGCTATACCGACGAGAAAGTGGTCTCCACTGACTTCCGCGGTTGTGGCTTCTCTTCCATCTTCGATTCGGAAGCAGGCATCGCGCTGGATGGCACCTTCGTCAAGGTAGTGTCCTGGTATGACAATGAATATGGTTACACCTGCAACATGCTGCGTTTCGCGCAGCACATTGCCAAGTAATCCATGTTGAACAAGGGCTGGCAGTTGCCAGCCCTTTAAGTTTCAGTCTGTAGAAGGAAAAATCATGTCCGTAATCAAAATGACCGACCTGGATCTGAAGGGCAAGCGCGTCCTGATCCGTTCCGACCTCAATGTACCCGTCAAGGATGGCAAGGTGACCTCCGATGCGCGTATCAGCGCTTCCATGGCAACCATCAACGCCGCCCTGAACGCAGGTGCCAAAGTAATGGTGACCTCACACCTTGGCCGCCCGGAAGAAGGCGTGTTCTCCGACGAGAATTCGCTTAAGCCGGTAGCAGACGATATCGCCAACAAACTGGGCAAGCCCGTACGTTTGATCCGCGACTGGATCGACGGCGGTTTCGACGTGGCCGATGGTGAATTGGTGTTGCTGGAGAATTGCCGTTTCAACAAAGGCGAAAAGAAAAGCACCGAAGAAGTGGCGAAGAAATATGCCGCACTTTGCGATGTGTTCGTGATGGACGCATTCGGTACGGCCCACCGTGCCGAAGCTTCCACTCACGGCGTGGCCAAGTACGCGCCAGTTGCCGCCGCCGGCATTTTGCTGACGCAAGAGCTGGAAGCGCTGACCAAGGCATTGCTGAGCCCGGCACGTCCGATGGTCGCCATCGTCGGCGGTTCCAAGGTCTCTACCAAGCTGACCGTGCTGGAATCGTTGTCCGAGAAGTGCGAACAGCTGGTCGTGGGCGGCGGTATCGCCAACACCTTCATCAAAGCGACCGGCGGCAATGTCGGCAAGTCGCTGTGCGAAGACGACCTGATCCCGACCGCGCAGGCATTGATCGAAAAAATGAAACAACGCGGCGCTAACATCCCCATCGCGGTGGACGTGGTGTGCGGCAAGAAATTCGATGCCAATGAGCCAGCAGTCCTGAAAGACGTGGGCGATGTGGCTGATGACGACATGATCTTCGACATCGGTCCAAAATCCGCACAGGAATTGGCTGACATCATCATGAAGGCAGGTACCGTGGTCTGGAACGGACCGGTCGGCGTGTTCGAGTTCGACCAGTTCGGTGAAGGCACCAAGACCATCGCCAAGGCGATCGCGGAAACCAGCGCATTCACTTTGGCAGGCGGTGGCGACACCATTGCCGCGATCCAGAAGTACGACATCTTCGACAAGGTTTCGTATATCTCCACCGCAGGCGGTGCGTTCCTGGAATTCCTCGAAGGCAAGACATTGCCTGCAGTGGCGATCCTGGAAGAACGCGCAAAGCAGTAAAACAGAAGGGTGCCCCGCGTCCTCGATGGAGAGAGACGGACGCGGGGAAATTCGCAAGTTTCAATCAAGGAAATCATGCTGCGCAGAACAAAAATAGTAGCAACCCTGGGGCCCGCGACCAATGACCTGAAGTCGTTGACCGCGATCATACGAGCCGGCGTCGATGTCGTGCGTATGAACTTCTCACACGGCACGGCCGAAGACCATCAGAAGCGCGCCGAGATCGTGCGTGCGGCAGCGGCCACCGCAGGCCGTACGGTCGGTATCCTCGCCGACCTGCAAGGACCGAAGATCCGCGTACGCAAGTTCGAGAATGACAAGATCGTGCTGAAGCCAGGCGATGCTTTCATTCTTGATGCCGAGCTGGACGGTCCGGGAAATCAGGAACGCGTCGGTCTGGATTACAAGGAACTGCCGCAGGATGTGGAGATCGGCACTGTTCTGCTGCTTAACGACGGGTTGTTGGAATTCCACGTCACCGGCGTCAAGGGTGCCGAGGTGCATTGCGTGGTCGTGCGCGGTGGTGTGCTGTCCAACAACAAAGGCATCAACCGCAAAGGCGGCGGACTCACTGCACCTGCATTGACAGACAAGGACAAGGAAGACATCAAGACAGCTGCGCTGATCAAAGCGGACTTCCTGGCGGTATCCTTCCCGCGTTCAGCAGATGATATGAAGCAAGCACGGGAACTGATGCACGCGGCTGGCGGCAAAAGTCTGCTGATCGCGAAGATCGAGCGTGCCGAGGCAATCCCGGTATTGAGCGATATTATCGAAGCCTCCGACGGCATCATGGTTGCGCGCGGTGACTTGGCAGTCGAAGTAGGCGATGCCGCAGTACCGGGCCTGCAGAAGAAAATGATCAAGCTTGCGCGTTCAAAGAACCGTCTGGTCATCACTGCCACGCAGATGATGGAATCGATGATCACAGCACCGATCCCGACAAGAGCTGAAGTTTCCGACGTGGCAAATGCCGTGCTGGACGGTACCGACGCGGTGATGTTGTCGGCAGAAACCGCCGTCGGTGACTATCCGGTCGAGACCATCGAATCAATGGCTCGTATCTGTCTCAATGCGGAAGAAGAGAGTGAAGACAGTGCCGCAGACCGTCGTCTGGAGCATCACAAGTTCTCGCGTATCGATCAGGCCATAGCGATGTCGGCTTTGTATGCGGCCTCCCACTTCAAGGTGAAAGCCATCGTCGCCCTGACACAATCCGGTTCTACCGCTCTGTGGATGTCGCGTACCAGCGCAGAGACACCGATCTTTGCGATGACACCGATGGAAGCCACACTGAGCAAAGTCACGTTGTTCAGCGGCGTTCATCCGATCGCGTTCGAATCCACTTCGGACGATCATTCTGTCACCCTGCGTCAGGCGGAAAATGAATTACTGCGCTTGAACATGGTGCAGGAAGGCGACCTCATCGTGATGACCGTGGGCGAAGCCATCGGTAAAGCCGGTCACACCAACACCATGAAGATCGTGCGCGTCGGCGATCATCGTAAAAGTTAATGTTTTGTAATTAATATCAGGAGGAAATAATGGCACTCGTATCCTTGCGTCAACTACTCGATCATGCGGCAGAAAACAGCTACGGCCTGCCGGCGTTCAACGTCAACAACCTGGAACAGGTCAAGGCCATCATGGAAGCGGCCGACGAAACCAACAGTCCGGTGATCATGCAGGGTTCCGCCGGCGCGCGTAAGTACGCGGGCGAGCCGTTCCTGCGTCACCTCATCGAAGCAGCGGTCGAGATGTACCCCCATATTCCCGTCGTCATGCACCAGGACCACGGCGCATCGCCGGCTGTATGTATCAACGCCATCAAGTCCGGTTTCTCTTCCGTGATGATGGATGGTTCTTTGATGACCGACGGCAAGACACCTTCTTCATTCGAATACAACGTCAACGTCACCAAGAGCGTGGTTGAGATGTCCCACGCGGTCGGCGTTTCCGTCGAAGGCGAACTGGGTTGCCTGGGTTCTTTGGAATCCGGCCACGGTGAAAAGGAAGACGGCCACGGCGCTGAAGGCGTGCTGAGCCACGACCAATTGCTGACCGACCCGAACGAAGCTGCCGAGTTCGTCAAGCTGACCCAAGTCGACGCACTGGCCATCGCCATCGGCACCAGCCATGGTGCTTACAAGTTCACCAAGCCGCCCACAGGCGACACGCTGGCGATCAGCCGCATCAAGGAGATCCACGCACGCATCCCCAACACCCACCTGGTGATGCACGGTTCTTCTTCCGTGCCGCAAGAGTGGCTGGAGATCATCAACCAGTTCGGCGGTGCGATGCCGCAGACTTACGGCGTGCCGGTCGAAGAGATCGTTGAAGGCATCAAGCACGGCGTGCGCAAAGTGAATATCGACACCGACCTGCGTATGGCATCCACTGGCGCTACCCGTCGTTACTTGGCAAACAACCCCAAGGATTTCGACCCGCGCAAGTTTCTGGCCGAGACCACCAAGGCGATGAAGGCGATCTGCAAGGCGCGTTACGAAGCCTTCGGTTCCGCAGGCCAAGCAGGCAAGATCAAGCCGATCGCGCTGGATGCCATGGCAATGCGTTACATCAAGGGCGAGCTGAACGCGATCGTGAAGTAAACATCGCTACAGCAAGCAAATAAAAAGCGGCCTTCAGGCCGCTTTTTATTTGTCCTTCGCTTGGATCTGTGACTGCGCGATCAGGTATTTTTCGAATTCCATGACCGCAGTCGACGAGCGTTTGTCCTTGCGTTGCACGATGTACCAGTGCCGCACAATGGGAAAGCTGTCCACATCCAGAATGACGAGCCGGCCGGTCTCAAGTTCAAGCTCAATGCCGTGGCGGGAGATGATGCCGACCCCCATGCCCGCCTGAACCGATTGCTTGATCGCCTCGTTGGTATCCATCTCCATGTGCGCAGGTAGAGGAAGTTTGTTGCTGTCAAAGTAGCGCTCGACCACGCCGCGCGTACCGGAACCCAGTTCACGCAACAGGAAAGTCTCTTTGGCCAACTGATGTGCCTGGACATGCGTAATGCCAGCCAGTGCATGAGTGGGAGCAGCGATAACGACCATAGGATTCTGCAAAAAAGGCTTGGCGACCATCTCAGTCCCGGCCGGAGGCTGGCCCATGATGGCGAGATCGGCGAGATTCTCGGAGAGCTGCTTGACGACCGCATCTCGGTTGGCAACGGAAAGTGCGACTTGAATGCCGGGATGAAGCTGAATGAAGCTCGCCAGCAGTTGCGGCATGAAGTAGTTGGCTGTGCTGACCACCGCAATGTTCAGCTTTCCACGTTCCATACCTTTCATCGCATCGAAGCTGGACTCCATCTCTTGCATCAATTGCAATATGGTGCGCGAATAATGCATCAGCTCCCGCCCGGCTTCGGTCAGGAACAGCCGTTTGCCAGCTTGCTCGAACAGAGGTATTCCGATAGTCTGTTCAGCCTGCTTGATCTGCATGGATACGGCGGGTTGCGACAGGAACAGCTCTTCCGCGGCACGCGAGTGGCTCAGATGGCGCGAGACACTTTCGAACACTTGCAGCTGACGTAAGGTAATTGGCAGCATAGTAGTCAAAGCTTAACCCATAAGCATTGCTTATGATAGCAATAAAAACATTTGACTGTTATTTATGATAAAGGCTGCGTACAGTGCATGCCGTTGCAAGAACATTTAAACGACAAGAGGAGAAAACAATGGATCAATCGAATCGTTATGCAAATCTGAGCTTGAAAGAGGCGGATTTGATCGCTGGCGGCAAGCACTTGCTGGTGGCTTACAAGCTCATTCCCGCCAAGGGCTATGGCTTTTTGGAAGTGGCTGCCCACGTTGCAGCGGAATCTTCCACAGGTACCAACGTTGAAGTGTCCACTACAGACGACTTCACACGCGGTGTAGACGCATTGGTCTATGAGATCGACGAGACCGCGTTCGGTGACGATCCTGTCAAGGGCGGCGGCTTGATGAAGATCGCTTATCCGGTCGATCTGTTCGATCCGAACCTGATCGATGGTTTCTACAACGTATCGCACATGTGGTCTTTGATCCTCGGTAACAACCAGGGTATGGGTGACCATAATGGTCTGCGCATGCTGGACTTCCTGGTGCCAGAGTGCATGATCAAAAAGTTCGACGGCCCAAGCACTGGCATCAAGGACTTGTGGAAAGTACTGGGTCGTCCGGAAGTGGATGGCGGTTATATCGCCGGTACCATCATCAAGCCTAAGCTGGGTCTGCGTCCTGATCCGTTTGCTAAGGCCTGTTACGACTTCTGGCTCGGCGGCGACTTCATCAAGAACGACGAACCGCAGGCTAACCAAGTGTTCTGCCCGATGGAAGTGGTCATCCCCAAGGTTGTTCAAGCGATGGACAAGGCTCAGCAGGAAACCGGCGAGGCCAAGCTGTTCTCTGCAAACGTGACTGCTGACTACCACGTTGAAATGATCAAGCGTGGTGACTATATCCTGAGCGAGTTCGCAAAGATTGGCGCCGAGAAGCATGTCGCATTCCTGGTTGACGGTTTCGTAACCGGCCCAGCCGGTGTTACGACAGCACGTCGCGCATTCCCGGACACCTTCTTGCACTTCCATCGTGCCGGTCACGGTGCAGTGACTTCCTACAAGTCGCCAATGGGCATGGATCCGCTGTGCTACATGAAGATCTCCCGTTTGTCCGGCGCATCCGGTATCCACACCGGCACCATGGGCTACGGCAAAATGGAAGGCCACGCAAAAGAAACCGTTCTGGCTTACATGCTTGAGCGCGACGAGTGCCAAGGCCCTTACTTCTACCAGAAGTGGTACGGCATGAAGCCGACAGCACCGATCATCTCCGGCGGCATGAACGCACTGCGTCTGCCAGGCTTCTTCGAGAACCTGGGCCACGGCAACGTGATCAACACTTGCGGCGGCGGTTCCTTCGGACACATCGACAGCCCGGCAGCAGGTGGTATCTCTCTGGGTCAGGCTTACGAGTGCTGGAAGACAGGTACGGATCCGATCGAATACGCCAAGACTCACAAAGAGTTCGCCCGCGCGTTCGAATCCTTCCCCAAGGATGCGGACAAGTACTTCGCTGGCTGGCGCGAGAAGCTGGGCGTACACAAGTAAGCTCGGGCAGTATCGAAGCAATAAAACGCGCCCCCACACGATGGGGGCGTTTTTTTCCCGATGCACAAAACCGCGATCGATTCGCGGGCTTGTGTCGAACCAAGGAGTTCGTTATGGATAGCAAGGAACAGTACAAAGTCCACACAGAGCCGTTCTACCAAGTGCAGGGCGATGAAGTGGCACTCTACGAAGCGGCTTACAACGCTCGTCTGCCGGTGATGGTCAAAGGGCCTACTGGTTGCGGCAAGTCGCGTTTCATCGAATACATGGCCTGGAAGCTGAACAAGCCTCTGATTACCGTCGCATGTAATGAGGATATGACGGCATCAGACCTCGTCGGTCGATATCTGCTCGATGCCAATGGCACACGCTGGCTGGATGGTCCGTTGACCACTGCGGCGCGCATCGGAGCAATCTGCTATCTGGATGAGATCGTGGAAGCGCGTCAGGACACGACCGTAGTCATCCACCCGCTGACTGACCACCGCCGCACCCTGCCGCTAGACAAAAAGGGAGAGCTCATCGAAGCGCATCCTGACTTCCAATTGGTGATCTCATACAACCCAGGCTATCAGAGCCTGATGAAGGACTTGAAGCAATCAACCAAACAGCGTTTCACCGGATTCGAATTTGACTATCCGGATGCGGGTCTGGAATCCGAGATCCTCTCCAAAGAGACGGGTCTGGATGTGGCAGTGTGCAGCAAGCTGGTACAGATAGGCCAAGCAGCTCGCAACCTGAAAGGTCACGGTCTGGACGAAGGTATCTCGACACGTCTGCTGGTTTACGCGGCGACCTTGATCAAGAACGGCGTCGATGCCAAAGCGGCCTGCCGTATGGCGATGGTGCGCCCGATCACTGACGACGCAGATATCCGCGATACGCTCGATCATGCGATCGATGCTTCATTCGTCTGAACACGGAGCGTGTTGACAAGCGGAGGGCGGATCAATGGCTGAAGCCGTGAAGGAAAGAAGCGAAGAAGTCGCGATGTACTGGGAGAAGCTAAGTTGCCGCTTCGCCCAAGTTGATGCGGTCTTCGATGAATGTATGAAAGAAGCCAGGCACCTGCTGACAGAAGCGGGCCTGGAAACATATATCGAGAATGCGCGCATCATCGGCAAAATGGGACGCGGAGCCGAACCCCTGCTGGTCTATCTTGAAGAAGCCCCAAGGGTTGCGTCCATGGCGGGTGAGCAGACGCTTACTGAGCTGCGCGAGTTTGCCAACTACATGTCCACGCACACGAACTTCAAATCGATTGTGCCGTTCTTGCAGACCTGTGGTGCGGTGGCGGAATGTCTGCCGACCCGAGAGTTGTTCAAGCAGTATGTTGAGCTGGTCAAGGACATGATGGATCGCACGACCGGATCGGTCCATGGACACCATACTACCTTTGCCAGCCCCGGGCTGCCGGAGTTGCTCAAGCAGGCCCCGAGTATCCTTACACTAGTGCCGCTGGGTGGCTTCAAGAACTGGATCGATTACGGCATCCGCTATTACAACGACCACCCAGAGCGACAGACCGAATATTTCTCCCTGCAGTCGGCCGATTCCAAGGCAGTGTTGCAGCGCGAGCGACATGGAACATTGTTCATTGACCACGAACGGAAGCTGGATTTGTACATGAGAGGATTATGGAGGGATTCAGAGCAGCTGGTCCCCTACTCCCAGGTCTTCGACAGCCTGACAAAGCCAATGCCCTATTACGATGAGGACGGCATCCGGTTGCCGGATGTGTATGACGATCTGGGAGAGATCAGTGGCATAGATCGCTACCGGGCCACTTTGGCACACATGGCTGCTCACCGCCGGTGGAGCACGAAGATGGTGGTCGACAACTGGAGTCCTTTCCAGCGCCTTGGCGTAGAAGTGTTCGAGGATTGCCGCGTGGATCATCTGTCCATGCAGCGCTACCCCGGGTTGAAGAGACTGTTTCTGGCTTTGCATCCGATCCCGGATGAACGATTGCTGGAAAATCCCGAAGCCTCTGCCATCCGCATCAAGCTTGCGATGGTGTCACGCGCCATGCTCGATCCGGACTATCAGTATGTGAATGCTGACATACGGGAATTCGTCACCCGCTTCCATGATGAGATGGCGAAAGGTGAAAGCAGCAGTCCGGAAATGTCACGACTGGGATTGTCGTTCATCGCACGCATGCGCAGACAGTCCGACCTTTCACCCAAGGTCTATTTTCAGGATACCGAAGTCGATTATCGTGACGACAACCGGCATCTGTGGATATACCTGGAAAAAGGGGATGACGAAGACACCTTGTTCGAGCATCTCGACAAGCGAAAAAAGGACGAGGATGAACTGCATGCCTTGCCGCCCCGTCACTATGACGAATGGGACTACACCAATCAGAGCTATCGTCCAGATTGGGTCAGCGTCTACGAGATGAAGCATCCGGGCGGCAGTCCTGCCAAGGTCGACAGCCTGCTGGAGAAGCACGCGGGCCTCGCCAAACGAATGAAGCGCATCCTAGAATTGATCAAGCCGCAGGACAAGGTGCGGATACGCTATCAGGAAGAAGGCTCCGAACTGGATCTGGATGTGGCGATCCGGTCTCTGATCGACTACAAGGCGGGTTCTCAACCCGACCCCAGGATCAATATGAGCCACCGTACCGATGGACGGAACATCGCCGTCTCTCTGGTTTTGGATCTTTCCGAATCGTTGAGCGAGAAAGTTCAGGGGACCGGACAAACCATACTGGAATTGTCACAAGAGGCAGTATCGTTGCTGGCATGGTCGGTTGAACATCTGGGGGATCCCTTTGCGATCTCCGGATTCCATTCCAATACCCGCCACGATGTGCGTTTTTATCACATCAAGGGATACCATGAGCCGTGGGACGACACTGTCAAGGGACGTATAGGCGCGATGCAGGCCGGATGGTCGACCCGAATGGGCGCAGCGATGCGGCATGCAGGGCACTATCTGAAATCACAACCCGCGGACAAGAAGCTGATGCTCATCCTGACGGACGGAGAGCCGGCAGACATCGATTCCAAGGATCCGCAGATGCTGATCCAGGATGCGCGCCAAGCAGTGAACGAGCTGGATCGAGATGGTATTTATTGCTACTGCATCAATCTAGACCCGAAAGCAGATGAATATGTGTCGGATATCTTTGGCAGGCAATACATGATCGTGGACAAGATCGAACAGTTGCCGATCAAGCTGCCGGAACTGTTCATCGCCCTGACCAAATAGGCAACTGAAATCAAGGAGAGCAAGTATGCATCAAGCATCCAGCGGCAAAGTCCTGGTAGGCATCCTCACCGGAAGCCCGAACGACCTGCCTACCGTAGTCAAAGTGCGTGACACATTAACGGATCTCGGCATCGCGAGCGAGATCGTGGTCGCATCGGCACACCGCACACCGGATAAAGTGGTCGCTTACATCGAGCGGGCACATAAGGAAGACGTGCAAGTGCTGATCGGTTGCGCCGGCATGGCGGCCCACCTGGCCGGCGTGATCGCCGGCCATACCCGCCTGCCGGTGATCGGCCTGCCATTGTCTGGCGGTGTAGTGTCAGGTCTGGATGCGCTGCTATCGACTGTGCAGATGCCTCCCGGTGTCCCAGTCGCGACCGTTGCGGTGGATGGCGCAAAGAATGCCGCCATGCTGGCCGCGCGCATCCTCGCGCTGAAATTCCCCGAGATCAACCAGTCACTGGAAGACGCGGCGAAAAAAGAACGAGCACGCTACGATCAGACAGCTGATGAAGCACTTGCCAAGCTGACCGCAAAATAAACAGCGAGGCGATCATTGAGCCAGGCAGTGTCATGAACAATATCGGCGAACCCTGGATGTGGGCGGTGTTCATCGCCTTTGTGCTGGCGATGCTGGTGCTGGACTTGTTCGTGTTCGGCGGCAATAAGGTACACAAGGTCAGCGTTAAAGAGGCGGCCAGCTGGTCGCTGTTGTGGTTCGGTCTGGCGCTGCTGTTCAACGCAGGGTTGTGGTGGCATCTGAATGGCACGGTCGGCCCGGAAATCGCCGACCGCAAGGCACTGGAATTCTTTACCGGCTACTTGATCGAGAAGTCACTGTCGGTGGACAACGTGTTCGTCTTCCTGCTGATATTCAGTGCGTTCCATGTTCCGCCGGAATACCAGCGTCGTGTGCTCATTTACGGCGTGCTGGGGGCTATCGTCATGCGCGCCGTGATGATCCTGGCCGGGGCATGGGTGGTGCGCGAGTTTTCCTGGGTGTTGTACCTGTTCGGCATCTTCCTGGTGATCACCGGAATGCGCATGCTGGTGATGGCGGAGAAGACACCCGATCTGGAGCGCAATCCGGTATTGAGATTCGCACGTCGGCACCTGCGGATCGCGGAGGGCGAACATGGCGAGAAATTCAGCGTGATGAAGGATGGCGTGCGCCACTTCACGCCGCTGTTCCTGGTGTTGATCCTGATCGAGGTGTCGGATCTGGTGTTCGCGGTGGATTCCATACCGGCTATCTTTGCGATCACCACCGATCCTTTCATCGTGTTCACATCGAACATCTTCGCAATCATGGGCCTGCGTGCGCTGTACTTCCTGCTGGCCGATGTGGCTGACCGCTTCCACCTGCTGAAATACGGCTTGGCGATGGTGCTCGTGTTCATCGGCAGCAAGATGCTGATCGCCCCCTGGTACCACGTTCCGGTACAGGCATCGCTGGCTGTCGTTGCTGTGCTGATCGGCGCCAGTGTCGCTGCCAGCCTGCTTGCAACACGGGGAAGACAGTGACGAAATTCATCGGTAAATAGCCGTGGAGAGCTGGGCGGAAAACCTGTAAAATCCGGCAGTTGAAAAAATTTCTAAAAGAGGAGAGCAACATGAGCAAGAGTTTGATCCAGTTCATCATCGAAGAGCAGCGTCAGATCCCGGGTGCAACCGGCGACTTCACCGGCCTGATCAGCGATGTCGTATCCGCCTGCAAGCAGATCGCCCACGACGTGAACAAGGGCGCGTTGATCGGCGTGCTGGGTTCCGCCGGCAGCGAGAACGTGCAAGGCGAGACACAGAAGAAGCTCGACATCATCACCAACGAAGTGTTCATCAAGGCCAACGAATGGGGCGGCCATCTGGCAGCCATGGCTTCCGAAGAGATGGACGACATCTACGAGATCCCCAAGCAATACCCGCGTGGCAAGTACCTGATCACTTTCGACCCGCTGGACGGCTCTTCCAACATCGACGTGAACATCTCTGTCGGTACCATCTTCTCCATCCTGCGTTGTCCTGAAGGCGTGACCAACCCGACCGCTGCCGACTTCATGCAGCCCGGCACCAAGCAAGTGTGTGCAGGTTACGCACTGTACGGCCCGAACACCATGATGGTGATCACCACCGGCCACGGCGTGAATGGCTTCACACTGGATCGCGATGTGGGCGATTTCTTCCTGACGCATCCGAACATGACTATCCCGGTGGACACACAGGAGTTCGCCATCAATATGTCGAATCAGCGCTATTGGGAAAAGCCGGTTCAAAAATACATCGACGAGTGCATGAAGGGCAAGGACGGCGGTCGCGAGAAGAACTTCAACATGCGTTGGGTCGCTTCCATGGTTGCTGAAGTACACCGCATCCTGACACGCGGCGGCATCTTCATGTATCCGTTCGACACCAAGGATCCAGCCAAGGCCGGCAAGCTGCGCCTGATGTACGAAGCCAACCCGATGTCCTTCATCGTGGAACAGGCCGGCGGTGTGAGCTCCACCGGTCGCGAGCGCATCATGGAACTGCAACCGAACGGTCTGCACCAGCGCGTGCCGGTCATCCTCGGTTCGAAGAACGAAGTCGAGCGCGTGATCAGCTACCACAAAGGCGCGTAATTTCGCGAAAAGCGCCCCCGGAAACGGGGGCGTTATCACGTCCGTAACAACAAACTTATCGAGGTCATGATGTCTTCAGCCTTGCATGAATCCGATCTGCCCAGCCTTAAATTTTTGCATCGCGGCAAAGTGCGCGACCTGTACGAAGTGGATGAAAAACATCTGCTGATCGTACAGACCGACCGCCTGTCCGCATTCGATTTCATCCTGCCCACGCCGATCCCCGGCAAAGGCGAGGTGCTGACTGCGGTATCGAATTTCTGGTTCAAAAAACTGGGACATGTCATCCCCAACCATCTGTCCGGGATCGATCCTGAATCGGTGGTGAAGACAGAAGCCGAAAAGGCACAAGTGCGTGGCCGTTCATTCGTCACCAAGAAACTCAAGCCGCTGCCGATCGAAGCCATCGTGCGTGGCTATCTGGTCGGTTCCGGCTGGAAGGATTACAAGAAGACCGGCGCGGTATGCGGTATCGAACTGCCTGCCGGTCTGCAGGAAGCACAGAAGCTGCCGCAGCCACTGTTCACCCCTTCGACCAAAGCCGCCGTGGGCGACCATGACGAGAACATCTCGTTCGAGGAAGCCAAGAAGCTGCTGGGTGACGACATGGCCGAACAGGTGAAGAAGGCCACGCTGGCGTTATACAGCGAAGCGGCGGACTACGCCCTGACACGCGGCATCATCATCGCCGATACCAAGTTCGAATTCGGCACCGATGATGCCGGCAATCTGTATCTGATCGACGAAGCACTGACGCCGGATTCCTCGCGTTTCTGGCCCGCCGACCAGTACCAGGTTGGCAGCAACCCGCCCAGCTTCGACAAGCAGTTCGTGCGCGATTGGCTGGAAACATCGGGCTGGAACAAGCAACCGCCCGCACCGGCTATCCCCGCCGACATCCTGCAAAAGACCGCAGCCAAATACCGCGAGGCGCAGCGGCTGCTGACCGGCGCATGACCAGCCCGGCAGATCTCATCAACGGCTTTCATCGATTCCGTGAGCGGCATTTCACGGACGACGATGCCTTGTATCGCCAGCTGGTGCAGGAAGGCCAGACCCCGAAGATATTGGTGGTCGCCTGCTGTGACTCGCGCGTCGACCCGGCGCTGGTGCTCGATTGCGAGCCGGGCGACCTGTTCGTCATCCGCAACGTGGCGAATCTGGTGCCGCCCGACGAGAACCGCATCGGCGGGCGTCACGGTACCAGTGCCGCGCTGGAGTACGGTGTGAAGACGCTGGCCGTGGAGCACGTCATCGTTCTGGGCCACGCACAATGCGGGGGTATCAGGGCATTGATGAGTGGCACCGGCATCGACAATCAGGAGTCGTTCATCAACAGCTGGATGCGACTGGCAGAACAGGCTCGTACAAAGGTGTTGCAGGAGATGCCGGGAGCATCAAGTCCTGCACTGGAACGTGCCTGTGAACAGCAGGCCATCCTGAGCTCGCTGGATAATCTGATGAGCTTCGACTGGATACGCGAGCGCGTGGCAGACGGACGATTGAAACTGCACGGGTGGTACTTCGATATCGAAAACGGCCAGTTGCTGCAATACGAAGCAGACAACGGCCGCTTCAACGCGATGTGATCACTGCCCTTCGAGGGGGGGTAGACCTTTCAGTTCACGATAGCGGGCCTTGTCCTTGGCGTATCGGGCTTTGACCGCTTCCAGCTCCGCCTTGTTGGTATCCAAGTCAGCCTGGAACTGCTCGATGCGCAGCTTGGCATTTTCCAGATCCTCCTCCAGCGATTTGGGGGTCTTGCGGTTCTGCTTGGCGATCCGTTCCTGCTCCTGCTGCAGGCTGACAAGGTTCTCATTGGCAGATTTGAGCAGTGTGGTGTAGCTGCTGATGCGCGCCTCGACCTGCTGCAGATTGCGGTCACGCGCCAAGTCGATCTCCTTGTCGGAACTGTAGGTGTTGATCAGCGCGTTGTCATGTCGTTCGGCTTGCACCTCTTCATCCGACAACATCTTTCTTTGCACGTTTGTGCTCTCTCGGGCGGACTCGCGCTCTTGCACGCGGCCCTTGTCAAAAGTCTGCGCGTTGCGATTGGCATACTTGGGCGGGATGGTCTCGCCATAGTGCGTGGTACCGTTCTCATCCACCCACTTGTAGAGCTTGGCTTCTGCATTCAGCGAAATGGCTGCGAACAACGCCGCAACACCCACCAGCATCTTCGATTTAATCATCATTTCACCCCGTATCTATCCCGATAAGTTTGAACTGCCTGCAGATTCTGCCCCAACTCAGCCTGCCCCTGCAAATAACCGAGCAGATCATCCAGCGCCGCGATGGAAACCACCGGCAGTCCGTAGTCGCGTTGCACCTCCTGCACCGCCGACAACTCGCCCTGTCCGCGCTCCATGCGGTCCAGCGCGATCACCACGCCGCAAGGTTCGGCACCTGCCGCCCGGATAAGTTCGATGGACTCGCGCACCGACGTCCCGGCCGAGATCACATCGTCGATGATCAGCACCTTGCCAGCTAGCTTCGCACCCACCGTGTTGCCACCTTCGCCGTGGTCCTTGGCCTCCTTGCGGTTGAAGCAATAAGGCACGTTGCGCCCCTGCTCCGCCAGCGCGATGGAAGTACCCGCTACCAGCGGGATGCCCTTGTAGGCGGGGCCGAACAGCATGTCGAACTCCAGGCCGGAGGCCAGGATGGCCTGCGCATAGAACTGGCACAACTCGCGCAGCGCAGCGCCGTCCTGGAACAGCCCGGAGTTGAAGAAGTAAGGCGACAGACGACCGGCCTTGGTCTGGAACTCGCCGAAACGGAGAACGTTCTGAGCGACGGCGAAGCGGATGAAATCCTGACGGTATGCATGCATGGGAAGAATGGGAATCGAATTGAAGAATGCGGCCATTATAATGCCCGCCACTCCAGATTACAGAAGACGCGCCACCGATATGCGAATAATCAGCCTGAACCTCAACGGTATCCGCTCCGCCTACAACAAGGGTCTGCTCGAATGGTTCGGCAAGCAGGACGCCGACATCATGTGTGTGCAGGAGCTCAAAGCGCAGCAAGCCGACATGACGCCCGACATGCTCGCCCCGCTCGGCTATCTCGGATATTTCCACTACGCGGAGAAAAAAGGCTACAGCGGCGTCGGCATCTACAGCAAAAAGAAACCCGACAACGTCATCGTCGGCCTCGGCATTCCCGAATTCGACATGGAAGGCCGTTACATCGAAGTCCAATTCGGCAACCTCAGCGTGGTCTCGCTCTACCTGCCCTCCGGCTCCAGTGGTGAAGAGCGCCAGGCCGTGAAGTTCAAGTTCCTGGAAGCCTTCATGCCGCACATGGTTGCGCTCAAGCAGAGCGGCCGAGACGTCGTCGTCTGCGGCGACTGGAACATCGCACACACCGAAAAGGATCTGAAGAACTGGAAAGGCAACAAGAAGAACTCCGGCTTCCTGCCCGATGAACGCGCCTGGATGACATCGTTGTTCAACGAAGTCGGCTTCGTCGACGTGTTCCGCAGACTGCATCCCGAGCTCGAAGCCTACACATGGTGGTCGAATCGCGGTCAGGCATGGGCCAAGGATGTGGGTTGGCGCATCGATTACCAGATCGCCACTCCCGGCATTGCGGAGAAAGCGGTCTCAACGGGCATCTACAAGGAACAACGGTTCAGTGATCATGCGCCGTTGTTGGTGGATTACAAGGACTGATTGGAAGGCTGCACATTCCACGGCGCAACCTTCAATAACAGCAGCATCCCCGGTATCGCCAGTAGCACACACAACAGGAAGAACATCGTCCACCCCATCCCTTCCACCAGCCAGCCGGTCGCCGCATTGGCGAAGGTGCGCGGGATGGCCATCAGGCTGGTGAACAGCGCGAACTGGGTGGCGGTGTAGGCCGGATGTGTGGTGCGGGCGATGAAGGCGACGAAGGCGACGGTGCCGAGGCCGACGCCTAGGGCTTCCATGCCGATCACGATGGCGAGCTGGGTGCGTTCGGCGACGCCGATCTCGGTGAAGGGACCATGCGAGGCAAGCCAAGCGAAGCCGAAGATGGATACCACCTGCACCACACCGAACAACCACAGCGCGCGGTTGATGCCGATCTTCACCATCCACAGACCGCCGAGCATGCCGCCGATGATGGAGGGCCACAGGCCGGCGTTCTTGGCGATGAGGCCGATGTCGGTCTTGGTGAAGCCCATGTCGAGATAGAACGGCGTCGCAAGCGCGGTGCACATGCTGTCGCCGAGTTTGTAGAACAACAGGAAGGCCAGCACCAGCAGCGCGCTGTTCCAGCCTTTGCGCGTGATGAACTCATGGAAGGGTTCCACCACCGCTTCGCGCAGCGTCTTGGGTGGCGAGGCGCGGTGCGGTTCGCTCACCATCAGCGTCATGGCGATGCCGGGCAGCATGAACAGCGCGGTGATGATGAACACCGTGCTCCACGGCAGGAAGTCAGCGAGGATCAGAGACAGCGAACCGGGCACCAATCCGGCGATGCGGTAGGCGTTGACGTGGATGGCGTTGCCCAGGCCGAGTTCGACATCACTCAACAATTCGCGCCGGTATGCGTCGAGCACGATGTCCTGCGTCGCGCTCAGTACCGCGAGCAGAGTGGCGATCCAGGCGATGGTGACGAGATCGCTACTCGGCGAGAAGCCGCCCATGGCGGCGATGGTCGCCAACAGGCCGATCTGCGTAAGCAGCATCCAGCCACGGCGGCGGCCCAGCACCGGCACCACGTAGCGGTCGAGGAACGGCGACCACAGGAACTTCCAGGTGTAGGGGAACTGGATCAGCGCGAACAGGCCGATGGTCTTCAGGTCGACCTGCTCGCTGCGCAGCCAGGCAGGCACGAGGTTGAACAGCAGGAACAGCGGCAGGCCGGAGGCAAAACCCGTGAAAACGCATATCAACATGCGTCTCGTGAATAATTGCTCCCAGACGCTCATGCCTCGCGCTTGAAGCGATACACCGCCACGCTGCCGCGCAGGTTGGGCAGCAGGTTCACATCACCGCTGTCGTTCATCACGTGACGGCCGAGGATGCGCAGGCCGAGGTGATCGCACAGCAGTTCGAAATCGTTCAGTGTGCACAGGTGCACGTTGGGTGTGTCGTACCACTGGTAGGGCAATATCTTCGACACGGGCATATGGCCTTGCATGATCTGCAAACGGTTCTTCCAGTAGCCGAAGTTGGGGAAGCTGACGATTCCATCACGCCCGACGCGCACGATCTCTTTCATCAATGCTTCGGTATGGCGCGTGGCCTGCAGCGTCTGCGACAGGATGACGAAGTCGAAGGAGTCGCTCTCGAAATCGGCCAGCCCGTGATCCAGGTCGTTCTGGATCACATTCACGCCGTTGGCGATGCAGGCCGCGATGTTGGCGTCGCTGATCTCCACGCCGTAACCGCGCACGTCGCGCGTCTCGCGCAGGTAGCGCAGCAGGCTGCCGTCGCCGCAACCGAGGTCGAGCACCGAGGAACCTTGCGGGATCCATGCCGCGATGGCGGCGAAATCAGGGCGAGATTGGATGATGGAGGTGTTCATTTGCATTCTCCCGCCACCCGCTCAAGATAATTGCGCATCACCGCGAAATACTGTTCGTCCTGCATCAGGAAGGAATCGTGGCCGTGCTGCGAGGTGATCTCCGCATAGCTCACATCGCGCTTATTATGCAGCAGCGCTTTAACGATCTCGCGCGAACGGTCCGGTGAGAAGCGCCAATCGCTGGAGAACGACACCACCAGAAAGTTGGCCTGCACGTTGGCGAAAGCGCGCGCGAGGTTGTGCTCGGTGTGGCGCGCAGGGTCGAAATAATCCAGCGCCTTGGTCATCAGCAGATAAGTGTTGGCGTCGAAATACGCGGCGAACTTGTCGCCCTGATAGCGCAGATAGGATTCGACTTCGAACTCGATGTCGTAACCGTATTTGTATTCACCCGAACGCAGACCGCGCCCGAACTTGCCCGCCATCGCATCGTCGGAAAGATAAGTGATATGGCCCAGCATGCGCGCCAGGCGCAGGCCGCGCGTGGGCACCACACCGAACTGGTAGAAGTCGCCGCCGTGGAAATCCGGATCGGTCAGGATGGCGTTGCGTGCCACATCGTTGAACGCGATGTTCTCGGTGGTCAGGTGCGGCGCGGTGGCGATGGCCAGCACGTTGCGCACGCGCTCCGGATAAGTGATCGACCATTGCATCGCCTGCATGCCGCCCAGACTGCCGCCGATGATGGCGGCGAACTGCCGGATGCCGAGCATATCGGCCAGACGTGCCTGCGCGTGCACCCAGTCTTCTACCGTCACCATGGGGAAATCGGAACCGTAGGGCTTGCCGGAAGCGGAATCGATACTGGATGGGCCGGTGGAGCCGTGACAACCGCCGAGGTTGTTCAGGCCGATGACGAAGAACTTGTTGGTGTCGACAGGCTTACCGGGCCCGATCATGTTGTCCCACCAGCCGATGTTCTTCTCGTCATCGGCATAGCGACCCGCGACATGGTGATGGCCGGACAGCGCGTGACAGATGAGGATGGCGTTCGACTTGGCGGCATTCAGCGTACCGTAAGTCTCGTACATCAGTTCAAAGCGCGGCAGCACCTTGCCGCAGCTGAAACTCAGCGGCTCTTCAAAGGTTGCGCGTTGCGCGCTGACGATACCAACAGATCCGGACAATACGAACTCCCAAAACAAAACCCGCTCAGCTGGCAGCTAGAGCGGGTCATCTCGCTTTAGCTGGAATGTTTAACGTGCCCCGCAAGCTGATCTCAAATCGGCACGGAACGAAGTGTCCGTGTTTTGTTACAGGCTGTCAATTGAGCGCATGCCCAGTGAAAAAACCCTGGTGCAAAAATGAAACAGATGAACAACCTTAACAAAGCTGTAACAAACGCGCGGCATCATCCGCACCCAGTTCTTTCGGCGCTTGACCGTTAAGAGCCAAGTGCAGTTATTTTATTAACGTTAAGGAGTAACCATGAAACAAAAACTGATCGCACTGGCCATCGCCTCTGCCCTCTCCGCACCGGCTTTCGCCGACAACGCCAACATCAACGTGTACGGCAAGGCATTCCTGACTTTCGACCAGCATGATGCAGGCGGCGCAGCCACCAGCGTGATGCGCGTGAACACCAATGCATCGCGTTTCGGTGTGAAAGGCGACGAAGACCTGGGCGGCGGCCTGAAGGCAGTGTTCCAGTACGAAGTGCAGATGGATGCGGACGGCAATAGCGGAAATGGCTTGGGCAACGGCACCCGCAACAGCTTCGCCGGTCTGCAAGGCGATTTCGGTAAGGTCGTGCTGGGTATCCACGACACACCGTTCAAGGTCGCACACAACAAGATCGAACTGTTCGACAACACCACTTCCTGGTCTGCCACGAACGTGATCGGCCGCTCCGCCGGCAAGAACTACAACACTCGCCAGAAGAACATGGTCCAGTACTGGACACCGAAGATGGGTGCCCTGTCCGCTGCCTTCATGTACAGCCCGGACGAAGCCAAGACGACAGCCAAGAACGCAAGCATCCTGTCCATGTCCGGAACTTTCGAGCAGGACAACCTCTATGTAGCAGCAGGTTACGAGAGCCGTGCTGACGTGGTCGTCGGCACGACTGACAGCGCATTCCGTCTGGTTGGCAAGTTCGATCTGGCCGATGCATGGGTAGGCGGCATGTTCGAAAACATCAAGACCAACACCAGCGCAACTGCCAGCGTATCCGGCAAGAACGTTGAACTGGTCGGTGGAGTCAAGCTGGGTGCAGGCAGCCTGGCGGCTAGCTACGCCAAGGCAGGTTCCACTGCTGCTACCGGCGCTGCGGCCAATGACGTGAACATCATGGCCATCAAGTACGCATACAAGTTCTCCAAGCGTACCGAAGCCTTCGCTGCTTACGCATCGCAGAAGACCAACGGCGCAACCAGCGTGACTGCAACCACCATCGGTGGCGGCATCGTGCACTCGTTCTAAGCTGACAGCAGTTAGTTCATAGCAAACAAAAACGGGCGTCTTCGGACGCCCGTTTTTGTTTGGCTGGAAAAAAGATTAAAGCGCGTTCAGCTTATCCAGCAGTTCGCGGATCTTGAGCGGATCATCCGCGCGCAGGATGCGTTGCACCAGCGGCGCGATCTCGGACAGGCTGGTGGTGAGCACGCGCTGCTTGGTACCCAGCAATTGGGCCGGATGCATGGAAAACTGGCGCAAGCCAAGGCCCAGCAGCAAACGCGTATAGATCAATTCACCCGCCATCTCACCGCACACCGAAACCGGGATGGCGGCCTTGTTGGCGGTCGTGATCACGTGCGACAGCAGCTCCAGGATTGCCGGATGCAGCGGGTCGTAGAGATGCGCGACCTCCTCGTCGGTGCGGTCGATGGCCAGCGTGTACTGGATCAGGTCATTGGTGCCGATGGAAAGGAAGTCCAGTTTCTTGATGAAGGCACCCAGCGCCAATGCGGCGGCCGGGATCTCGATCATGCCGCCGACGGGCACGTCCTCGCGGAAAGGCACGTTCTGCGCGGCCAACTCCTGCTTGACGGAGTCGATCAGCTGCAGGGTCTGGTTGATCTCCGATGCGCCGGACAACATGGGCACCAAAATCTTGAGGTTGCCGTAGACCGAGGCACGCAGCAGTGCGCGCAACTGGGTGCGGAACAATTGCGGCTCGGCCAGACACAGGCGGATCGCACGCAAGCCCAATGCCGGGTTGCTGGCGACGCGCGTCACGCCTTTGAGTTGTTTGTCGGCACCCAGGTCATAGGTGCGAATGGTGACCGGCTTGTCCTTCAAGCCCTGCAGCACGGTGCGGTAGGCCTGGTACTGTTCTTCCTCGTCCGGCAGTTCATCGCGGTTGAGGAACAGGAATTCGCTGCGGAACAGACCCACACCGTTCGCACCGTTGTCCTTGACCTGCTGCACATCGGTCGGCATCTCGATGTTGGCCATCAGGTCGATGACCGTGCCGTCCAGCGTGTTGGCGCGTGCCGTCTTCAGGCGCTTCAGCTTCTGGCGTTCCAGTTGCCACTCGCTCTGGCGCAGCTTGTATTCGGCAAGCAGGTTCTTGTCGGGATTGACGATGACCACACCCTGCGCTCCGTCCACGATCAGCATGTCGCGGTCTTTGATCAGTTCGCGTGCATGGTGCAAGCCGACGATACACGGCGTGTTAAGACTGCGCGCCACGATGGCAGTGTGCGAAGTCGCACCACCAAGGTCGGTGAGGATGGCGCAGAACTGGTGCGGCTTGAGCTGGATCAGGTCGGCCGGGCTGACATCATGGGCGACCAGCACCATCTCGCCGTCGACCTGTGAAGAGGGCGGCACATGGCCGGGATGGCCGCCCAGCACCTTGAGGATGCGCTCGACCACTTGGATCACATCGGTCTTGCGCTCGCGCAGATAGGCATCGTCGAAGGCTTCGAACTGTGCGACCAGCTCGTCCATCTGCGTCTTCAGTGCCCATTCGGCATTGCACTGTTCGGTTTTGACCATCTCACGTGCGGCATGGCTGATGTGCTCGTCGCCGAGGATCATCAGGTGCAGATCCAGGAAGGCATCGAATTCCGCAGCCGCCATCTGCGGACGATGTGTGCGCAGGTCGGTCAGCTCTTCCCTGGTCGCATGCAGTGCCGCGTCTAGACGTGCGACTTCCTCCTCCACCAGATTCTTGGGCAAGACATAGTGCGCAACTTCCAGCGAAGTGTGCGAGACCAGATGGGCGCGGCCGATAGCGATGCCGCTGGAGACCGGCAAGCCGTGTATCGTGAAGCTCATTCGCCTTCTCCGAAATAGTCGTTGATCAGTGCCAGCAATGCCGTCATCGCTTCATCTTCGCGATCACCATGTGTCTCGATGGAGATGGTCGATCCTTTGGCGGCGGCCAGCATCATCACGCCCATGATGCTCTTGGCGTTGATACGCTTACCGTTGCGCGACAACCAGACTTCGCACGGGAACTGCGAAGCGAGCTGTGTCAGTTTGGCGGAAGCCCTGGCATGCAAGCCGAGCTTGTTGATGATCTGTGCGTCCTGATTCTGCATTTGATTACCTTATTCCTCGCCCATGGTCACGATGCATTCGCGACCGCCTTCCAGCGCGATCCGCGCAAGTTCGGGCATGTTCTTGTTGGGGTGGCAGACCACGCGCAACAACATTGGCAGGTTCACACCCGCGACGCCCATGATGTGTTCCTCCCGGCATAACTGTCGAGCCAGATTGCTTGGAGTCGCGCCGTAGATGTCGGCCAGAATGAGCACGCCGTTGCCGCGGTCCAGCTGCTTGATCAGCGCGTGTCCTTCTGCCAATTTCTGTTGCGGATCATCATCCGCGTAAACAGACAGCACTTTCAGTCCGTCCGGGATCCTGCCCAATACATGCTGCACACAATCCACCAGACTTTCACCCAGCGCGTTATGCGCCACTACCAATATGCCTGCCATCAGATGACTCCCAAATAACGTGCGAATAACAATGCGACGAGCAGCAGAAGCAGCCAGCCGTAGCGTAGCAACCAGCGCAACGCGCGCGCTTTGAATGCCTCGTCGGCATTCTCCCTATCCACGATGCCGCGTATCTGCTTTAGCGCATGGTGCGCAGTGCTGCGCTGGATATTGTGCTCCAAGCGTTCGTCTTCGTTCATGGCACCGGAACGACAACGGTTTTACTGTCGCTGAAATCCAGGCGCTTCAGCATGGATTCGGTGAGATGGACCTTGCCATCGGCATCGATCAGCAGCGCGTCAGTCTGATGCATGCTGCGTACCGCAGTGCGCCAGCCGGAAGCACCGGCGATGAAGATAGGCTTGGATGTCACATCCGACAACAGGCCTGCGCGTTCGCCCCGCGCCAGCACGGTCACCGCCTGTACACCCTGCACGGGTTGGCCGCTGCGCGGATCGAGCAGGTGGCAATAACGTTTACCGTCCAGCTCGAAGTAGCGCTGGTAATCGCCCGAGGTACCGACAGCTTCGCCGTCTCTTAATTCAAGTGTTGCGATCGCACCCGGCTTGCGCGGATGCTGGATGCCGATATGCCACGGACGCTTGCCGTGAGTACCCAGGGCGATCACATTGCCGCCGATGTTGATCAAAGCATTGGATATATTTTGTGACTTCAATACTTCAACAGCGCGATCCAGAGCATATCCTTTGGCAAATCCGCCCAAGTCGATCATGACAGCAGGATTCTTGCTGCCGACCTGTTCTTCAGAGGCACCGCTAACAGCAGGCTGATAGAACATGTCCGTCATTTGAGGGTTGGCCTTCAATAGGGCAGCGATCTTCTTCTCATCGGGCAGCACCGGCTGGAAAGTATCCGATTGGAATCCCCATGCCTTGATCAGGCCGCCAATAGCCGGATTGAAAGTGCCGCCTGATTGTATAGAGAACTGCTCCGCATCCTGCAGCAGGAAGACCAGCTCGGATGTTGCAGCCTGTGTCTTGCCTTGGGCTATAGCCTCGTTGATCGCGCTCAGGGCTGAAGGCTGCCAGGCGTGCAGCATGTCGTGCAGGCGTTGGAATTCAGTCATCACAGCCGCCGCGCCTTGGCGTGCCTTGGCTTCCTCTTCGCCGTAAATGCTCACTTCTACGATGGTGCCGAACACATAGGCTTGCTCTTGATACAACGGTTCTTTGCCGCAACCGGTGAGCAACGACAATACAGCCAACATTGAAACAAGGATCCTCATCATGCAGTTAGTTCCTCCAGTTCGATAGAGGCAGCCAGCAAGGCCAGACGTGCCACCACGCCATAGGCATAGAAGCGGTTCGGCGTGTCATCGGGTGCCCGGTCGGGGTTGGGCAGCGTGCAGCTGCTCTCGAATGCCAACGGCACGAAATGCATGCCCGGTGCGTTCAGGTTCTCGTCCACCCCGCGTCCGGTGTGCACGCGGTAGAAGCCGCCCACCACGAAGTGATCCACCATGTACACCACCGGCTCGGCCACTGCATCGTTGATCTGTTCGAAGGTATACACACCTTCCTGCACCAGCACGTCGGAGACTGGCAGTCCTTCTTTCACCACCGCCATCTTGTTGCGTTGCTTGCGGTTCAGGTCGCGCACTTCGCTGGCATCCTTCACCGTCATGATGCCCATGCCGTAGGTGCCTGCGTCCGCCTTCACGATCACGAAAGGATCGTCCTTCACACCATACTCGGCATATTTGGCTTTCATCTTTTGCAACATCATGTCCACCTTGCCGGCCAGACAATCCTCGCCGGTGCGCGCATGGAAATCTATCTCACCGCACGAATCGAAATACGGGTCGATCAGCCAGGGGTCGATGCCCAGCATCTCGGAAAAATCATGTGCCACACGCGAATAAGCCGCGAAATGGCACGACTTGCGGCGCGTCGTCCAGCCGCCTTCCAGCGGCGGCAACACGTTCTGCTCAAGATTGCGCAGGATGTCAGGCACACCCGCCGACAGGTCGTTGTTGAGCAACACCACACAAGGATCGAAGTCATCGATGAACAGGCGGTTACCCTTGCGGACGATGGGTTCCAGAGTAAGCGTGTTGCCGTCGGTCAGTTGTATGTCCGTGGGCTGCGTGATCTCCGGTAGCAGGCTGCCGATGCGAACGTTGAGGCCGGACTGGCGCAGCACGCGCACCAGCATCGCCACGTTCTGCAGATAGAACTGGTTGCGGGTGTGGTTCTCCGGGATCAACAGCACGCCGCGCGCCTCGGGGCAGATCTTTTCGATCGCGCTCTGCGCTGCATGGATGCACAAGGGCAGGAAATCAGGATTCAGATTGTTGAAACCGCCGGGGAACAGATTGGTATCCACCGGCGCCAGCTTGAAGCCGCTGTTGCGCAGATCGACCGACGCATAGAAAGGCACGGTGTGTTCCAGCCACTGGGTGCGGAACCAGCGTTCGATATCGGGCTGTTTGGCAAGGAAGCGCCGCTCCAGATCGAGCAGCGGGCCTTTGAGTGCGGTGGTGAGATGGGGAACCATGATTAACCTGCTTGGAACGATGCAGGCATTCTAGCCGATTTGGCCCATGACGATTGGATGTGCGGCGTGTTTGGGTGGCAGTCAATCAGGCAATCGGTCGCGCAACACATCGCGGTCAAACCACCATTTGTCGCCGACCAATGCATCCACCACGGTCGCCAACCGCGGCAGGAATATCTGCGGATCGCGCAGTTGCAGATGGTTCAGCCAGCGGTCCAGTCCTTCCTGATCCTGTACGTTGCTATGGCGCTGGGCGACCATGGCGATGAGGTTGTTCACCAGGAAGCTCTGGCTTTCGTGCTGCTCATCGTCGGCACGCAGATCGACCACGTAACGCGCGGTGATGGCCGCCACTGCCGCCCCGTCTGAATCGTTTGGCGTCTCGTCCACGATGTGAATCAGCATGGCGACGGTCAATTCGGGATCGACCGGGAAAGTGACGGCCAGCCAGATGCCCATACCCAATGCGGCAAGCGAGTCAGGCTGCTGTGCCTGGAACAGTACATCGCAGGCCTCCACCGCATCCGCCCAGGATTCTTGCTGCATGCAGGTGAAGAAGGCTTCGCGGGCGATGTCCCACGCTTCTTTCTTGCGGCCCAGTGCGTTCAACAGTTCTGCGATATCCAATTGCGACTTTGCACGCGGCAAGGGCTCATCTTCTTTCAAAGTTTCAAACGCTTGCAGTGCTTCGGCAAGCTGCTTTTTCAGCCCGGCACGTTCTTCGGCGCTCAGGCCGTCGTTGCTGTCGTTCACCAGTTGCGTGATGTTGATAGTCTTCTCTTGCATGGTCAGCTCGCTGCTCGTTCTTGTGAGGTCGGCAGTTTAAACCAGCCACCGGCGAATCGAACCCTGCTGTCAGTGGTAGAATGCCGCCCTTCGAAAATAAGGCAGTCCCATGTTATCTACAGCAAACATCACCATTCAGTTCGGCGCCAAGCCGTTGTTCGAGAACGTATCCGTCAAATTCGGTGACGGCAACCGTTACGGTTTGATCGGCGCCAACGGCTGCGGCAAATCCACTTTCATGAAGATCCTCGGCCGAGATCTGGATCAAACCTCGGGCGAAGTCATGCTGGATCGCGGCGAGCGCCTCGGCAAACTGCGCCAGGACCAGTTCGCCTATGAAGAGAATCGCGTGCTGGATGTGGTGATGATGGGGCATGACGAGATGTGGGAAGCGATGAGCGAGCGCGATGCGATCTACGCCAATCCCGATGCCAGCGAAGAAGATTACATGCGCGCAGCCGATCTGGAAGCGACCTTCGCCGAATACGACGGCTACACCGCCGAAGCACGTGCGGGCGAGCTGCTGCTGGGTCTGGGCATCGATATCGAATTGCACCAGGGACCGATGAGCGCGGTCGCGCCGGGTTTCAAGTTGCGCGTGCTGCTGGCACAGGCGCTGTTCTCCAACCCCGACATCCTGCTGCTGGACGAGCCGACCAACAACCTGGACATCAACACCATCCGCTGGCTGGAAGATGTGCTCAATGCGCGCAACTCCACCATGGTCATCATCTCCCACGATCGCCACTTCCTGAACAGCGTATGCACGCACATGGCCGACCTGGACTTCGGCAAGATCACCGTGTATCCGGGCAACTATAACGACTACATGCTGGCTTCCACGCAGGCGCGCGAGCAGCAATCATCCGACAATGCCAAGGCCAAGGAAAAGGTCGCCGAGTTGAAAGCCTTCGTGGCGCGTTTCTCGGCCAATGCCTCCAAGGCCAAGCAGGCCACCAGCCGCGCGCGCCAGATCGACAAGATCAAGATCGAGGACATCAAGCCGTCCAGCCGCCAGTACCCGTTCATCCGTTTCGAATACGACGAGCGCGAGAAGCTGCACCGCACCGCGGTGGAAGTGCAACATATGGCCAAGGGCTACGACAAGGTGTTGTTCTCCAACGTGAACTTCCGCATCGACGCGGGCGAGAAGGTGGCCATCATCGGTCCCAACGGCATCGGTAAGACCACCTTGCTACGCTGTCTGGCGGGCGATCTCGAGCCTGATACAGGCACCATCAAATGGGCGGAGAAAGCCAAGCTTGGTTACTACGCGCAGGACCATGCGCACGACTTCGCCGAAGACAAGGTGATGATGGAATGGATGACCGACTGGCGCGGCCCGTCCGACGACGACCAAGTGGTGCGTGGCACGCTGGGTCGTTTGCTGTTCTCCGGCGACGACGTGAAGAAACGCGTCCAGGTGTTGTCCGGCGGCGAGAAGGGCCGCATGCTGTTCGGCAAGCTGATGCTGGCCAAGCCTAACGTGCTGCTGATGGACGAGCCGACCAATCACATGGATATGGAAGCCATCGAATCGCTGAACACCGCGCTCGACTTGTTCAAGGGTACGCTGATCTTCGTCAGCCATGACCGCGAGTTCGTCAGTTCGCTCGCCACGCGCATCATCGAGATCTCCGCCAAGGGTGTGAACGATTACCATGGCACGTACGAGGAATTCCTGCGCGACCAGATGGTGGAGTAAGGTTTAAACGATCTGCGGAAATAAAGGGTTTTGAATTGAACAGAACCATAGGTGTATTCGATTCCGGCGTGGGCGGACTTTCCGTCCTGCAACACATCCGCGAAGCGTTACCCGAGGCGAATCTGATTTACGTCGCCGACTCCGGTCATGTACCTTACGGTGGGCGCTCGGCCGCCTTCATCGAAGCGCGTGCGATGGCGCTCACACGCTTTCTGCTCAGTCAGGGTGCGGAGGCCATCGTCATCGCTTGTAACACCGCCACCGCTGCAGCCGCCCTGCCGCTACGCAAACAATTCAGCAAGATCCCTTTCATCGGCATGGAGCCAGCCGTCAAGCCGGCAGTCGCCGCAACCCAAAGCAATGTGGTGGGGGTGCTGGCGACGGTGGGCACACTGGAAAGTGCCCGCTTCGCTGCCTTGTTGGAGAAATATGCGGGAAATGTGAAGATCGCGACACAGGGCTGTCCCGGCTTGGTCGAACTGGTCGAGCGCGGCGATCTGCACAGCATCGAAGCGCGGCGTCTGGTGGAGCGCTATACCAAGCCGCTGCTGGATGCGGGTGCGGATACGTTCATCCTCGGCTGTACCCACTATCCCTTCCTCGCGCCGCTGATCCATGAAGTCGTGGGTGAAGAGATCACACTGATCGATACCGGCGCGGCCGTCGCACGTGAACTCAAGCGCCGCGTCGATACCGAGCTGCCTCCACGGGTGAAGCTGGGCGTGATCGGCAACGAGGTCTTCCATACCAGTGGCGATGCAGAACGCGCCACGCGCATCGTATCCCAGCTATGGGGCAAAGACGTCACTGTGGCAGCCGTGCCGCCACCCTATAACTGAACGGGATCACTCTGGGAGTTGATAGCCCTGTTCGTTGAACAGCTTCAGGCAAGCATCGACAACCATCGGGTCGAAATGTACGCCTCGCTGTTGGGAGAGCTCACACAGAGCGGCCTCGATGCCCAGACCTGGGCGATAGGGTCGGTGTGAAGACATCGCCTCGACCACATCCGCTACGCTGATAATTTTCGCCTCAAGCAAGATATCGTCTCCCTTCAGACCAAGCGGATACCCGCTACCATCAACCCGCTCGTGGTGCTGTTGAACGATCTGCGCGATCGGCCAAGGGAAATCGATGGACTTGAGGATGTCATGACCGCTCTGCGAGTGAGCTTTCACCAAGCTGAACTCAATCTCGGTCAGGCGGCGCGGCATGCTCAGTATCTCGGCCGGGATCTGTATCTTGCCGACATCATGCACGATAGCAGCCAGTTCGATCCCCTCTATCTGATTAGCATCCAACCCCATGGCTGTTGCAATCTCAACGGAAAGTTTCGCGACACGACGCTGATGGCCTGCGGTATAGGGGTCGCGAAACTCGACCGTAGCTGCCAGCGCTTCGATTGAGTTAAGCAAACTGCCGCGTAAGCGTTTTTCACTTTCCAATAATTCGCCTGTGCGCTTCTCAACTATATCTGAAAGATTGTGGCGCAGCTGATGCAGCTCCATGTGCGTGTTGACCCGCGCCAGCAGTTCGTCGCGCTGATAGGGTTTGGTCACATAATCCACAGCACCGACTTTGAAGCCCATCAACTTCTCATCCGTCTCCGATGCGGCGCTGACGAAGATCACAGGAACATCGTTCAAGGCTGAATCGGCTTTCAGGCGACGACATACCTCATATCCATCCATGTTTGGCATGCGGATGTCGAGCAAGATCAGGTCCGGGGGAGTATTGCTGGCGGCGTGCAGCGCCAGTTCACCATTGATCGCAGACAGAACCTCATAGCCCTCTGATTTCAGAAGGTCCGTCAACAATCTCAGCGAAGCTGGGGTGTCATCTACCGCAAGGATCTTGCCTTTGCCACTCATATCAGGTGGTTCCAATCGTTTTTAGTTGCTCAAGGATAGCAGGATAATCAAAATCGGCTATCAATTTGGAGAGGGTTTTGTGCAGCGTCGGGTCGATATCCGCGACCAGGGCAACGGTGCTCTCGATACGCTCGCTATCCAGACTTTCCAGCGCGGTTTTCAGTTCGCCGCGCAGGGCGGGCGGCAGCACGCTCAGCATCTCCGGGGTCAATGCGACAGGGGGCTGGGCAGAACGCGCCTCCGGGCTTTCCTCATAGATGAACTGCACACCTAGTTGCCGCGTCAGACATTCATATATCTCATTGAAACGATAGGGCTTGCTTACGAAGTCGTCCATGCCGGCATCCAGCAGCACCTGCTGTTCTTCCTTGAACGCGGAAGCAGTGACGGCCACGATCTTCACCTCTTTTCCGCCGGGTAACGCTCGGATCACCTTTGTCGCCTCGATACCGTCCATCACCGGCATGCGCCTGTCCATCAGGATCAGATGCGGTTGCCAGGCTTGGAATTGCTCGACGCCCTGCTTGCCGTTTTCCGCCAGTCTGCTCTGGATGCCGATGATATCCATCAGCCGTTTGAGCAACAGCTGGTTCTCCAGCTGGTCCTCAACGATCAGGATGCGGAAAGAAGGCTGACCGGGCACCAGCCCGACCACTGCACTGTGCTTCACCTCTTCCTGCTTGCCCATATCCGCAGCGTCTGCGGCCATCACGGGCAGTTCTATACGGAAGGTCGAACCACGGCCAAGTGTGCTGTCGACCGAGATCGTCCCGCCCATCAGTTCGACGAATTGGCGGGTGATGGTCAAGCCAAGGCCGGAGCCCTGATTGTCACCTGCCTGCTTGCCCAGCTGTACGAACGGCTTGAACAGCCGAGACTGATCTTCGGCCGAGATACCGGGCCCGCTGTCCTCCACAGAGATCAGCAGGTGAGGCAACCTGCCGTTTGGAACCATCATGAGGTGAAGGACCACACTGCCGTGCTCGGTGAACTTGATCGCATTGCCGAGCAGATTGATCAGTACCTGACGCAGGCGGGGCTCGTCACCTTTGATATAGCGTGGACAGTCGGGTGACTGGTCGACCAGCAGTTGCAGACCTTTTTCCTCAGCCCGGATATGCATCATGTCTGTGACATCGTGCAACATTAGAGCGAGATCAAAAGCAGCACTCTCCAGCTTGACTTTGCCTGATTCGATCTTGGCCATCTCCAGTACGTCATTGATCAGGCCTAACAGGTGGTTGCCACTGTGATTGATGATGTTGAGTGTGTCGCGCTGCACCGCGCTCAGCTGAGCATCGCGACGCATCAGATTGGAGAAACCGAGGATGGCATTGAGCGGGGTACGCAATTCGTGGCTCATGCTGGCCAGGAAAGCACTCTTTGCCCGGTTGGCCGCTTCGGCGGCATCGCGCGCCAGCACCAGTTCGGTGGTGCGTTTTTCCACCTCCTCTTCCAGATGGTCCTTGTAACGCTTCAGTACGAGCTCGGCTTCCTTGCGTGCGCTGATATCCTGAGCCGCACCCCAAAGGCCTAAGGTCTTGCCCGCCTCATCGAGTACCGTCTCTCCCCTCACCCACATCCAGCCATGACTGCCATCGTCCCGCACTGTTCTCAATTCAAGTTCGTATGGCACACCGGTTTCAACAGTACTAGCCAGCGAGGCAGACAACAGCGACCAACTCTCGGGGGTGAACAATTTTTGATGTTCGGTATATGGCGGCGGTGGGAGCGCAGGATCGAAGCCATACATCTTGTAAAGTTCTTCCGACCACACCACCTCATTGCTTGCCACATCCAAATACCAGCTGCCGATATGGGTGATCTGTTGCGCCCGCTTCAATTCCAGCTCGCTCCTGCGGAGTCTCTCTTCAGTCAGCCTGCGCTCGGTGACGTCCTCGCCGGAAGAAAGGAGGCCAGAGGGGCTGCCGTCAGCATCTTTTACAAGCGTGTTATGGAAAGCGACAACTCTTCTTTCGCCGCGCTTGTTCAGGATCGGGTTCTCATAATATTCAGTCAATTCCGTTTTGCCGGCCATCAGCTGATGGAAAACGTTCCGAATCGTTTCCTGCATATCTTCAGGGATGCACAGTTCGAACCAGTTCCTGCCGATCACTTCCTGTTCGCTGTAACCGAGGATCTCGCACCCTTTCCGGTTGATCAGCGTGATGTTTCCTTCTGTATCCAGCACCACCAGCATCACGCCGGCGACATCCAGATAGGTCTGCGCCTGATCCTTCTCTTTCAGGATCTGCGCCTCCAATCGCCTGTACTCGGTCAGATCCAGCCCGAACGAGCAGTCCACCAGTTCGGTGGAGATGAACCCCCATGAGACGATTCGTTCTGTTCCGTCCTTGCAGGTGACTTTCGTTTCGACGGGCTCGATAGCGGTCTTGTTCTCGAGGGCGATTGCGACCTTTTCGCGCCACTCCGAAGCCACACGCTGCCGATACGATTCGTCCGGATAGGCACGCGGCCACCACTCAGCCACCGTGGGAACATCTTCCAGGGTATAGCCGAACAGTCGCGTGAAAGCCGGATTGATATATTCGGCCTTTTGTTCGAGGCCGGAAGACGATGTGTAAATGGCAAGGGGAGAAGCTTCAGCCATCCCCTTGAAGAGTCTGTTGGCCTCGACAAGCGCTTCCTTGGAGCTTACAAGTTCGGTGATGTCCTCAGAGATGCCCAGCAGATAGCGGGGGATGTCGCGCTCGTCGCGAAGCGCGAGCTTCTTGGTATGCAGTATCCGGGTCCCTTGCTGCGTCGTTATCGACTCCTCCGGAATGTCGATGACACCAGTCTGGGCAAGCACCTCACGGTCTTTCCCGGTAAAGGCATCCGCCTGCTCCGGCGGGAAGAAGTCGTAGTCATTCTTTCCGATCAGGTTCGTGCGTTGCTGTCCCAGCAGCGCTTCGCCGGCGCGATTGAGCAAGGTGAAACGCAGATCCTGGGCGCGCTTGAGGAAGATCATGTTGGGGATGTTATCCACGATGCTGTCGAGCATCTGGTTGCTCTCAAGCAACTGGCTCCCTTGTTGCAGAACGATTTGGCGCTCCTTGGCCAAGCGTCGGTTGAGGATCAGCAGCCAGAGACCGAGCAGCAAGATCACCAAGCCGCCAAGAACAGTAAAGATGATCCCTGCGCGGTACTTGTGCAAAACGTCGCTGGCGGTGAATTCCGGCGAGATGTCGAATGGCGGAATTCGCAGTTCCTGCATCAAGTTACGAATCGGCGTGTAATCCGTCGGCACAACAAAACCATGTATCCCGATGGCCCGCGTGGTGGCGGTATCTTCTTCGAGCTTGAACAAGGTGGCAATGATGCGCCGGGCAATATTCTCGTCGTTGCCGGGAATGGAGGCGAATGCCCAATTCGGATAGAGATGGGTCGAAACCAGCACAGGATAACCGGGCAGATTCTGTTGGTTGATGATCTTGATCCTGGACAGATCCAGTTTGCCTTCACGCACCATGGATTCCAGCATGCCATTATTCACAAAACCGGCATCTGCCTTTCCCTCCAGCACCGCATTGACCACAGTGTCTTGCGCCAAGCCGGTAGTCAGTAGTGTGGCATCCTGCGGCAAAATGACACCGGCCTGCTTTAGCTCATAGGCCTGCGCCAGATAGCCGCCCAATGACAACTCGTCGGAATCGACGGCGATGGTTCGGCCCTTGAGGTCTGAGAGTGTGCTGATTCCATCCTGATCGGCGCGGGTAAAGATGGTGCCACCGGATACGCTAAGGGCTTGGCCATATTCAAGGGTGGCCAGTGTGGCCAGCGGGGCAGACAAGCCGTAACGACTGTTAAGTTCGACGTACTGGACGCCGTTGGTCAGTATGAAATCCAGCCGGCGGCTGGCAATCGCCGAGCCAACTTCATTGATGTTGAGTGCCTCGATGACGAAATCCCGCTCCGGGACGGCGCGCTTGAGGGCGGTCGCCAAAGGCTGCCATTGCATCTGGGTTTGTGCATTGGGTCGAACAGCCAATATTCCGATCCTGACCTGTTCCGCAGCAAGCGCGGAAGTGACGGGCGACAAGGCTGCCAGCAACGCGCCCAGCAACACCAGTGTGCTTGCGAGTGATTTCAGGATTGTGCGATGAGTGGATGTGTAGGGTCGCATGATCGTACGTCAATCGGGCGCAGGTAGATAATCGGCGCTGAACAGTCCGGTGAGCGGGGCTTCTTGCTGCAAAAATCCCGCCTTGAGCATCAAGTCTGAAAGCGAACGTGCAGAGCCGGCCATCTGGGGCGTAGGGCCGGCCAACATGCGGCGATTATTGATCGCATCCGGCAGCACCATGCCTTGAAATGCGCCCATCACTTGATCAGCAGGCAAGCCCATGCGCGTTGCCATGCGGTAGGAAGCATCCTGCGGGTTATGTCGCATATGGCCCAGCGCCTTGAAATGTGCAGAGATCAGGTTTCTGATGGCGGCGGCATGGCTGCGGTCGAGCACATCGCTGCGAACCGCCAGTACGTCGACGATGGTATCCGGGATCTGGCGGCTATCGAAGAGGTTGACCGCGCCTTTGGATATCAACCGACGGGCCACAGGTTCGTAGGTGATGAATGCATCTGCAGTCCCATGATCCCATGCCTCATCATGCTTGTCGCTCGGCAGCGATATGCCCTTGACCGCTTCTCGCGGCAGACCGGCGGCCTGCAATATCGCGGATAACATCAACTCCCCCACGGCACCTTGTTCATAAGCGATACGTTTGCCTTTCAGATCGCCCAGCGTCTTGATGCCTGGTCGAGTCACCATCACATCTGCACCGGCGGAGACGTCGAACACCATCACCACGGAAAGCGGCAGGCCATTGGCTCGCGCACGCAAAACTTCATCCAGCGTCAGCGCTGCACCGTCCACCTTGCCATCGGCCAATGCCTGCAGCGACTCTGTGGCAGAACCGGTCTCAAACAACTTCACCTGCTTGCTATCCAGCCAACCTTCACTGCGCGCAAGGAACATCGGCTCGTAGCCGGCCCAGACGTGGGCCGCGATGGAGACGGGCTGATCTTCGATCATGCAAGCGGAAAGTAAGGGCAAGCATGACAAGCCAGCCATCAGCATCAGGAACTGCCGGCGGCTGAAATCAGCTTTGCCTACTTTTATGTTCTTCCCTGCGTTCACCTTTATCATTTGCTGTGCTCCTCACATTCTTGTGGCACCACACGTGCATTTTTTATTTTGGCGTATCTTCCAATGCCTTCAGGATCGTCGGATAGTCGAAATTGTCCGCCAGCCGAGACAGTGTCTTGTGCAGACTCGCGTCGTGGATCGAGACTTGTCCGATGATGGCATCGATGCGTTCGCTGTCCAGACTCACCAATGCTTCGCGCAATTTACTGCGCAACGCCGAGGGCATCGCTGCCAGCATCTCAGCGGTCAGCGCCACAGGCGGCGCTGTTTCAGTCTTCTGTGCCGTGGCATAGGTATATTGCACGCCCAGTTGCTTGGTCAGGCAGTCATAGATCTCGTTGAAGCGGTAGGGCTTGCGCATGAAGTCATCCAGGCCTGCTGCCATCATCTCTTCCTGCTGTTCCTTAAACACCGAGGCAGTGACCGCGACGATCTTCACCTTGTCGCCACCGGGCAGCTTGCGGATGGCTTTGGTCGCTTCGATGCCGTCCATCACCGGCATGCGCTGGTCCATCAGGATCAGATGCGGCTGCCAGCTTTGGAACAGTTCCACGCCCTGCTTGCCGTCATTCGCCACTTGGGCCTGAATGCCGACACTGTCCATTAGTTGCTTGAGCAGCAGTTGGTTCTCCAACTGGTCCTCAACGATCAGCACGCGGTAAGCGGGTTGGCCGGGTACCAGTCCGGTGGCCTCGGCTGCCACGGCAGCTTGCATCTTGACCAAATCGGCCGCCTCTGCCTTGTCCACCGACAACTCCACGCGGAAGGTGGAACCCTTGCCGGGGGCGCTGTCGACACTGATCACTCCTCCCATCAGCTCCACGAACTGGCGGGTGATGGTCAACCCGAGGCCGGTACCTTTGTTGTCTCCCGGCAATTTCCCCAGTTGTACGAAGGGCTGGAACAGCTTCTTCTGATCTTCGGCAGAGATGCCGGGGCCACTGTCCTCGACTTCGATCAGCAGGTGGGGCGGTGTGTCATGTGGCTTCATCCCGAAACGTATCGTCACGCCGCCCTGTTCGGTAAATTTGATCGCATTGCCGATCAGGTTGATCAGCACCTGGCGCAGGCGCGCCTCGTCGCACTTGATGTAACGCGGAAAGTCTGATGACTGATCGATCAGCATCCGCAGGCCTTTCTCTTCGGCACGCATATGCATCATGTCGGTGACGTCGCGCACCATGATGCCCAAGTCGAACGACGTATTTTCGATTTGTACGCGACCGGCTTCGATCTTGGCCATTTCCAGCACGTCATTGATCAGCGTCAGCAGGTGGGCGCCACTGCGGTTGATGATGTCCAGAGTATTGCGTTGCTCGGTGCTTAGTTTCGCATCACGTCGCATCAGGCTGGAGAAGCCGAGGACTGCATTGAGCGGGGTGCGCAACTCGTGGCTCATGCTGGCGAGGAACACACTCTTGGCGCGGTTTGCCGCTTCGGCGGCATTCAGCGCGATCTTGAGTGCTTCCTTCTTCTCTGTCAGATCGCGCTCTTTTTCTTTCCGATGTTCGATCTCCTGCTCCAGCGACTGCTTGGCTTGTGTCAGTTGTTTGCGTTGCAGGTTGCTGTCTTCCATCAGGCTGATCGCAGCTAGTCGCGACTTCTGCAGCGAGGCCGTGCGCGCGTTGACTACCGTCTCCAGACTCTCTTTCGAGGCGGTCGTCTGGCGCAACATCTCCAGCATGCGATTCAGCGCTTTGCCGAGATGCTGTAACTCGTGATCGCCGACCAGCGGGATCTGTGTATCCAGATGTCCCTCGCCGACGCGGGAGATGCCCTGTTCCAGATTCGCAATCGCTTCAGTGATGCGGCGGTTGCTGAGACGGAAGAACAGGAGGGCGATGATTAGCGTCAGAACAACAAGCAGAGTGAAGCCATACAGCGCGCGATCGTAAAGTGCCTGCTGCTGCTGATTGATGGTTTTACGTAGGGACGCCACGTTGTCCACGATGGTTTGTGCCGCGATATTGGTGGCGGATACGATGCGCCGCTTTGCCGACGCGGCCGAATCTGCTGGGAGCTTGGTGTTCGAGAAAGCATGCAAACGCTGAAAGTGGGCGCCCATGTTCTGGTGGGCCTCCTGTATCAGCTTCATTTCAAGAGTGTCATGGTATGAGGCCAATGCGGGATCGGTAAGCAGCTCTGAAATCCGGCCGTAGACAGCAAGCCATTGCCGGACGGGGCGCTCTTCATCGGGATACTCGCCAACCTCGTCGGTCAGGGCAGTGATGCGGGAGACGTTGAAGCTGATATTGACGATCGAATCGATCCTGGCCACAGATTCTGAAAATTGCTGGTTGATCCAGTACTGCATACCCGCCAGTCCGATGCCGAGTGCACCGAACAGGATCAGGTAGATTTGCAATCGCTGGGCCAGTTTCACGGTTTTAATCCTCTCGCATCATCGAATCAGGGAGATGCGTTTCGAGTCCAGACTTTGCAGCGGTCCGGCGTCAATGACGTTCAGGAAGTCGGCAGGTGTGGAATCCTCGACCAGTTTTTCATTGGTCAGCCAGCGGCTGATGTCCTCCAGCGTGAGCAGATAGGACTGTTCGAGGGCCAGCATCAAGGAACGGTTTTCCCACAAGTGGCTGAGGTCGGTAGCGCTTACCCCCAGAATCCGGGCGCCCATCGTTAATGCTTCCTCAGGATGTTGCCGGACATAGTCTTCGGCATCGCGCAGCGCCAGCAGCAGCCTTTTGACGGCCTGTGGCTGTTGTTGCAGAAATGGTGTTCCCACCAAAGCGGAGTCGAACTGCTGATAGAGGCCAGATACTGAGAAGACGATCGCGTTGTCGCCCAGTTGTGCCTTGGCTTCGCCGATGAACGGCTCACGCATAGAGAAGGCATCGATGCTGCCAGAGACCAAAGCGGGCACCAGTTCTTCGGCCTTCAGATAGGAAAGCTTGATATCGCTTGTGCTCAGGCCATTCTCGATCAGGAACAGATGCAGGAAGAAGTGCACCGCCGAAGCCTGCTGGGTCGCCACTTTCTTACCCTTCAGGTCATTCGGGATGTGGATGCCGTGATCTGTTCTGGCGATCACCCGGTTCACGTTGCTGGCACGGAAGGTGGTGGCGATCACCCTGAAGTCCTTGCCGGCCAGCGCGGCCGCCACGATGGGAACTTCCGCAGAGAACGCCACATCTGCTTTACCGGCCAGCAGTCCTTCATCCAGCGCCCGCTTGCCGCTGGGATACTCGCTATAGGAAACCGCCAGCCCACGCTTTTCAAAAAAGCCCTGTTCGCGCGCGATGAGTGCAAGGCCGCTGGTCGGTTGCATCGGGATCGCGATGCGGATCGGTAAAGGTGCACCTTCAACGCCGGCGTCCTGTTGCATGTCGCAACCGCTCAGGGTCATCGCCAGCAGCGCGAGGCTCAGAATGCTGTATCTCATGATGTTTCTCCCTGCTTGCGGTCTATCGCATTTTCCGTATCGGGATAAGGCGGCTCCCGCCCCAGTTCCCGGCACAGGCGATTCATCTCCATTTTGATTTCAATGACGCGCATCTCGCGATCAGCCATCAGCTCGTTGAAAGACTCCAACCGCTGGTTGGTCGCATTCAGTTCGGCGGTGCGCTCTTCGACACGTTTTTCGAGATCGCGGTTGAGTTCACTGAGCTGCGCTTCGGCCAGTCTGAGCTCAGTGTTGTCCTGTATGGTTCCGACCGAATATAGCGGCTTGCCGTCCTCGTCGTAAAAAGTCTCGCTGCGCTCATCCACATACTTGACGCGCCCATCCGCCATCAGCAGGCGATGTGAGATCGAGTATGGCTGCCGGTTTTTCACCGAGTCGGAATAGGCTTTGTCGACCCGCGCGCGATCATCGGGATGAACCCCCTCCAGGAAGGATTCGTAAGTTGCGCCGAACGCCTCCTTGTCGATCTCGAAGATGTGGAAGATCTCGTCCGACCATTCCAGCCGGTTGCTTGCCAGATCAAGGTGCCAGTTGCCCAGGCGGGCGATGCGCTGCGCTTCGGACAAGCGTTGCTCGCTTTTGACAAGCGCTTGCTCGGCCTTATTGCGTTCGGTTACATCCTGTCCGATGGCGAGCAGCCCCAGCGCGTTGCCCTCGGCATCCTTGAGCGTCTTGTCATACCACTCGATGAGGCGCTCCTGGCCGGATCGCGTGACGATGGTGTCGCGGTTCCCGTGCGTCTGGATGTCGTTGATCGCGCGCAGAAACAGTGTCCTGGTTTGTTCCTGGATCGCTTTGGGCAGGAAGGTGGTGAACCAATCCTTGCCCTTCACTTCGGCTTGCGTGTAACCGGAGAGTGCTTCCATGTAAGGATTGATGCGCTCGATGCGACCCTGGGTGTCGAGCACGAGCACGATGGCAGGCGCGGTGTTGAGCAGATTCTCGGCAAAATCGCGCTCATTGCGCAATTGCGCTTCGAGTTGTCTGTGTTCGCTGCCGTCTTCTTTACGCATGGTTGTATCGCTTTCCCCTAAGCAGAATGTATGGTGGACCTTCTGTCCGGGCGTTCAATGTCACCTCATTCAGTCATCCTCCAACACCTTCAGGATCGTCGGATAGTCGAAGTCATTCACCAGTTTAGTCAGCGTCCTGAACAGCTTCTGATCGATGCTGGCGACTTTTGAGATGGCTTCATTGATCGGGTCACTGTCCAGACTCATCAGCGCCTCCTTCAATTCGCTGCGCAATGCTTCAGGCAACACCGCCAGCATCTCCGCGGTCAGCGCAACCGGCGGCGCTGTCCCCGTCTCGGCCTCGGCATAAACAAATTTCAGCCCCAGTTGCCGCGTCAAACTGTCGTAGATCTCGTTGAAGCGGTAAGGCTTGCGCACGAAGTCGTTCATACCTGCCGCCATCATCTCGTCGCGTTGTTCCATGAAGGCGGAGGCGGTGACGGCAACGATCTTCACTTCCTTGCCACCGGGCAGTTGGCGGATGGCTTGGGTGGCGGCGATGCCGTCCATATCCGGCATGCGTCTGTCCATAAAGATCAGGTGGGGTTGCCAGCTTTGGAACAGTTGTACGCCCTGCGCTCCGTTCTCGGCTACTTGGATCTCGAAGCCGATGCGTTGCATCAGTTGGCTGAGTAGTAGTTGGTTCTCCAACTGGTCTTCGACGATGAGGATGCGGTAGACGGGTTGGCCTGAAGCCAAGCCGACGACTTCGCCTTTTTCGGTCTCATGCTGCGGAAGCAGGTCGGCCTCTTTCACTTCGCTCAAGGGGAGTTCGACACGGAACAGTGAGCCTTTGCCTACGGTGCTTTCGACGCTGATGTTGCCGCCCATGAGTTGTACGAACTGGCGTGTGATGGATAAGCCCAGTCCGGTGCCTTTGTTGTCGCCGGGTTGTTTTCCGAATTGCATGAAGGGTTGGAACAGGCGTTGTTGGTCTTCGGCAGAGAGACCGGGACCGGTGTCTTCGATCTCGATGATCAGGTGTGCGATGGCGTTCTGCTTGGTTCCCAAGCGCAGGGTGACACCGCCTTGTTGGGTGAATTTGACGGCGTTGCCGAGCAGGTTGATGAGGATCTGGCGCAGGCGCGCTTCGTCGCCATTGATGTAGCGTGGGAATTGCGAGGACTGGTCGATCAGCAGGCGCAGGCCTTTGGCACGGGCGCGCAGTTCCATCATGTCGGTGACATCGCGCACCAGTACGCCCAAGTCGAAGGGGGTGATGTTGAGTTGTGTCTTGCCTGCTTCGATCTTGGCGAGTTCGAGGATGTCGTTGATGAGGGTGAGCAGGTGTTCGCCGCTGCGGTTGATGATGTCGAGGTTGGTGCGTTGTTCGGGGCGCAGTTGTTCGTCACGGCGCATCAGGCTGGAGAAGCCGAGGATGGCGTTCAGTGGGGTGCGCAGTTCGTGGCTCATGCTGGTGAGGAAGGTGCTCTTGGCACGGTTGGCGGTTTCGGCGGCCTCCATCGCCCGACGCAACGTCTGCTCTGCCTGTTTGCGCTGCCTGATGTCGGTTACGAAGCTGATAAAGCGACCGGAACTTTCTTCCTTGCCGGGCTGGTAGTAGAAGGTCACTTCGAGCGGAATGACCTCGCCGTTCTTATGCCGCTGGGCAGTTTCAAAGGTGGAGGTTCTGATTTCGCGTAGCGGCTGTGTTTGCACCTTGAAGTCTTTCCCGGCAAAGTTGGGATCGACATCGGTCACACTCATGGCCCGCATCTGTTCCTGGGTGTAGCCCAGCAGTTGTGCCGCGTATTCGTTCACATAGATGAAGTGTCCGTCATCGTCGAGCCAATGGATGCCGATGCCAGCCCGATCCATGGCGAACTGGGTTTGCGAAAGCAGTTGGTTTGCGTCGGCCAGTGCGGCAGTACGTTCGGTCACGACTTCTTCGAGATGGTCTTTGTAGCGACTGAGTGCATCTTCAGCTTTTTTGCGGGAGGATAAATCTTCAAAAGTGACGATATTTCTGCTGCCTATGGAGGCGAGAGATATCCTGACATATCGGCTCGTTCCGTCTTTGCAGATAACCGTAGTCTCCATAGGTTCGATGTCATTTTGGCTCTGGATGGCTGTTTCGACCCGTCTTATCCATTCACGCTTGAGTTCTTCTCGGTACTTCTCATCTGGATAGGCAAGCGGCCACCACTGTCGCACATTGGGAACGTCTTCCATCGAGTAACCGAACAGCGTTGTGAACTGTTGGTTCATCATCTCAACATGTTCGTCAGCATCCACACCGACATCCACAAGCATGGCTATGGGGGTATGTTCGATGAGTACTTTTAGACTTGCCTCGCTCTCGGCTAACTCTGCCTCGATCTTCCTGCGCGACTCGGCGCGAATCTCGTTGCTCAAGATCAGCGCAGCATGGCTGAAGAAGACCGGCAGAAAAGTGCGCAGAGAGGCGCCGCTTATATGCAGGTTTTCGAGCTTGATGACACCGATCAACTCCTTGCCCACCAGCAGCGGAAATCCCCATGTCCACGACCCCTCGACAGCGGCATCCAGCAATAACGCATTATCCGTATCGCCTCGCTGCTCGATGAAAGCCGAACTCGTTGCCACCTGTGCTACCAGCGGGTCATCAAAATCCGGCAGGATGCGCGTCTCGCCCATGAAGTCGACGTAACGCAACTCCGCTTCGACAAAGTAATACAGCTTGATGTTGGTGCCGCCTATGGTGTCCACCATGCTTAGCAGCATGGTGTGTACCATTTCCTCAATACCGGGCAAGGGATTGATCTGCTCGATCAGGCGCATGATCAGTTGCAGATTGGACTTCTCCTCTGCCAGCCGCCGCAGCCGCTTTTGCAAGCGCTGGATTTCTTCGGTGGATTTATCGGTTTCAGCGGAGGTCATTCCAGGGCCTGTTCCTTCTTGCGCGCAATGGCATCGGCCAGTACCGACTCGAGATGGTCGAGGTTCACATCCAGCCATTGCAGCGGCAGATCCACGAAGCGGGCTGCAGCTTCGGCTGCAGCGGTGAAATCTTCCGAACACGGCGTACGCAGGGCAACGATAAGCTTGTGGCTGCTGTGGAATATCTCGCGCACTACCGCATTATTCTTGCCAAAACATTCGGTGATCATCGGCTCCCAAGTGTTCGCCCAGTCTTCGACAAGGTAGTAGGCTCCCTGTCCCAAGCCTTCCATAAATTTTTCGTACCCCAACAGCATGACGATGCAGTTCTGCCCCTCGGTGCGCAGCGTGTGATGCTTGTCGAGGACGCGATCCATCAGCGGATGGCAACTGCCATAGAACACGACAGTCTCGCGCCCTGCCTTGTCATCGGCATCGAGCGCTTCATTGAGCTGTGAGTACAGCTTGTCGAAATAGTTGTGCAGGGATGAGGCGAGGAACTGCGTCTCTACATTCCAGCCGTTCTTCTTGATTAGGTAGTCGACTTCCTTATGCAGGATGCCGCAACCGACCATGACCATCGGCTTGCCTTGGGCAACAACGGGCGGCATGGTGGTTTTCATGGCGTGCTCCCGTATTCAAAAGCTGCCTCCAGCATGGCCTTGATGTTGGCCTCGGGAACGTCCATCGGCATCACGCCGGTGCCGAACAGGAAATGTCCGCCGGGCTTGCCGATCTCGCACATGCGCTTGACCTCGGCACGGGTCTGCTCCGGTGTCCAGTGGATCAGTTTGATGTCGTCGATGACACCGCAGGTCAGTCCCCTGTTGCCGATGATAGCCTTGGCTTCGGCCAGATCGGCCATCGGGCTGACGTAATGGATGTTGATGTCCAGTTCGTCCATCACTTGGGCGATCACGTTGTTGAACGGGGCCATGCCGCAGTAATAGACGATGCCGCCGACCCCGCCGGGTGCCAAGTCGCGCTTCATCCACGGCAGGGTGAATTCCTGAAAGCGCTTCATGCCGACCATGGTCGTGGAACCCATCGGGGTCGAATACACCAGCACATTGGCACCCGCCGCACGGTAGGCCGCGACTTCTTTTTGGAAGAACTCCGAACATTTGCGCAGCAACTCGTCGCGCAGATCGAACGGGCCGCTGATCATCAACTCCATCCACTTGTCCATGCCCATCAGGATGGCCGGCATAGTGTTGGAGGCGGTGAGGTAGGCACAGATTGGATGCGTGGCACCGACCTCTTCCTTGAGTATCTTCAGACACTTTGCGGTCTCGGCCCACGCGGGATGCGCGGTGATGTCATCGGGCACTTCCAGCTTGGCGATATCGTCGTAGCTCTTGATGACGAAGTCCGCCACATTGGGCGCGCCTTCTTCGGCATACAGTATCTCCTGACAACCGAACAACTCGGCTTCCTTGCCCACATAGAACAAGCTCCATACATTGTCGTGACCGTAGCGGGCGCGCATCTTCAACTGCCCCGCTGCAACGTGCTCGCCGTTGGCGTAATACTCTTGTTGTTTCATACCGAGCTCGCGCGCGCCCTGATCGAGCAGGTTGCAGAACACAGGAATGCGCGGGGCGGGAGTGCCGCTGATCGCGGCAACGAGGATTTCAAGTGGTGTCATCATGGCTTCACCTCTTTGATCAGATCGACGATCACCTTGCCGGCGCTGACACCGTCAGCTGCCCATGCATCCGCGCCGACGTTCTTGAACAGTTCGCTGTCGAAGCGATAGGGCGCACCGCCGACGACGATGCGGATGCGGTCTTCGAGGCCGCGTTCATGCAACAGTTTGCGCACGCCGCGTGCGCCGTGCTCGCCCGTCGCCGTATGCACCATCATCGCCGAGATAGCGATGACCTGCGCATCATGCGCCACCGCTTCATCGACAAAGCGTTGCGCCGTCACGTTCACGCCGAGGTCTATTGTTTCGACCATCAGCGCCTTGAGGCAGCCCATCACGATGCGCTTGCCGAGCGAGTGCAAATCACCGCTGGCAGTGCCGATCACCACACGACCAATGATCTCGGGCGGATGCTGGAATTTCTCCAGCATCTTCTCGGTCACCTCAGCCGCGATCTGCGCAGTCATGAAGTGCTGTGCGAGATTGGCATCGGGATCCTTGTTGATACCGGACATCAGCTCTTCGACGGCGGGAATCACCACCTTGAACACAATATCCTCTGGCGTTACACCTTCAGCCAGTGCGGCATTGACGACCTCGAAAGCGGCTGTCTTGTCGGTTTCATAGACGGCCTCCTTGTACGCTTTGATGATGTCTTCGAGCATGTTCATCTCCTCTCAAACTACCGCTGGTACAGGCCTTAGACGCAGATGGTCTATGTAGCAATCATCATACCCCTTTGCCTGCGATAAATTAATTGCCTGCACCTTGTCGGACATGACGTTAAACAACGCATCACCGCCCTCGGACAGCAGCGCTCGCTCGCAGCCAGCCAGTGTCGCATCGGCATACAGCTCGACACGACTTGGATCGATCTGCGGCAACAGGCCAACCGCTTGCGCATGCGCGATGTTCAGCGTGTGGCCGAACGCACCACAGACACAAAGCCGTTGCAGATCGTGCCAGCCCATTCCGGCCTGTCTGAGCAATTGGGTCATCGCTGCCGAAGTCGCCGCCTTGGCGCGTTGGAAAGCATCCACATCCACACCATGCAAGGCGCTGCGCGGATTGCCGGGAATGAAGCGGTAGCCTTCCTCTCCGGGGGCGACAGCGAAACGGCCTGAAGGCTTGAGTATTCCCGCCGCCAATAGCACGCTGATGGCATCGGCCAGACCAGAGCCGCAGAAGCCGCGCGCCTCGCTGTCACCGATGGTGTCGCAGGAAAACCCATCACTTCCCGCCAGCGGCCTGATCGAGCAGATGGCACCGGGCTCTGCCGGCATGCCGAAACGAATACCGCCCCCTTCGAAAGCGGGCCCGCCGGGCACCGAGGTGACGTGCAGGGTGTGTCCATCCCACAGCGCGATCTCGGTGTTGGTACCGACATCGAGCAGCAGCGAACCGACCGGTCCTGAAGTCAGATTAGTGGCGATGAGATTGGCGATCAGATCGGATCCCACAAAACCCGCGACCGGCGGCAACACACTGATCGCCGCGTTGGGCATGTACCACTGCGCGTTCCAAGCTGCCGCATCGCACGGCTGAATGTTTACAGCGTGCAGCCAAGTTTCCGGGTCGATCAAGTCGGCGGCACCCTGTTCCGTCAGCAAGGCCAGCATCGCGGTATTGCCGACCACGCTCACCTGACCGATCTCGGCCAGCATCGGCGCGACCTCGCCGACATCGCGTGCAAGGATGTCACGCACCGCCTGCACGATGGCAGTACGTGCGAGCTTGGCCAGTTCGGCAGAACGCTCAACGCTCGCTAGGGCGGCATCAAGACGGTTCAACACATCGGCACCGAATGCGACTTGCGGATTGGGGCCACGCCGCGCCGCGATGCGCTTGCCGCGTTTGCGATCCCACAGCGCCACACGGATGTGTGTGGTGCCCAGATCAACGGCCACGCCGTAAATGTGTTGGGTGAGTGTCGGCAGTTTGCCGGGGGACGGTGCAAGGTCCTCCGCCGGGATGCTCCTCCACAATGAAGGACGCGCCGGATGGTCGAGCAGGATCTCCGTGTCGGACTTCAGGCGCAACTGGCAGGCCAACCGTGCGCCCTGTGTGCGTTCCTCTGCGGTCAGCTTCTGGTATTCCGCGAGCGTGTGCGGATTGACATCCCCTTGGATCAAACGCACCACGCAAGCACCGCACGAACCGGTACCGCCGCAAGCGGCGCGCACACGCAGTTCGGTAGTGTCCAGCGCATCGCGTACCGAAGTGCCTCGCGCGATGCTTAGGTGAGTGACCTTTCCATCCGACCGCACGGCAAGTTGCACTCGCTCGCTGTTCGAGTGAACGGCACCAGACAGCAGATTTTCAGGGTGAGCCATTTCGATTCCTTGTCAGTCATGCTTCAGTCTCTGATCCATTTGATCGCAGTGCATTCAAGATACTCGGATAGTCGAAATTCTCAACCAGTCTGGACAGTACGCTGTGCAAGGCCGCGCTGTGGGATTCGACTTTCTGAAGTGCGGCATCGATGCGCTCTTCCGTCAGGCTTTCGAGCGCTGCTTTCAGTTCGCTACGCAATGCGGGCGGCAACACTTCCAGCATCGCGGCGGTCAATGCGGCAGGCGGCAAGGCTGTCCCATCTGCGGGGCTATCCTCATAGACGAACTGCACGCCCAACTGCTCCTTCAGGGAGTCGTATATCTCGTTGAAGCGGTAGGGTTTGCGCACGAAGCCGTCCATGCCCATAGCCAGCAACTCGTCCTGCTGATCCTTGAAGGCCGAAGCGGTGACGGCCACGATCTTCACCTCCCTGCCGCCGGGTAGCGCCCGGATCGCCTTTGTCGCCTCGATACCGTCCATCACCGGCATGCGCCTGTCCATCAGGATCAGATGCGGTTGCCAACTCTGGAACAGTTCCACCCCCTGTTCGCCATCGTCTGCCACTTTGGTTTGCATTCCAAGAGTCTCGATCAGGCGCTGGAGCAGCAACTGGTTCTCCAGCTGATCCTCGACGATCAGGATGCGGAACGCCGGTTGTCCGGGAGCCAGACCGATCACATCCGGGCTGGCGATCATAGTTGTCCCGTTCACATCTGCGGCGCTGGCCAACTCGAGAGGCAGATCTACGCGGAAGGTCGAACCCTTGCCCGGGGTGCTGTCGACCGAGATCGTCCCGTGCATCAGTTCGACGAACTGGCGGGTGATGGTCAGCCCAAGGCCGGTACCCTTGTTGTCCCCTGCTTGCTTGCCGAGTTGTACGAAAGGCTGGAACAGCCTCTTCTGGTCTTCGGCCGAGATGCCCGGGCCGCTATCTTCGACCTCGATGATAAGGTGTGACGCTGCGTTCACCTTGGTACCCAGTCGCAGCGTCACGCCGCCCTGCTCGGTGAATTTGACTGCATTGCTGAGCAGGTTGATCAGGATCTGGCGCAGGCGTGCTTCGTCGCCGTGGATGAAGCGCGGGAAGGAAGAAGACTGGTCAAGCAACAACTTCAGACCTTTGCTTTCGGCCCGGAGACTCATCATGTCGGTGACGTCGCGCACCATCGAGCCAAGATCGAACGGCATGACCTCCAGCTGGACTTTGCCGGCTTCGATCTTGGCCATGTCCAGCACGTCGTTGATCAGGGTCAGCAGATGGTTGCCACTACGGTTGATGATCTCCAGGTTGGAGCGCTGCTCCGCTCTGCGTCCCGAGTCCTTGAGCATCAGGCTGGAGAAGCCGAGAATGGCATTAAGAGGTGTGCGCAATTCGTGACTCATATTGGCGAGGAAGATGCTTTTTGCCTTGTTGGCGGTTTCCGCGGCATCTCGTGCCAATACCAGCTCGGTGGTGCGCTTTTCCACCTCCTCTTCGAGGTGGTCCTTGTAGCGCCGCAGATCCTGCTCTGTCTGGATACGCTGGGTGATATCGCGGGCAGCGGCATAGATCAAGTCACCGACAGGAAACGAGCGCCATTCCAGCCATCGATAGCTGCCATCCTTGTGCTTGTATCGATTCGTGAAGTTCAGCACAGGGTTCTGTGCCGACAGATTAGCGATCGCTTGTAGCGTACTGTCCATATCGTCGGGGTGTACGAGATCGAGGAATTTGTGCCCGATCAATTCATGCAGCGGGTAACCCAGTGTATCGGCCCATGCAGGATTCAGCTTGCGGAAGTAGCCGTCCATATCGGCGATGCACAACAGATCCAGCGTGGAGCTGAAGTAGTGCTCGAGCTCTTCCGACGTGTTACGCAAACGCAGCTCCCGGTCGGCCACGGCTGCCGACATGGAGTTGATGCTGGCAACGATGGGTTCGAACTCGACGTATGTCTGGGATAGGGAGTGAGGCTGGTAATGGCCATCGATGACTTTCGAAGTGGCATCGATCAGGGAATTCACAGAGGGTCGCAGCACCTTGTTCAGGGTTCGGCGCAGCGAGAGCAGCAGGAGCGAGACGAGCAGGAGGGCGAGGATGATGGTGGCGAAGAACGTGCGCTGGTTCTCTTCCATATAAGGCTGCATGGACCGGCCGAATTCAGCGCTGCCGATGATGATCCCGTCATGCTTGACGACGATGTTGCGTTTGATGATATTTCTCTGGTCGCGGGCGAATTGAAAGATCGTTCGCTGCTGTTCGTCTTTGACGATCAGGGAGGAGATGTCATTGTTCGTCGTGATGGCGAGACCGATCTTCTTCACCAGCTCATCATCGATGCTCCACAGTGCGGGCTCCAGCAATCTTTGCAGGTCGGCCTCGTATTGCATCGTTTTCGCATCAAACAGCCGTGACTGGTTATGTTGTGCATAGAGGAAGTTCAGGGTGCCGAAGAGGATCGCGATCAGCGAGACCGAGATGACGACCGTGCTCGTCAGCTCTTTGTACAGCGACTTGGGCTTTACGGCAGGTTCATCCTTGATCGGGTCGATTTGTTTGTCGTCACTCATCCCAGGTGCTTTCGTAGAGGTTCATTAGGCGGTCAAGCAGTTCGCGGTCTGCCTTGAGATGCGCGGGGTCCTGACCGTGATATTTGCGCAAAATGGCATCGTACTGCGGGGTATGGACTGTCTTTTCCAGTGCCAGACGATAGCGTCTGGCGAGCTCGCGCCCGTCTGTCGAATCAAGATCCACCATCATCGTGATGGGCAAGCTGGTGCCCGGTATGCGCGTGACGGCAAAATCCTGGACATGCTCCGGAAATGTCTGTCGTATATGGTGTTTCCCCGCGACCTCGACCATCACGGCGAGATCTATCCGTCCTCTTTGCAGCATCCGCAACAGTGACTCGATGGAGTCGGCTTCTTCCACATTGATGTCGAAGCTTGCGAACTGCGCGCGATTCTCGACCGTCCCGCGTAGTACACCCAGTGTATGACCGCTGAGGTCGGCCAGCGAGGCGATCTGAAGGGCGGGATGGTGGGGGGTGTAATAGACATAGGCCAGATGCAGGACGCCGATGGGGAAGATGGCGCGGTTGCGTTCTGTCTTGAGCAGATTGGGGTTGCCGACGATATTGGCGGACGTACTGTTGCGGAAACGTGCAGGCGGTAAATAATTGATGGAAAAGGTCACGCCCGCTTCATCTGACAGCAGGCGCAACAACTCGCCACCCATTCCCCCGCCGGTCAGGGATGAAGACCAGACGGGCGGGGTCTCGGTGGAATCAAAGACGACGACTTGCTCACGGGCGCCCGCACCTGGCGCCAATAACATGCATAAACCCAGCAGCAAGGCTTGAAATCCGCCCAAGCCTGCAATGACGAACTGTCCGGGTGTGTCAGTCTTCATTTCCAGTCTGGATTCTGCCGTTTCAGTTGGCCGAGATAATCTGCAGGGATCGCGTCTTTGCCCAGATGGCGGCGCATCAGCTCAAGATACTTGCCGTTCTTGATGATCGCCTGCAGGCCCTTGTCGAATGCCTTGTGGAGTTTGGCGCCGCGCGGGTTCTTCAGGTCGAAGGCCAGCAGGACCGGCACCTTCGCCGCAGCGATATCGCTCAGGAAATAGGCCACTGTGCGATAGCGTTTCTTCTCTTTGGCCGTAAGGTCGTCCGTAGCGACGATCATGGCCGGCACCCGGTTGACGACGAACTCATACTTGGCGAGCTGCTTCGAGGGCAGGACATCGATATTGGGTTGCACGCCGCCCGCCTGGAAGGCGGCTTCCAGCAAGTCGGCGGTCAGCTTGCCTTCGGCCTCGCTGGATTGCTGACTCGAGTAGTAACCGATGACATCAACCTGCCGGACATCGCCGAACAGCTTGGGGGCCACACGCGGTGCCGTGGCTTGCGCGCTCCAGGAGAACAGCAACAGGCTGATCGCGAACAGATGAGTCAAGTTGCGCAATACGGATCGAAATGAATTTGTGCAATTTAAGTTATTCATGTTGGGCCTCACTGTTCTTAATCATCGATGCTGGCTGCGGACATCAGCAGCAATTTGTCCCACAGCTCGAAATGATGTCCGAAGGGGTGCGTCTGGGACAGGAAGATGGTGACCTTCTCTTCCTTGGGATCGACGCTGAAACGCGTGGAATACAAGCCGGCCCACTCGAAGGTGCCGACACCGCCCGCATCTACATTGTGTTGACGGTCTGCCTGAAGGCCCAGACCCAGACCGAACTTCCAACCCGCGTCGTGCAGCGTGATCTCGGACAGGTCGCCGATCTGGTTGGTGAGCATCAGCTCGACCGACTTGCGACTGATCACCCGCACCCCATCAAGCTGGCCTTTGTTCAGCAGCATCTGCGCGAAGCGGAAATAGTCTGGGGCGGTACTGACCATGCCGACCCCGCCGGAAAGGAACTTCTTCGGCCCATGGGTCTGGAAGGTCGGCGAATAGCGATACAGCCCTTCCTGGTGCGGGCCGGGAGCGACCTTCTCCAGCTTGCCATGCCAGTCGCTCTTCCATACCGCAGACATCCTGCCCTGTTTGTTCTCCGGTACGAAGAAGTAGCTGTCGTTCATCTGCAGCGGTTTGAAGATGTGTTCGGTGATGTAGTCATCCAGTTTCTGGCCCGAGACCACTTCCACCAGATAGCCCGAGACATCTGCTGCCATGCCGTAGATGAAGGCCTCGCCGGGCTGGCTGGCAAGCGGCAGACGCGCCAGCCGTTTGACCATGTCGCCTATCGTTTCATCGGTCTCGTACATGCCGCTGCTGACGCCGGCTTCTTCATACAGCAGGTTCATCTGGCGCAACAGGCGGTCATCCGGATACCACTCGGCGGCGAAGGAATAGGGCATGCCGGCAGTGTGGGTGAGCAGGTCCTTGATGGTGAGGTCACGCTTGGCCGGCACCAGCTTGAAGGCCGGATTCGAACCGGGGGGCAACATCTCGATCACTTTGGGGTGCGCGAATTCGGGGATGTATTTGGCGACCGGGTCGGACAGCAGCAGTTTGCCCTCTTCCTGCAGTTGCAGGATCGCCAGCGTGACGACCGGCTTGGTCATCGAGCAGATGCGGAACATGGTGTCACGCTGCATCGGCTTGCCGCTATTGGCCTCGCCGAACGTTTCGAAGTAGGCGATCTTGCCGTGTCGGGCGACCAGCACCACGGCACCGGCCATTTTCTTCTGCTGGATATGGCTGTCGATGAAAGAGGTGATGTTGCCGAGTCGTGGAGAGGAAAGCCCGACGGTCTCGGGTTTGACCAAGTTGAAGTCGCCGGAGATGGCGGGACTCGCCAATAAAGCCATCAACAATGTGAGTGGCAGCGTAATGCGTTTCATCATCGTTCCCCCTTGTCGAGCATTGCAATCGCGAATGCCAACCTTTATGGTCAGGGAGTCTACACCTCACCTCCCATAAAAAAAATGCTTGGGCTGGCGATATGTGGGCAGCAGGCAAATCCCGTCAGCCATGCGGACATGGACGGTAGCGTGAACGTTCTGGAGTCAGGCCGGGTATGCCGTTAAGATGCGCCGCGTATTTGAAGCAAATGACTGACTGATCGTTCAACCACATTGAGTGGCATGCAGATGGAGACGGAAAAGAAATCACCGAGATGCACCGACTGCGCGCATTACTACATCACCTACGAAGCCAACTTCCGCTACGGCTGCCGCGCGCTGGATTTCAAGAGCCAGCGCCTGCCCATGCTGGACGTGCTGGAAGCCTCGGGCCAGCCCTGCCATTTCTTTCAGCGCAAACCGCGCCGGCCATAGCAGTGGAAGCCTTCCCGCAAGGGATATCCGTTAGAATCCGCGCACTGACACCAGGAGTCTCTGCATGACCACGCATCGCTATACCCTCACCATCTCCTGCCCGGACCGCTCCGGCATCATCGCTGCCGTCACCGGTTTCATCGCCGAACACGGGGGCTTCATCACCGAGGCGAGCTACCACACCGAGCAAGAGGCAGAGCGCTTCTTCATGCGCCAGGAGATGCGCGCCGATTCATTGCCGTTCGATGCGGCGACCTTCCGCGAGAAATTCAAACCGCTGGCGGACAGGTTCGACATGATCTGGCAGCTGACCGATTCCGCCAACAAGAAGCGGCTGGTCGTGCTGGTGAGCAAACAAGACCACTGTCTGGACGATCTGCTGCATCGTTGGCGCAGTGGCGAGTTGCAGGTGGACATCCCCTGTGTGATCTCCAACCATGAAGATCTGCGCAGCTTCGTCGAATGGCATGGCATCCCATTCATCCATGTCGACATGCGAAATGGCGATCCAAAATCAAAGGAAGAGGCTTTCCAGCATATCGCCGCCCTGTTCGATCAACATCAAGGCGATGCTATGGTGCTGGCGCGCTTCATGCAGATCTTGCCGCCGTGGTTGTGCCAGCGTTATCCCGGCCGCGTCATCAATATCCACCACAGCTTCCTGCCTTCCTTCGTCGGTGCCAAGCCATACCATCAGGCTTACCAGCGCGGTGTGAAGCTGATCGGTGCCACCTGCCATTACGTCACCGACGAACTGGATGCCGGTCCCATCATCGAGCAGGATACGGTACGCATCGACCACGGCGACACGCCGGACGATCTGGTCCGCTACGGGCGCGACATCGAGAAGACCGTGCTGGCGCGCGGCCTGCGTTACCATGTGGAGGACCGTGTGCTGGTGTGCGGCAACAAGACCATCGTTTTCCGTTGATTCGATAAGCCGGGGGGGCTATGACAGAACAGGATCGTGATCGCACACTGACCGAGCAGAACCTGCTGTTCCGCAACGTGGACTTCACCAGTGTCGAATACATGCTGGAGCGCAGCCAGGTCAGGACACTGGCAGAAGGCGAGAAACTGCTGCAGCCGGAAGTCCCCAACACCCATCTGTACCTCATCCTCGAAGGCGAACTGCACGTTCATCTTGTCGCCCACCAGACGGTGGAACATGCCACGCTGGTGGCCGGAGAATGTACCGGCGAGATCTCGCTGGTGGATGGCAAGAACCCGTCGGCACTGGTTGTCGCCGCCAGGCCGACCCGTGTGCTGGCAGTGCCGCACGACACGGTGTGGTCGCTGGTCGACCAGTCGCACGATGTGGCGCGCAATCTGCTCGCCATCATCGCCGGTCGCATGCGCAACGACAATTCCGCCCTCATCACCTCGCACAACCAGCGCGCGCAATATGAACATCAGGCCACGGTGGATGCACTCACCGGTGTGCACAACCGGCACTGGATGAACGACGCCTTCCCGCGCGTGCTGCATCGCTGTGCGATGAACAAGCAGCACAGTGCCGTGATGGTGCTCGACATCGATTATTTCAAACGTGTCAACGACAGCTACGGGCACTTGGTCGGCGACGCGGCGTTGAAGTCGCTGGCGGACATCATGCAGCACAACCTGCGTCCGCATGATCTGCTGGTGCGCTATGGCGGCGAGGAGTTCGCCATCCTCTTGCCCGATACTTCGCTGGCGGATGCGCGCGCCATTGCAGAACGCCTGCGCAAGATGGTGGCGGCCAATGAAGTGGTGAGCCACGGGGTGGCGTTCAAGATCACCGTTTCCAGCGGTATCGCCTCGATCGGCAATGTGGACGAAATGGAAACAAGTTTTGCCCAGGCCGATGAGGCGCTATACCGCGCCAAAGAAGGCGGACGCAACCGGGTAGAGATCGCTGCCTGACCTTGCTTCGATTGCGGGTAACCGGAAACTAATCAGGCGTTGCCTACTCTATGGCACCGTTAGAATTCATTTGCCGCTTAATGCCCATCGCGCCTGAATGTCAGTGACCCCGCCCATCCTCCGCATCGGACCGTACTCCATCGTGCGCGAACTGGGCGAAGGCGCTACCTCCAACGTCTATCTCGCCCTGCGCGACGGCTCATATGCCTCGGTCGCGCTCAAGCAGTTGCGCCGCGCCAGCCAGTCCGACCTGCACAAGGCCATGTTCACCGCCGAAGTCGAACTCGGCCGCAAGATGCAGCACCGCAACATCGTGCGCGTCATCGACGCAGACCTGAACGAACCGAGCGGCGCCTATCTGGTGATGGAATACATCAACGGCAAACCGCTGGATCAGCACGACAAGGTCGAGAACCTGCTGCCTTTGGACAAGGTGCTCTCCGTCACCGCGCAAGTCGCCGAAGCATTGAAATATGCCGCCCAGATGGGTGTGGTACACCGTGACGTGAAGCCCGGCAACATCATCCTCATGCCCAACGGCATCGCCAAACTGGCCGATTTCGGCTGTGCCATCCCGGTCAGTGAGATGGGAGCTGTGGTGGCGGGCAGCCTGGCCTATATGTCACCGGAGCAGATCGAGGGCGAAGCGCTGGATCAGCGTTCGGACATCTACTCATTGGGTGCGGTGCTGTATCGCCTGCTCACCGGTCACCACACCTTCGAGGCCGACAACCAGTTCGATGCGCGCATCGCGATTTTGAATTTCCCCATCACCCCCATCGACACCTATCGCAAGGCTTTGCCCAAGGTGCTCACCGACGTGGTCGAACGCGCCATGCAGAAGGATCCGGCGCAGCGCTACGCGAACTGGGACGAGTTCATCGCCGATCTGGCCAAGGCGATACAACTGATCGAGGCAAGTGATTACGACATGGACTTGTACCGCGGCTTCAGTATGCAGACACAGGCCGAGCTGTCGAACTACATGTCCCAATCACGGGTGTTCTCGCGCAGTGTGTTCTCACGGAGCGGGTTTTCTAGGAGTACGGTGCCGGATACTTATGGGGGCGGGTGAAGGTTTTTGTCTTCACTTTAACTTCAAAGTCAAAGCCGTCGGGGTTTGCCCGACAGCAAGCTACTTTCTTTTGCTTCGCCAAAAGAAAGTAGCCAAAGAAAAGGCGACCCCGGTTTGCCGCCCACTTCGTGGGTTCCCTGCGTTGCTCGACTGGTCAGGCGGCTGCGGAACTCGCGCTACGCGCTCAGACAGTCCTCGCCGACATCCCCTGACCAGTCTCCGCTACTCGGCGGCGCACAGGGGGAGAGAACGTCAAAGTCAAAAACACATGGAGGGCATCGCCCTCCATGTACTGCTGCAATAGCGAGGTTAATTTGTTAACGTTCAAGCGTAGCGTAGTTTGCGTCCGAACCATCGCCTTGTTAGGCGCGTTCGTTCCAGTGCTGCATGTACAGTGTTCCGAATTCAACGACGGTCAATCCATCACACAACAACTGCGGGTGGAATAAAATCGGCCTAGACGGCTCTCCTTCAAAAGAATGCAGAAACACAAAAGAGGGCCTTCCTATGTTTTCTTGTTCTTCATAAAGCTCATCAAGCTTTTCCCATTCCATGGCCTTTATCAGTTCCATTTTCTTACTTTCAAGTTCGTTGTAGCGCTCGCTTTCTTCATTAGTGAATTCTGCTGGAGGAATATACAACGGTATTCTATGGGCCAAAGCATCTCGATATGACTTGAGGTATTTCTCATGCCAGTCCGTGGTTGTTTTTGATGCAAGATAGTCTCGAAGCGGCTTAGGGAGGTGCTTGATTGTGTTCTCGCGAAAAAGGCCAACCCCATGTTTTCCGCCGACATCGGCCAACAAATCATGCCTATAGACATAGGACCAAGCCCAATTGTCATAAATGCCAGAGAGATTCATGACATAAGCATGTAGGTTGATTTGCACGTCATGAACCACATCTCTGTGTAGTGGCTTGCTAGCAGTCAACGGGAATTCATTAAATATATTTTCTAGGCATCGCCTCAGAAGATTCAATCTGCGTGCCGCGCCGTACAAGAGATGTTCTTCTACACCTGCATGGCCTGACTCTTGTCCAGCCAAGACAGTTTGGAACATTAGTTCTTGAAGGCCTTGATGTACTTTTGAGTACTCAGCCGAAAATTTTTCAATCTGCTCTTCCGTGTAGCTCATGGGAATTCTCTATCTTCCGCCTAATATTCGAGACTCCAATGTACCGGAGTCGAACTGTTTTAACTATGGTGGGCAGCTTGCTGTCGGGCAACCCCCGACGGTTTTGATTGATGGGTATCACTACGCTCAACTCATCCTCACACCTAAGCGACATGCCACGCCCACTTCTGGTGCGCAGCACCTTTTCGTGCACTGCTATCTGGCAACCCAAAATCCAGCCATGACGTAACCCGCTGTATCTACAGGAATGTATAAGCTGGCACGCAACGTGCTGTGTAGTAATCGAGGGTGCTGATCACGTCGATCAGTCACTTGTGAGCACTAGGGTTCCGATCGCCGTGGTTTGTAACGGTGATGTCTGGTCCGAGAGTGCTCGGTCTTGTCGGAGACAAGGCTCCACGGAGGGATAAAAGCCCGGGAGGATGTGACCACGTTTCGGTTGGCACCCTCTCGGGCTTTGTTATTTTTCAGGAGTGTGTCATGTCGTCACGTAACAAGATTCTCGCCAAGTGGGACAGCATCTGGGTGATACGCGGGGAGTTGAGCCGCCGTAGCTATCTGCTGTTCGCGCTGTTCGGCATGCTGGTGCCACTGGCCGCATGGTGGGGGCTTTCTGTCAGCGGCTGGATGGACAAGGTGTTCATGCCGGGGCCGATGGATGTGTTGTCCCGCGCCTATACCTGGCTCATGGAAGACGAGCTGTCGCACGACATCTGGATCAGCACCTATCGCGTCCTTGCCGGCTTCAGCCTGTCCGCCGTGCTGGCCATCCCCATCGGCTTGATGATCGGCACCTACCGTCCGGTACAGGCCATGCTGGAACCGCTCACCGACTTCATCCGCTACATGCCGGCCGTCGCATTCATCCCATTGGTGATGTTGTGGGTCGGTATCGACGAGAGCTCCAAGATCGCCATCATCTTCATCGGTACTTTCTTTCAGATGATCCTGATGGTGGCGGAGGACGTGCGCCGCGTGCCGATCACCCAGATCGAAGCCGCGCAGACCATGGGTGCGAGCCGCGCCGAGATCGTGAAGCTGGTGATCGTACCGTCGGCCAAGCCCGCCCTGCTCGACACTTTGCGCGTGACCATGGGTTGGGCGTGGACCTATCTGGTGGTGGCCGAATTGGTCGCCGCGAACTCCGGCCTCGGCTATTCCATCCTGCGCGCGCAGCGCTTCATGCAGACCGACAAGATCTTCGCCGGCATCATTTTGATCGGCCTGATCGGCCTGACCATCGACCAGTTGTTCCGTTGGCTGCACCGCAGGAACTTCCCCTGGCTGTACAAGAAATAAGGCGAACGATGACGACCAAGATCAGCATACAAGCGGCACACAAGACCTTCGGCGAAGGCGAACGCGGCATCGTCGCGCTGCAGGATGTGAACCTGCAGATCGGCAGCAACGAGTTCGTCACCTTCGTCGGCGCATCGGGCTGCGGCAAGTCCACGCTATTGCGCTGCATCGGCGGACTGGAGACCTTGTCTTCCGGCAGCATCAAGGTGGATGGCGTGGACATCACCGGCCCCGGTGTCGACCGTGCCATGGTGTTCCAGCATTACAGCCTGTACCCGTGGCTGACGGTGACGGAGAACATCAAGTTCAGCCGACAGCTGCGCGCCGGGCGCGAGAACCTCACCTCGTCGGATGTCGAAGCCGCTTCCGGGCGTGCCGATGCGCTGATCAACCTGATGGGTCTGAACCATGTGCGCGATGCCTATCCCAACCAACTGTCCGGCGGCATGCAGCAGCGCGTCGCCATCGCGCGCGCCCTGCTGCCGCGTCCGCAGATCCTGCTGATGGACGAGCCGTTCGGCGCACTGGACGCACAGACGCGCGAGGTGATGCACGACATGATCCTGCACGTCTCCAAGCTGGAGAAGACCACCATCGTATTCGTCACCCACGACGTGGAAGAAGCCATCTATCTGGGACAGCGCGTGGTGGTGATGGCGCCGCGTCCGGGCAGGGTCGACAGCATCTATGAGGTCGATCTGCCGGCGCAGCGCGATCAGGACATGAAGCTGGAGCCCGGTTTCCTGCAACAGAAGAAAGCCATTTTGAACCGCATCCGCGAGACCGCCGGTATGCGCACCGATCTAGAACTGCTGGAGCGTATGACAAAGCAGGCTGAGCAACAGAACGACATGCAATGAGGAACAACGAGATGACTGAGCCATTATCCAAAACCAATCTGCTGTGGGAAGAGACCCTCCCCGGCGGTGCGCATTGGTCCTTCGTGATGAAGCGCGGCACCGCGCTGCGTCTCACCGACGTGGAAGGCGGTGCCAACTTGGCGGCGCTGTTCTACAACAAGGACGAGAAGCTGGAACGCTACAACATGCCGGACACATTGAAGGCGCAGCACACCGCGCATCTGACCGCCGGCTTCGTGCTGTATTCCGACATGGGGCGCGTGCTGGCCTCGGTCATCGGCGACAGCGTGGGCTGGCACGACACCATCAGCGGCATGAGCAACGCCGCGCTGGTGGAGAAGAGATATGGCAAGGCGACTTACCAGCAAGCGCGTAACGACATGCATCGCAATGCGCGCGACAGCATGCTGATCGAGCTGGGCAAGTGGGGGCTGGGCAAGCGCGACATCGTGCCCAACGTGAATTTCTTCAGCAAAGTGAGCGCCGACGATGCGGGTGGCATGCTCTACGCAGTGAACCATTCTCAGGCGGGTGGCTACGTCGAACTGCGTTTCGAAATGGACGTGCTGGTGGTGTTGAGCGCCACCCAGCATCCGCTCGACCCGAATCCCGAGTACGCACCCAAGCCGGTGTTGCTGCAGGCATGGCGCTGCGGCACGCCGGACGAACAAGACCTGTGCCGCAACTTCCGTCCCGAGAACGTGCGCGGCTTCTACAACACCGAACTGCTGTTCCGTTGAGGAAAGAATCATGAGCATCGTTGAAAGCAAACTGAACCCGCAACAGGCCAGCTATGACCTGGTGCTGCCCGCCGGCGAATCCTGGCTGCATGAAGTGAAGCGCGGACAGGTGTTCCGCATCCTCGACCTGGAAGGCAATCAGGCCGTGGACACCCTGTTCTACAGCGCACGCGATCCGGAAGAGCGCTACAGCGCGGTGGATACCATCCGCGAGCAGGGCAACATCTACCTCACTGCCGGCACCAAGCTGATGTCCACCGAAGGCAATGTGCTGATGACCATCGTCGCCGACACCTGCGGTCGTCACGACACACTGGGCGGTGCCTGCGCGGCGGAGAGCAACTCGGTGCGTTACGCCATCGACAAGAAATACATGCACAGCTGCCGCGACAGTTTCCTGCACGCGCTGGGCCATTGCGATTGCGGCATGGACAAGCGCGACCTGACTGCCAATGTGAACTTCTTCATGAACGTGCCGGTGACGCCGCAGGGCGAGCTGACCTTCGCAGACGGTATCTCCGCAGCCGGCAAGTATGTCGAGATGCGCGCCGAGATGGATGTGTTCGTACTGATCTCCAACTGCCCGCAACTGAACAACCCGTGTAACGCCTACAACCCGACACCGGTGCAGCTATTGATCTGGGATGCCGTCGCTCAATAAAACCGCGCATCCGGACGGCCGGATGCATGACTAATACGCAGGACGACCTGCGACTCAGGTGAGTAACCATGTTCGATAAAGTCTTGATAGCAAACCGCGGCGCAATCGCCTGCCGCATCATCCGCACCCTGAACAAGATGGGTGTCCGCTCCGTGGCGGTGTACTCGGAAGCCGATGCGCGTTCTTTGCATGTGCAGATGGCGGACGAAGCCGTATGCATCGGTACTGCGGCCGCGGCCGACAGTTATCTGCGCGGCGAACACATCCTGGAAGTCGCACTAAGCACCGGCGCGCAAGCCATCCATCCCGGTTACGGCTTCCTGTCCGAGAACGCGGGTTTTGCCGAGCAGTGCGCACAAGCGGGCGTGGTGTTCATCGGACCGACACCGGACCAGATGCGCCGCTTCGGACTCAAGCACACCGCGCGCGAGATCGCCGAGCAGAATGGTGTACCGCTGCTGCCGGGCAGCGGGCTGCTGGGCGATGTCGGGCACGCGCATGCCGAAGCTTCGCGCATCGGCTATCCGGTGATGATCAAGAGTACCGCCGGTGGTGGCGGTATCGGTATGCGTCTGTGCTGGAGCGCGGACGAACTGAGTGAGGCCTTCCAGTCGGTGGAACGTCTGGCGCGCGCCAACTTCAAGGACGCAGGCATCTATCTGGAGAAATACGTCGAGCATGCACGCCACATCGAAGTGCAGTTGTTCGGTGACGGCAAAGGCGGCGTGATCGCGCTGGGCGAGCGCGACTGTTCGGTGCAGCGCCGTAACCAGAAAGTGATCGAAGAGACACCCGCACCCAATATCACCCCCGAAGTCAGAAAGCATCTGCTGGATACCGCCGTGCGTCTGGGCAAAGCAGTCGGCTATCAGTCGGCAGGCACGGTGGAATTCGTGTTCGACGCCTTGAGCGGCGAGTTCTACTTCCTCGAAGTGAACACGCGCTTGCAGGTGGAGCACGGTGTTACCGAAGAAGTGACCGGCGTCGATCTGGTGGAGTGGATGGTGTTGCAGGCGGCGGGTGAACTGCCCGCGCTGGAGAATGTGGAGATCAATCCAAAAGGTTCGTCCATCCAGGTGCGCCTGTATGCGGAAGATCCGAACAAGAACTTCCAGCCGTCCAGCGGTGTGCTGAGCGGGGTCGAATTCTCCGCCAATGCACGCAACGAGACTTGGGTGGAACGCGGCAGCGAGGTACCGCCTTACTACGACCCGATGATCGCCAAGATCATCGTCAAGGCGATGAACCGCGAGTCCGCGCTGGAGAAGATGAGTGCGGTGTTGGCCGAAACGCGCGTGGATGGCATAGAGACCAACCTCGATTACCTGCGCCAGATCGTGGCCGACCAGGTATTCGCCGAAGGTCGCCAGACCACGCGCTACCTGAACGGCTTCCATTACCAGCCGCATAGCATCGACGTGCTGGAACCCGGCGTGCAGAGCAGCATCCAGGATCATCCCGGTCGCCTCGGTTACTGGAACATCGGTGTACCGCCTTCCGGCCCGATGGATGCGCTGGCCTTCCGCTTGGGCAACCAGCTGGTGGGCAATGCGGCCGAGGCAGCAGGACTGGAACTGACTGTGTCCGGCCCGACGCTGAAGTTCAATCAGGACACTGTGATCGCGCTGACCGGCGCCGACATGAAAGCGGAACTGGACGGTGCGCCGCTGGCGTTCTGGCAGAGCCATGCAGTGAAGGCCGGCAGCGTGCTGCGCCTGGGCGCGGTGCAGGGCGGCGGATGTCGCAGCTATCTGGCGGTGGGGGGCGGTTTCGACGTGCCGGATTATCTGGGCAGCAAGTCCACCTTCACGCTGGGTCAGTTCGGCGGCCATGGCGGGCGCACCTTGCGCGTCGGCGACGTGCTGCATCTGGGTGTGGCATCAGAATCGTATGTGCCGCGCTCGCTGCCTTCAAATCTATTGCCGAGCTACAGCAAACAATGGGAGATCGGTGTGTTGTACGGCCCGCACGGCGCACCGGACTTCTTCACCCCGGCCGACATAGCGACCTTCTTCGCCACCGATTGGGAAGTGCACTACAACTCCAGCCGCACCGGCGTGCGCCTGATCGGCCCCAAACCGGAATGGGCGCGGCAGGACGGCGGCGAAGCCGGGCTGCATCCATCCAACATCCACGACAACGCCTATGCCATCGGCGCGGTGGATTTCACCGGCGACATGCCGGTGATCCTCGGGCCGGACGGCCCCAGTCTGGGCGGCTTCGTGTGTCCGGTCACCATCGTGCATGCCGAGTTGTGGAAGATGGGTCAGCTGCGTCCGGGCGACACGGTGCGTTTCCGCTTCATGTCTTTGGAGCAAGCCAACCATCTGGAGCAGTTGCAGGACGCGACCATCGCGCAATTGAGATTGCCGAAGAAACAGGCGGCATATCCGGCCGCGCAGGAGATGGGCAGCCCCATCGTGCACACCATCCCAGCCAAGGGAGAACAAGTGCAAGTGGTGTATCGCCAATCCGGCGACCGCAATCTGCTCATCGAATACGGTCCGTTGGTGCTCGATCTCAATCTGCGTTTCCGCGTGCATGCATTGATGGAATGGGTGCAAGGCGCGGTGGCCGATGGCAGTTTGCCCGGCATCCTCGATCTAACACCGGGCATCCGTTCCCTGCAGATCCATTTCGACAGCCGCGTACTGGCGCGCGATGCGCTGGTGAAGATGCTGGTCAAGGCTGAAAAGAAATTGCCTTCCATCGAAGATATGCGCGTGCCGACCCGCATCGTGCATCTGCCGCTTTCCTGGGACGATCCTTCCACCAAGCTGGCGATCGAGAAATACATGCAGTCGGTGCGCAAGGATGCGCCATGGTGCCCGAGCAACATCGAGTTTATACGCCGAATCAACGGTATCGAGGATATCGAGACGGTGAAGAACATCGTTTTCGAAGCGAGCTATCTGGTGATGGGTCTGGGCGACGTGTACCTCGGCGCGCCGGTGGCGACGCCGCTCGATCCGCGCCACCGTCTGGTCACCACCAAATACAACCCGGCGCGCACCTGGACGCCGGAGAACGCGGTCGGCATCGGCGGCGCCTACATGTGCGTATACGGTATGGAAGGCCCCGGCGGGTACCAGTTCGTCGGCCGCACCGTGCAGATGTGGAACCGCTACAAGCAGACGCGGGACTTCAAGGAAGGCAAGCCATGGCTGCTGCGCTTCTTCGACCAGATCCGTTTCTATCCGGTGTCGGAGCAGGAGTTGCTCAAGATGCGCGATGACTTCATCGCGGGCCGCTTCCAGCTCAAGGTCGAAGAGAGCACCTTCAGCCTCAAGGATTACAACCGGTATCTGCAGGACAACGATCAAGAGATCAGCGCGTTCCGCGACACGCAACGTACCGCGTTCGCCGCCGAGCGCGAGATGTGGAAGGCCAATGGTCAGGCCGAGTATGCGAGCGACAGCAATGTGGCAGAAGCTGGTGCCGATAGCGAACTCGATCTGCCGCCTGGAAGTCGTGCCGTCGCCGCGCATGTGGCAGGCAATGTGTGGGCGATCCCGGCTCCAGTCGGCAGCAAAGTGAAGGCGGGCGATACGCTGGTGGTGATCGAGTCGATGAAGATGGAGATCGCCGTGGTCGCGCCGTGCGACGGCGAAGTGATCCAGATGAGTTGCCGCATCGGCGGCCAGGTCGCAGCCGGACAGGACCTGTTGGTGATCCAGGGGACGGAGGCGTGAGATGAAACTCGACCTCAACATCGCCACCTTGCGCCGCCGTTATCTGGCCGGTGAAATTCATCCGCGCGAAGTGATGCAGGACATTGTGTCGCGTATCGGTGATGACCCGCACCATGTGTGGATCCATCGTTTGCCGTTGCAAGAAATCGAAAAGTACGTGGCCGCATTGCAGGACAAAGACCCGGCTGAACTTCCGCTGTACGGCATCCCGTTCGCGATCAAGGACAACATCGATCTGGCCGGTGCGCCCACCACGGCGGGTTGTGCCGAGTATGCCTACCATCCGCAACGTCATGCCACGGTGGTGCGTCTGCTGATCAACGCGGGTGCCATTCCCATCGGCAAGACCAATCTGGATCAGTTCGCCACCGGTCTGAACGGTACGCGCTCACCGCATGGTGCATGCCGCAATGCCATCAACCCCGACTACATCTCGGGCGGTTCCAGCTCCGGTTCGGCGGTGGCTGTCGCTCTGGGGCAGGTGAGCTTCAGCCTGGGAACGGATACCGCAGGTTCGGGCCGCGTACCGGCCGCATTCAATAATCTGGTCGGTGTGAAGCCCACCCGCGGCTGGCTTTCCACACGTGGCTTGGTGCCGGCCTGCCGCTCTCTCGATTGCGTGTCCATCTTCGCGCTCAACACGGCGGATGCCGCCAGCGTGCTGTCGGTCGCGACTGCGCACGATGATGAGGATGCGTATTCCCGTCAGGCACTCACCTATGGTTTTGATTTCGGCCGTGCCGAGTCTTTCCATTTCGGTGTGCCGCGTGAGGATCAATTGCAGTTCTTCGGCAATCAGGATGCGGCAGCACTGTTCCAGAAGAGTGTCGCGGCGATGGAGGCCATCGGCGGACAGAAAGTGGAGATCGATTTCCAGCCGTTCCTCGATGCGGCGCGCCTGCTGTACGAAGGGCCTTGGGTAGCTGAACGTTACGCAGCAATCCGCGAATTCTTCGAAGCGAAGCAAGAGGTCATCAATCCGGTGGTGCGCGAGATCATCGCGGGCGCCAAGAAGTTTTCTGCCGCCGACACCTTCGACGGCATGTACAAACTGCAAGCCTTGCGCGCAGAAGCCGCACTGACTTGGGGCAAGATCGACTGTCTGCTGACACCGACTGCGGGCACTATCTATCGCATCGACGAGATGGAAGCCGACCCGATCAAGCTGAATGCGAATCTGGGTTACTACACCAACTTCATGAATCTGCTCGATTGCACAGCGGTCGCGGTGCCTGCCGGTTTCCAGCAAGATGGCTTGCCGTTCGGTATCACGCTGGTGGCACCTGCGCATCAGGATGTGCCGCTGCTGCATCTGGCAGAACGTCTGAGCCACAGTGCAGACACAGATATGCCGATGGCACAGGTGCAAGGCAGCCGGGTGCGTGTCGCTGTCTGTGGCGCACACCTGGCAGGTCTGCCGCTCAATCATCAGCTCACTTCGCGTGGCGCGCATCTGGTCGCCCGCACGCACAGCAGCCCCGATTACAAACTGTATGCCCTGCCCGGCGGCCCGCCGTATCGGCCCGGCATGGTGCGCGTGCTACAGGGCGGTAGCGCCATCGCAGTGGAAGTGTGGGAGATGGCAGACCGGGAGTTCGGTTCTTTCGTGGCGGGCATTCCCGCGCCGCTCGGCATCGGTACGTTGACGCTGGCGGACGGTTCATCCGTGACGGGTTTCATCTGTGAGCAGTATGCCGTGCAAGGCGCGCAAGACATCACCCACTTCGGCGGCTGGCGCGCCTATCTGGCACAGCGTGGTGCATGAGCATGGAACTGCAACTGTTCAAGTCCTTGTGGGGACACCGGGGTGCGCTGGATGAGGCGGCGTGTCAGGCGCTAGACACAGGCTTTGTCGGTCTGGAAGGTAATGCCGATAACTTGCCGCAGGATGAACTGCGCGATGTGTTGCAGTCGCGCAGCCTCGCATACATCCAGGAGATCGTGACCGGCGGCAACTATGTGCCGCGTCGGCATGACACGGTGCTGGAGCACATCGCCGATGTGGAACGACAGTTGCAGCTGGGCAGTGCACTCGACCCGCAATGGGTGACCATCATCGGCGGCTGCGATGCCTGGACGCTGGAGCAGAGCGTGCGTTTCTTCGGCGAGTCGCAAGAGATCGCGGCGCGTATGGGTATCGCTTGCAGCTTCGAAACCCATCGCAGTCGCTCACTGTTCAATCCGTGGATCACCCTGTCAGTGCTCGAGCGTTTGCCGGAACTAAAACTTACTTGCGACTTTAGTCACTGGGTGGTGGTGATGGAGCGGCAACTGGATGACGACTGGGATGCCGTGCTGGAAGTGGCCAAGCATGCACATCACATCCACGCACGCGTCGGTTATGACCAAGGGCCGCAAGTGCCGCATCCGGCCGCGCCGGAATACGCAGGTGCGCTGGCTTCGCACCAGCGTTACTGGGAAGCGATCTGGTCGGCGCAGCAAGATTGCGGCAGAACGCATTCCACCATGACACCCGAGTTCGGCCCCGACGGTTATCTGCATTGCCTGCCATTTACGCAGCAGCCGGTCGCCGATCTGTGGCAGGTCAATGCGTGGATGGGCGACACGGAACGGGAACATTTCCAGACATGGAAAAGCGGCAACGCACTTTAGAAGTCCAACATCGTGCATAGGCCGGAAAGATGCCCGAAGCGGGTGCACGAATAGCAGTTTCAGGAAGTGGCAGTACCGGCGAAACAGGCCAGATCGCCGCACAGCAGGGTTGGCATGCAATCTGCTGTGAAAGGTTTGTAGTTCAGTAGGGGAATCAACGCCCTTGCGTAACGGTTGGTTAATTTAAATAGGAGATCAAATGATGGATATCAAGAAACTCGTCGCAGCTGTGGCATTGCTGGTTGCTTCATTCTCGGCAGGCGCAGCGACACCGGTCAAGATCGCATTGACCACCTGGATCGGTTATTCGCCGTTCTACGTGGCCGAAGGCATGGACATGTACAAGAAGCAGGGATTGAAAGTCACACTGCAGACTTTCGCCGATCCGGCCATGTTGCCCTCGGCAGTCGCCGGCAAGGCAGTGGATGGCGCGCTGATGACTTACGACCAAGTGATCGGTGCGGCGGCGCAGGGCCAGGCGTTCAAGGTGGTGATGCCTATCGACTACTCCAACGGCGGCGATGCTGTGCTGGCAGACATGTCGATCAACAAGATCACCGACCTAAAGGGCAAGAAGGTCGCTTATGCACCGCTGTCTCCTTCCGACTTCCTGATCTCTTATGCACTGAAGATCAACGGCATGACTGACAAAGACATCAGCCCGATCAACATGACACCGGAAGCGATCCCTTCCGCGATGGCATCCAAGGCAGTGCCGGCCGGTACGACCTATGAGCCGAACGTATCGCAGATCCTCGGCATGGGCGACGGCAAGCAGTTCCACGTGATCTATTCCTCGAAAGAAGCGCCCGGTCTGATCGCCGACGTGCTGGTGTTCGACGAGGCTTACATCAAGAAGAACGGCAAGCAGATCACTTCGCTGATCAAAGCCTATCTGGAAGGTCTGGCTTACATGAAGTCACATCCGAAAGAAGCTTCCGAGATCATCGGCAAGGCGATCGGCGTATCCGGCAAGGAAGTGCTGGAGCAGCTGCAAGGCGTGTACAACATCCCGCTGAAAGAGATGGGCCTGCCGTTCAAGCCGGGCAAGGACACCAAGTCCTACTTTGTCAGCGGTGAAGTGATCAACGAGATCCTGATGAAGAGCGGTCAGATCAAGAAACCGGTTGCGATCGCTAGCACTATTGATGACACCTTCGTCAAAGCAGTGATGAAGTAATGAAGTGAACCGCCCTTCCTTCCGTCTGTGGCGGGAAGGGCGTCATACAAAGGAGCACACATGCGTTCGCGCATCTTTCGCCATGCAGATGGCGTCATTCCGAATTCTCTCGCCATCACGTATGCCCTGAGCGGCTACGGGGTCGGCTTGTGGCTGATGACCAGCGAGAACCTGCTCGTGGCCCTGTCGGCCACGCTGTGGTTCGCCCACGCGCTCATCATCTCCGCTTATCTGTTTCATGAGTTCGCCCACGACACGATATTCGCGCGCCATGACGCGAATTCCTGGGGTGGTGTGCTGATGACCTGGCTCACAGGTAGCTGCTATGCGCGCTATGAACACCTGCGCCACAAACACGTGCGCCATCATGTCGATCGCGCCGATGTCATCAGTCTGGATACCAAAGCACTGGTCCAGTCTCTACCGCGTTCCCTGCAGCGTTTCATTCTGCTGTTGGAGTGGTGCTATGTCCCCGCCATAGAATTGCTGATGCATGCATTCGTTATCTTTTTGCCGTTCCTGCGCGCAGAACGGCGCGCGGATCGAGGCCGTGTCGCGTTCATCCTCGTCGTGCGCGGAGTCGCCTTCGCGGCACTGGCCTACTATTCATTGCAGGCCCTGCTGCTGTATGTGGCGGCTTACCTGATCATGGTCACGGTGCTGCGATTCGCCGATGCTTTTCAGCATACCTATGATGCGTATGCCATCCTCGAGAGCGATAAGGTGCCGGATGACAAGCTACGCGACAAAGCCTATGAGCAGGCCAATACCTACTCGAATCTGGTCAGTGTGCGTTGGCCTTTATTGAATCTGCTGATCCTGAACTTCCCCTATCACAATGCACACCATGAACAGTTGGCCGTGCCTTGGTATCGCCTGCCTGCTTTGCATCAAAAGCTGTACGGCGAGAGCCATGGACAGGTCGTTCCGATGTCACGTTTATTGCTGCCCTTCCATCGCCATCGGGTGAAGCGCGTACTGTCCGAAGATTACGGCGTGGTCGATACCGCTGCCGGTAAGGCGGACGGCTTCATCGGTGCGGTGTCGGTCTCCTTCCTGACTGCGGTGTGAGATGACGATGGCGGTATTGGCTCAGCGCCGCGAGGGCATGGCGATCAGCTCGCTATTGGTGGGCGCGTTGTTCTGGGGCATGTTGTGGTGGCCGCTGAAGGCGCTGGACGGGATAGGCGTCGCCGGCAGCATCGTGCAGGTGTTCGCCTACGGGCTTGCCGCCTTGCTGTTGTTGCCGTTCGCCTTGCGCAGCTTCGCCCAGTGGCGCGACCAGCCCGGACTGCTGGCGATCATCATGCTGATGGGCGGCTGGGCCAACGCCTCGCTGGTGACCGCGCTCACCGAAGGCAGCGTGGTGCGCGTGATGCTGCTGTTCTTCCTCGCGCCGGTGTGGACCATCCTGGCGGCACGCATCTTCCTCGGCGAGGCGTTCACGCGTCTGCGGCTTATCTCATTGATGCTGGCACTGGCCGGCTTGGTGGCGACGCTGGGCGGACCGGAACTGTTCTCCACGCCGCTGTCGATGATCGACCTGCTGGCGCTCTCGTCCGGTCTGGCGTTTGCCTTGAATAACGTGGCAGTGCGGGCCGGCCATCATCTGACCGACTCGGTACGGGCGAGCGCGATGATAGGCGGCTGTGCATTGATTGCATCGGCTTTCCTGATGTTCGGCACAAAACCGGTGCAGCTGCTTGACGCCCAACAGGTCGGTGCGATGTTGGCTCTCGGCTTGTTATGGATATTGCCAGGCACATTGGTCACCTTTTACGGCGTGGCGCGGCTGGATGCTGGCCGGGCAGCCATCCTGCTGCTGGGTGAACTGGTGGTGGCGGTGATCTCCGCGGTGTTGATCGGGGGGGAACATCTGTCTTGGCGTGAAGCGCTCGGTGGATCATTGATCCTTTCTGCTGCCGTCATTGAAGCACGCACTGAATCAATGGGAGCGCCACATGAGAAAGCTGCCTAGTGCCCTGATCGTGATCGACATGCAGCGGGACTTTCTAGATCCCGGCGGTTACGCAGCCACTGCGGGCATGGATGTGAGTGCCCTGCGACGACCCATACCTTCCATCCGCTTGTTGCTGGATCATGCGCGTCGCAGCGGCATGCTGGTGGTGCACACACGTGAAGGGCATCGCCCCGACCTGACCGATTGCCCGCCAGCCAAGCTCGCGCGCAGCCGGCAGGCCGGTGCCGAGATCGGCAGCAAAGGACCGCTCGGTCGCCTGCTGGTACGGGGCGAGTACGGCCATGATTTCATCGCCGAACTGCAACCGCTGACAGACGAGCCGGTGGTGGATAAGCCGGGCTATGGCGCATTCCATCAGACCGATCTGGCGCAGATATTGGCGGCAAGAGATATCCGAAAACTGTACATCTGTGGCGTGACCACTGAGGTTTGCGTGCATTCCACCCTGCGCGAAGCGGCAGACCGCGGTTTCGAATGCGTGCTGGTGGCGGATGGCTGCGGCTCCGCCCACCCGCACCTGCACGAGGCCGCCTTGCAGATGGTCGATGTCGAAGGCGGCATCTTCGGGCGTGTTGCAGATGCGCAAACAGTCATAGCAGAACTGGAGGTAGCACAATGAGTCAGGTACTAAAACTGTGGCCATTACTGACCGCCACGCACCGTTACGACAAATCACTTTCCACCCGTAACCGCGGTCAGGGGCAGATCATCGAGGCGCCGATCCTGGCGTATCTGATTGAGACCACGAATGGGCGCATCCTGTTCGATGTCGGCTGCGACTACGGCAAGATCGCCGCGCCGAAGCAGCGAGCGAAATACTACGACGAAGAGACCTTCGCCTTTGGTGCACCTGACATGAAAGCGGAACAGCGTTTGCCCACCCATCTGGCCAAGATGGGGCTGACGCCAGCCGATGTGGATGTGGTGTTCCTCAGTCATCTGCATTTCGACCATGCGGGCGGGTTGTGCGACGTATGCGGTAAGGAAGTGCACGTGCAACACGACGAACTGCAAGCGGCGCGCTCCGACCTTGATCCGGCCTATTTCAGCGACGATTTCGCTGGCGACTATCCATGGAAGGTGCAGCACGGAGAGTACGATCTGGTGCCCGGTGTACGGGCGGTCTCTACACCCGGCCATACCGCAGGCCATATGTCGTTGTGGATCGAGTTGCCGAAAGGGGCGCCTGTCGTGCTGTGCGGTGACGCGGCGGATCTGTCCGAGAATCTGGTCAAGGAGATCGCACCGGGATTGTGCTGGCAGGATCGCGAAGACCTTGCGCTGGACAGTATCCGCAAATTGAAACGCTTGCAGCATGCAGAGCATGCCCAGCTGTGGCCGAATCACGACATCGAATTCTTCCGAACTTTGCAGCAGTTCCCGAAGTTTCACGAGTAAAGGGCGTTCACTGCCAGTGGAAAACACGAAGGGCACCTCGCGGTGCCCTTCGTGTTTGTTGTGAGGAAGTGCAGAAGCTCAGCGCAAGCTGGCGACGTATTTTGCTTCGGCCTTCACGGGTATCGGTACTTCGAAACGCTGTGGCTTGGGCAACAGCGGATGCACAGCTTCGACGCGTTCAGCCAGTGCAAGCAGTTCTTCCGATTCCGCCGAGCGTGCGAGTTTGATCACTTCTCTGGCGTAGCTCTCGTCGGCACACATCCATTCCACGTCGATGATGCGGTTGTGTTCGCGTCGCAGCAGGACGTGGATGCGTCCGGCCAGAACGAAAAGTTTTTCCATCTCTCCTGCCATTGATTGCTCCTTGTTATCTTGTCATCCCAGAAAAAAAGGGCACCTTCGCAGGTGCCCTTGAAATGGAGCCGGGAGGCTCCAGGGAGGAGAGGTTACACGTTGTATGCGCGCTCGCCGTGTGTCGCTGTGTCCAGACCTTCGCGCTCGTCTTCTTCCGAGACACGCAGACCCATGACCATGTCGACCAGTTTGAAGCAGATGAAGGCGACCACACCAGACCAGACGATGGTGATCAGCACGCCGGTGGCTTGCGTGATCACTTGTGCGCCCATCTCGTAGCCGTCGATGCCCACGCCGCCCAGTGCTGGCGATACGAAGATACCTGTGCCGATCGCGCCGACGATACCGCCGATCGCGTGGATGCCGAACACGTCGAGCGAGTCGTCATAGCCCAGGGATTTCTTCAGGCCAGACACAGCCCACAAGCAGACCGGACCAACGATCAGGCCGAGGACGATGGCGCCCATCGGGCCAACCAGACCGGCAGCCGGTGTAACGGCGACCAGACCAGCCACTGCACCGGAAGCGATACCCAGCATGGAAGCCTTGCCGCGCAATACCTTCTCAGCGCCCATCCAGCTCAGTGCTGCTGCACCGGTTGCGACGATGGTGTTCAGGAAGGCCAGTGCTGCACCGCCGGTGGCTTCCAGGTTGGAACCGGCGTTGAAGCCGAACCAGCCCACCCACAGCAGGGATGCACCGATCATGGTCATCGGCAGGTTGTGCGGAGCCATCGGCTCTTTACCGTAACCGATACGCTTGCCGATCACGATTGCGCCGACCAGTGCTGCGATACCCGCGTTGATGTGCACAACAGTACCGCCAGCGAAGTCCAGCGCACCTTTCTCGAACAGGTAACCACCTGTTGCCCACACCATGTGTGCGATAGGCAGGTAAGAGAATGTGAACCACAGTGCGGAGAACACCATCAGCGAACCGAACTTGATGCGCTCTGCGAAGCCGCCGATGATCAGCGCGGTGGTGATCGCCGCGAAGGTCAATTGGAAGGCAACGAAGGTGAACTCGGGGATCACAACGCCGTCAGTGAAGGTTGCAGCAGTGCTGTCGCCAGTCATGCCGGCGAGGAACATCTTGCTCAGGTCACCGATCGCCCAGTTCATCGAGCCGCCGTCACCGAAGGCCAGCGAGTAACCGTACACCACCCACAGGATGGAGATCAGCGCGAAGATGCCGAACACTTGGCTCAGGACGGACAGCATGTTCTTGGCGCGCACCAGGCCACCGTAGAACAGGGACAGGCCCGGAACGATCATCAGGATCACCAGCAGTGTGGACAGCATCATCCAGGTGGTGTCGCCTTTATCGGGAACCGGTGCGGGGGCGGCTTCGGCAGCGGGTGCCTCGGTCGTCGCCATCACGGCTTCGGCAACGGGTGCCGCTTCCTCGGCGAACGAGGGGCTGACTGCGCCGAACAACACGGCCAGCAGCATGAAAGATGCGAGTACTTTTTTCATCATGCTCTCCTTAAAGGGCTTCCGGACCGACTTCGCCGGTGCGGATGCGGATCACTTGTTCCAGATCCGATACGAAGATCTTGCCGTCGCCGATCTTGCCGGTCTGGGCGGCCTTCTCGATGGCTTCCAGCACGCGGTCCAACTGGTCGTCCTTGATGGCGGCTTCCAGTTTGATCTTGGGGAGGAAATCCACCACATATTCCGCACCGCGATACAGCTCGGTGTGGCCCTTCTGGCGACCGAAACCCTTTACTTCGGTGACGGTGATGCCTTGCACGTCCATGGCGGACAGTGCTTCACGCACTTCGTCCAGCTTGAACGGCTTGATGATTGCAGTAACCATTTTCATCATGACTCTCCTTGAGAATCGGGGCGGAGAACCGCCCCGTTGTGATTACATCGAGTGCGATACGGACAGAGCCAGAACGCCCTTGCCCCATTTGCCACCAAGGTTGTCGGCATATGTCCAGTCAGAACTTGCATTCGTGCTGGTGTATGCAACGCCTACTTCGTAACCAGCCAGATCCTTGGAGGCAGCCAGTTTGTAGTCGGAGTAGGAGTATTTGTCAGCAGACGCGGGCTTGAATTTTTGTTTGCCGTAATGTGCGGACAGGGTGACGCCTGCACCTTCAAGTGTGTACTCTGCATTCAGTTCGATGTAGTTGGAACCTTTGCCTTCTGGAACAGCCAGGAAGTCGCCGAGGCTGTAGGAATACTTCGCAGTCAGGAACTTGTAGCTTACGGAGCCATAGAGTTCCGTAGTGTCAGCCTTGGCAAAACCACTTGCAGCGGTGTAGTCGCCCAAGTAGTTGTAACGGACGATACCGACGTCGTAACCGACATCTTCAGTGGCAGAGCCGCCAAAGCCGATATAGGTATCCAATTCCATCGTCACGCTACCCGATGCCACAGCGCCGCTGTCAGCGATCCAGCTGACGTTGGAACCCCATGCGCCAACATACAGGCCACTGTCGTGGGCGTAATCGATACCACCTTGCACTGCAGGATTGTGTGAGTTCTGCGTGATGCCGCGGAAGATGTAGTCACTGACGAAGCCAACGTTCGAAGAGATGGGAGATTCAGCCATAGCAGGCACAGCAAAAGAAGCAGCCAGAGCAGCAACGAGCAGTTTTTTCTTCAACATGGTATTTCCTTTCGTTTAGTTTCAAAGCGGGACAAGAGTATCCACGCTTTCCATACAGCAGCAACCGTGCCAGCCCTTGAAAACCCAACAACGGCGGGCCTTGAGCGGAATCTCTTGAAAGCCGTGCACGCGGATGGTGCACCGAGTAAGCGCGAAATTCGGGGTCGGTGCACACTGTTGGTGCGGCGGTTTTTGGTACACTGCGGCCACACGAATAACAGGGAGAAGCACCATGCTGAACGCGAAGTTCTTTGAAGAGATGTCGTCCAAATTGAATGAAGCCGTGGCCAACAGCCCGGCCAAGGATTTCGAGAAGAACGCCCGTGCCTTGCTGGCACAGGGTTTTTCCAAGCTCGATCTGGTCACGCGCGAGGAATATGAGGTGCTGGCGCAGCGCTTGGACAAGCTGGAAGCGCGCCTCGCCGCAATGGAGTCAAACAAGTAAGTCACCATGAGCCTTGCTGTTCTTTACAGCAGAGGTTTGTCGGGCATGGAGGCCGCGCTGGTCACGGTCGAAGTGCACCTTGCGAACGGGTTGCCGCAATTCACCATCGTCGGCCTGCCCGAAGCGGAAGTTAAAGAGAGCAAGGACCGCGTGCGCGCCGCCTTGCAGAATTGCCAGTTCGAATTCCCTGCCCGCCGTATCACCGTCAATCTCGCGCCCGCCGACCTGCCCAAGGAGAGCGGGCGCTTCGATCTGCCCATCGCGCTCGGCATACTCGCCGCATCGGGACAGATCCCCGCCGACAAACTGAATGAATATGAATTCGCGGGAGAGCTGGCGCTGACCGGCGAGCTGCGCCCGATACGCGGCGCGCTGGCGATGACCTACCGCGCGGCGAACAGCGGCCGTGCCTTCGTATTGCCGGAAGCGAATGCTGCCGAAGCGGCGCTAGTGGAGGATGCGGTGGTGTATCCGGCGCGTTCCTTGTTGCAGGTCGCTGCGCATCTGGCCGGTCGCGAAGCGATCGCGCGCTTCATCCCGCAAGTGGAAAGTGCCGCGCCTAACTATCCCGACATGAAGGAAGTGAAAGGCCAGGCCGCGTCCAAACGCGCATTGGAGATCGCTGCGGCCGGCTCGCATTCCGTGCTGATGAGCGGTCCGCCCGGCACCGGCAAGAGCATGCTGGCCGCGCGCTTCCCCGGCATCCTGCCCGCGATGACGCAGGAAGAAGCGCTGGAAAGTGCGGCGATGCAATCACTGGGTGGGGCATTCGAGTTGAGCCGCTGGAAGACGCGCCCATACCGCTCACCCCATCACACCGCCAGTGCAGTGGCACTGGTGGGTGGCGGAAGCAATCCTCGCCCCGGCGAGATCTCGGTGGCGATGCACGGGGTGTTGTTCCTGGATGAGCTGCCTGAATTCGATCGCAGCGTTTTGGAGGTGTTGCGCGAACCGCTGGAGAGCGGACGCATCACCATCTCGCGCGCCGCGCGCCGCGCCGACTTCAAGGCACAGTTCCAGCTGGTCGCGGCAATGAACCCCTGCCCCTGCGGCTATCTGGGACACTACAACGGCAAGTGCCGCTGCACACCCGATCAGGTGGCGCGCTATCGCGGCAAGATATCCGGCCCCTTGCTGGACCGTATCGACATACAGATCGAAGTACCAGCCGTGCCGCAGGAAGACCTGATGAGGCAGTCGGATAGCGAAGACAGCGCAGCCATTCAGCAGCGTGTCGAAGCGGCTCGGCAGCGGCAGATCGCGCGGCAGGGTAAGCCGAACGCGCAACTTTCCGTGACCGAGATCGACGCGCATTGCACACCGGATGCGCAAGGAGAAGCGCTGCTACGGCAGGCCATCACCAAGCTGAACCTGTCCGCGCGCGCCTACCATCGCATCCTCAAAGTGGCGCGCAGCATCGCCGATCTGGCGGCGAGTAAAGATATTCAGACCGCGCACATCGCCGAGGCGGTGCAGTACCGCAGGATGGATAAGGCGAACTGAGCGCCGCCCTTGCAGGCGGACTCGGGCGGGGATCAGTGCCGGGACTTGGGTATGAATGGCACGTACTTGGCATCTTCGTGCAGGATGTGGTTGAACAGCCAGGTCACCATCAGGTTGTTCAGCTCGACCGACGCATCCTCGCTGGAATCGAAGCGATCCCGTAGTTCGCGCACTTGTGCGGCGAACTGTTCGTGCAGCGCTTTGTGCGCATCGAGTTGGGCATAGTCGTATTCATCCAGCATGCCTTCTTCGAAGGCGAAATGCGTCATGGTGTAGTCGACCAGCTCATCGATGACATCCCTTACCGCAGTTTTATCGGCCTTGTTGCTGAGGGCGCCGTAGAGATTGTTGATATATTCGACGATGCGCTTGTGCTGCTTGTCGATCACGTCGATGCCGGTGTTCAGATTGTCCGTCCAGATCAGATTCTTCATGTTGCGACTCCTAGTGTTGGCCGATCAGGGCCAGTGACCATTCCTACCCGAACAGCCTGGCGAAAAGACCGCGTTTGCGTTCGACGAAGTCCTGTTTCTGCGCCAGATAAGCCTTAACGGATTCAACATAATCGTTGTCATCACGTTTGATGTGGTTGAACAGCCAGGTCACCAGCAGGCTGTTCAGGCCCTTGACGACATCCTCGCCCTGTTCGGCGCGCTTCTGAAAATCGGCGATGCGCTTGGTGAACAGTTCGTGGACTTTCTTGTGCGAGGTCAGAAAAGGATATTTAGCCTCTTCCTGCAGACTTTCCTCGAAACCGAAATGTGAGATGGTGTAATCGACCAAGTCGTTGAGTAACCAGGATATCTCGTCATTCGACATGCCGTTCGAGCGGGCGTCATCCAGTTGGTTGATGTACTCGACGATACGGCGATGTTGCTGGTCTATGACATCGATACCGACGTTGAGCTGATCGGTCCATACGAACTTAGCCATGATGCTCCAATGTGCGACAGGCACTGTATTATAGTCACATGAATAGTAGTGGTATTAGCGGAGGGCAGCAAGCCATCGGTCGTCACAGAACGACATACGGCATGACTAAAACGATGAGCGGCAGTGTGCCCGCCAAACGAAGCAAGTAAGGCTGCATGGTAGAATCCGCCCTCGATTCAAGAGCCGATTCCCATGAAACACAACATTCAAGACCTGCTGCAAAAGCGCATCCTCATCCTCGACGGAGCCATGGGCACCATGGTGCAGCGCCACAAACTGACCGAGGCGGACTATCGCGGCGAGCGTTTTGCGGATTGGCCACGCGACCTCAAGGGCAACAACGACCTGCTGGTGCTGACCAAGCCTGAGGTGATCAAAGGCATCCATTGCGAATATCTGGCAGCGGGCGCGGACATCATCGAGACTGATACCTTTGGCGCCAACGCCACCACGCTCAAAGCCTACGGCATGGAAGCGCTCAACTACGAGCTGAACGTGGCTGGTGCCAAGCTGGCGCGCGAAGCTTGTGATGAGTTCGAGACAGCCGACAAGCCGCGCTTCGTCGCGGGCGTGCTCGGCCCCACCGACAAGACCGCCACCATCTCGCCCGACGTGAACGACCCGTCGGCCCGCAACATCAGCTTTGACCAGCTGGTGAGCGACTACTCCGACGCCACGCGCGGCCTGATGGACGGCGGCTCGGACCTGATCCTGATCGAGACCATCTTCGACACGCTCAATGCCAAGGCTGCCATCTTCGCGGTGCAGTCGGTGTTCGAGGAGCGCGGTACATCGCTGCCGATCATGATCTCTGGCACCATCACCGACGCCTCCGGCCGCACCTTGACCGGCCAAGTCACCGAAGCCTTCTACAACTCGCTGGCGCATGCCAAGCCGATCTCCATTGGCCTCAACTGCGCCTTGGGTGCTGAGGAATTGCGCCAGTACGTGGAAGAGCTGTCGCGCGTCGCCAACTGCTATGTGAGCGCCCACCCCAACGCCGGTCTGCCTAATCCGTTGGCCGAGACAGGCTATGACGACACGCCCGAGAACATGGCGGGCCACATCAAAGAATGGGCAAGCAGCGGCTTCCTCAACATCATCGGTGGTTGCTGCGGCACCTCGCCCGATTTCATCAAGGCCATCGCCGAGACGGTGAAGGACATCGCACCGCGCAAGATCCCGAGCAGCCCGGTCGAGTGCCGCCTGTCCGGACTGGAGCCGTTCAACATCGGCGACCAGTCACTGTTCGTCAACGTGGGCGAGCGCTGCAACGTGGCGGGTTCAGCCAAGTTCAAGCGTCTGATCATGGAAGGCCAGTACGAGGAAGCGCTGGAGATCTGCAAACAGCAGGTCGAGGCGGGCGCGCAGGTCATCGACATCAACATGGATGACGCCATGCTGGACGGTCAGGCCGCCATGGTGAAGTTCCTCAAGCTGATCGCTTCCGAGCCGGACATCTCCAAAGTGCCGGTGATGATCGACTCCTCCAAGTGGGAGATCATCGAGGCCGGACTGAAGTGCGTGCAGGGCAAGTCCATCGTCAACTCCATCTCGCTCAAGGAAGGCGAAGAGAACTTCGTCAAATATGCCACGCTGGTGAAGCGATACGGCGCGGCGGCGGTGGTGATGGCGTTCGACGAAGCCGGTCAGGCCGACACTTATGCGCGCAAGACCGAGATCTGCAAACGCAGCTACGACATCCTGGTGAACAAGGTCGGTTTCCCGCCCGAAGACATCATCTTCGATCCGAACATCTTCGCGATTGCGACCGGTATCGAGGAGCACGACAACTACGCCGTGGACTTTATCGAAGCCACCGCGTGGATCCGCAAGAACCTGCCTTACGCCAAGATCAGCGGCGGTGTGTCTAATGTGTCGTTTAGCTTCCGTGGCAACGAGCCGGTGCGCGAGGCCATCCACACCGTGTTCCTGTACCACGCCGTCAAGGCGGGCATGAACATGGGCATCGTCAACGCCGGTCAGCTGGGCGTGTATGAAGAACTGCCGAAGGACTTGCGCGAAGCGGTCGAGGACGTGGTGCTGAACCGCCATCCCGATGCGGGCGAGAAGCTGGTCACGCTGGCGGAGAACTTCAAAGGCGGCGGCAAGGCGCAGGTCGAAGACCTCGAATGGCGCAAAGGCACGGTGCAGGAAAGACTGACCCACGCGCTGGTGCGCGGCATCACCACTTACATCGTGGAAGACACCGAAGAAGCACGACTCGAAGCCAAGTTCCCGGTCGAAGTGATCGAAGGCCCGCTGATGACTGGCATGAACGTGGTCGGCGACCTGTTCGGCGCGGGCAAGATGTTCTTGCCGCAGGTGGTGAAATCGGCGCGCGTGATGAAGCAGGCCGTAGCGCATCTGATCCCTTACATCGAGGCGGAGAAACTGCGCTCCGGCGACACCAAGCCGAAGGGCAAGATACTGATGGCGACCGTGAAGGGCGACGTGCACGACATCGGCAAGAACATCGTCACCGTGGTGTTGCAGTGCAACAACTTCGAGGTCATCAACATGGGTGTGATGGTGCCCTGCCAGCAGATCCTCGACACTGCGCGTGAACACAACGTGGACATCATCGGCCTGTCCGGCCTGATCACTCCGTCGCTGGAAGAGATGGCGCACGTGGCAAAAGAGATGGAGCGTCAGGGCTTCAAGATCCCGCTGCTGATCGGTGGCGCGACCACCTCGCGCGTGCACACCGCCGTGAAGATCGAACCCAACTACCCGAGCGGCACCGTGGTGTACGTGACGGATGCCTCACGCGCCGTGGGCGTGTGCAGCAACCTGCTCTCTTCGACTTTGCGAAACGACTACGTGGCCGAAATCAAGGCCGACTATCAAGCCGCACGCGACCAGCACGAAGGCAAGAAGAGCAAGGCGACTTATGTGTCACTGCAGGAGGCACGCGCACACGGCCTGAAGACCGACTGGAAGAAATACACACCACCCAAGCCCAAACTGCTCGGCGTGCAGAAGCTGGAGAGCTACCCGCTGGATGTACTGGTGGACTTCATCGACTGGACGCCGTTCTTCCAGGCATGGGAGCTGGCCGGCCGATATCCGAAGATATTGCAGGACGAAGTGGTCGGCGTGGAAGCCACTAAGTTGTTCGCCGATGCCCAAGCCATGCTGAAGAAGCTCGTCAAAGAGAAATGGCTCACCGCCAACGCCGTGTTCGGCCTGTTCCCGGCCAATACAGTGGGCAGCGACGACATCGAGATATACAGCGATGACAAGCGTAAGCAAGTGCAGATGACTTGGCACAACCTGCGCCAGCAAACCAAGAAGCCCGCCGACATCCCCAACTACTGTCTGGCCGACTACATCGCGCCCAAAGACAGCAAGGTGAAGGACTACATCGGCGGCTTCGCGGTCACCGCGGGCATCGGCATCGAGAAGAAGATGCAGGAATTCGAAAAAGCCAACGACGACTACAGCGCCATCATGCTGCAAGCACTGGCCGACCGTCTCGCCGAAGCCTTCGCCGAACACCTACACCTGCGCGTGCGTCGCGAATTCTGGGGCTACGCAGCAGATGAAGCGTTGAGCAACGAAGACATCATTGCCGAAAAATATCGCGGCGTCCGCCCCGCCCCCGGCTACCCCGCCTGCCCCGAGCACAGCGAAAAAGGTCAGCTGTTCGAGCTGCTGCAAGCACCGCAGAACGCAGGCATCACCCTAACCGAGAGCTACGCCATGCTGCCCACTGCGGCCGTCAGCGGCTTCTACTTCTCACATCCTGAAGCGAAGTATTTCGCGACCGGTAAGGTGGATAAGGATCAGGTCGCGGACTATGCGCAGCGCAAGGGCTGGACGGTGGAAGAGGCTGAGCGCTGGTTGGCACCTGTACTAAGTTATTAAGTGAACATTGGAGAAGACATGACTGAACTAATCAAAACCGACACCAACCTGGGCGAAGGCGCAGAAGCGCAACCCGGGCAGACCGTCATCGTGCATTACACCGGCTGGCTGTTCGACGAGAACGCGGAAGGCAACAAGGGCCAGAAGTTCGATAGCTCGCTCGATCGCAATGATCCGTTCGCTTTCCCGCTCGGTGGCGGTCGCGTCATCAAGGGTTGGGACGAGGGCGTGGCGGGGATGAAGGAAGGCGGTCAGCGCACTTTGGTGATACCGCCGGAGATGGGTTATGGCCCGCGCGGTGCGGGGGGGGTGATCCCGCCGAATGCGACGCTGGTGTTCGATGTGAAGCTGCTCAAGGTGATCCGCACCGAGATGGTGGATACCAAGATCGGCGAGGGCGACGAGGCGCAGGCCGGACAGCATGTGACCGTGCATTACACCGGCTGGCTGTTCGACAAGAACGCGGAAGGCAACAAAGGCACCAAGTTCGACAGCTCGCGCGACCGCGACGAGCCGTTCGAATTCCCGTTGGGCATGGGCCATGTGATCCAGGGTTGGGACATGGGCGTGCAGGGAATGAAGGTGGGCGGTCAGCGCACGCTGACCATCCCGCCGGAGATGGGCTACGGCCCGCGCGGTGCGGGCGGTGTGATCCCCGGCAATGCGACGCTGGTGTTCGAAGTTGAATTGCTGGGAGTGAATTAAGTGAAGCGCTTCACTTTCGTTCCGCTCGCCGCGCTGCTCGGCGCGAGCAGTCTGTTGTTCAGTGCCTGCTCTCAAGCTGAATTGCCTGCGGCCAAACCCAGCAAGGTGACCGAGCTGATGCAGATCGAGGTCAAAGCTGGCGCGGGTACGGTCGCCAGTGCCGGCCAGAAGGTTTCGGTGCATTACACCGGTTGGCTGTATGACGAAGCCGCGCCAGACTACAAAGGCAGCAAGTTCGATAGTTCGCGTGATCGCAACCGTTCGTTCGAATTTGTGCTCGGTGCCGGTCAAGTCATCAATGGCTGGGATGTAGGCGTACAGGGCATGAAGGTCGGCGGCCAACGCACTTTGGTCATCCCGCCGGAGATGGGCTATGGCGCGCGAGGAGCGGGCGGCGTGATCCCGCCGAATGCGACGTTGGTGTTCGATGTGGAGTTGCTGGCAATCAAATAATAATGCCGGACAAACTGGCGTAACATTCTGGTGTGACGATACGCAAGCAAAAGGAGCGGCAGATGTTCCAGATTCGAGTACACGGACGGGGTGGTCAAGGCGTGGTGACCGCGACGGAGATGTTGTCTGTCGCGGCGTTCGAGGAAGGCCGCCATGCCCAGGCTTTCCCCAGTTTCGGTTCAGAGCGAACCGGCGCGCCGGTGGTGGCGTTCTGCCGCCTCGACGATAAAGAGATCCGTCTGCGCGAACCCATCATGGAGCCGGACGCGCTGATCATCCAGGACCCTACCCTGCTGCATCAGATCGATGTGTTCGCCGGGTTGAAGCCGGACGGTTATGTGCTGCTCAATTCCGCGCATAGCTTCGAGCAGATCGGGCTGGGTGAGCTGGTGAAGCAGCGTGGCCATGCCAAATTGTCCACTTTGCCCGCGACCGAGTTGGGCCTGAAGCATGTCGGCCGTCCTATCCCAAATGTGCCGTTGATCGCCGGTTTCGCCGCGCTGTCTGGCATGTTCAAACTCGAATCCGTGATCAAGGCGATCAACGAGAAGTTCTCGGGCAAGGTCGCGGAAGGCAATATCGCGGCGGCGACGGAAGCCTATGAGTTGGTGAAAAAGCAGATGGAGGAGCGCGCCCATGCTTAAACAGATTGAAGGCAGCAAAGCCGTCGCCGAAGCCATCGCTTTGTGCCGCCCCGAAGTGATCTGCGCCTACCCGATCTCGCCGCAGACGCATATCGTCGAGGCACTGGGCGAGATGGTGAAGTCGGGTGAACTGACGCCGTGCGAATTCATCAACGTGGAGAGCGAGTTCGCCGCGATGTCGGTGGCCATCGGTTCTTCCGCAGCCGGTGCGCGTTCCTACACGGCGACCGCCTCGCAGGGATTGCTGTTCATGGTGGAAGCGGTCTACAACGCCGCCGGACTCGGCCTGCCCATCGTGATGACCGTGGCCAACCGCGCCATCGGCGCGCCCATCAATATCTGGAACGACCACTCCGATTCGCTCTCGCAACGCGATTCCGGCTGGATGCAACTGTTCGCCGAAACCAATCAGGAAGCGGTCGATCTGCACATCCAGGCGTTCAAGCTGGCCGAAGAACTCTCCATGCCGATCATGGTGTGCATGGATGGTTTCATCCTCACCCACGCTTTCGAGCGCGTGGACATCCCGACCCAGGAACAGGTGGATGGCTATCTGCCGCCGTTCGATCCGCGCCAGTCGCTCGACCCGAAAGAGCCGATCTCCATCGGCGCTATGGTCGGCCCCGAGGCGTTCATGGAAGTGAAGTATCTGGCGCACGCCAAGCAGATGCAGGCGCTGGAACTGATCCCGCAACTGGCGGCCGAGTTCAAGCAACAGTTCGGGCGCGAGAGCGGCGGACTGGTGCGCACCTATCGCGCCGAGGATGCCGAGACGATGATCGTGGCCATGGGCTCGGTGCTGGGCACGGTGAAAGACACGGTGGACGAGATGCGCGAACAGGGCCACAAGATCGGCGTGCTGGGCATCATCAGCTATCGCCCCTTCCCCTTGCAAGAAGTGCGCGCCGCGCTGGTGAACTGCAAGCGATTCGTGGTGCTGGAGAAGAGCCTCGCGGTCGGCATGGGCGGCATCGTCGCCACCGACGTGCGCATGGCGGTGAGCGGCACCGGCCTCAAGGGCTTTACCGCCATCGCGGGACTGGGCGGACGCAACATCACCAAGGCGTCTCTGCACAAGCTGTTCCTCGAGGCGGAGCAGGAGCAGCTGCCGCCGGTGACCTTCGTCGACCTGGATTGGGACGTCGTCAACAAACAACTGGAGCGCGAGAAACAGAACCGCCACTCCGGTCCGATCGCGGAGAACATCCTGTATGACAAGGGGATGTCTTCGTCTGCCAAGTTCGGTTGAGGAGAACACGATGAGCTTTCTACCTGTGAAGTTCTACCAGACCGGCACCTACACCGTGGGCAATCGCCTGCTGGCGCCGGACGCGCGCAGCGTGCAGGCTGGTGAGTTGCGCAGCAACTCCATCAATTCCGGCCACCGCGCCTGTCAGGGCTGCGGCGAGGCGCTCGGTGCGCGTTATGCCATCGACGCCGCGATGGCGGAGAGCAACAACCAGTTGATCGCGGTGAACGCGACCGGTTGCCTGGAAGTGTTCTCCACGCCCTATCCCGAATCGTCTTGGCAACTGCCGTGGATACACTCGCTGTTCGGCAACGCAGCCGCAGTCGCGACCGGTGTCGCCGCCGCGCTGAAGGTGAAGGGCAAGACGGATGTGCGCGTCGTCGCGCAGGGCGGTGACGGCGGTACCACCGACATCGGCTTCGGCTGTCTGTCCGGCATGTTCGAGCGCAACGACGATGTGCTCTACATCTGCTACGACAACGAAGCCTATATGAACACCGGCGTGCAGCGTTCTTCTGCCACGCCGCCGACGGCTCGCACTGCGACCACCATGCCGGTGGGTAAAGAGCCGGGCAATGTGTTCGGCCAAGGCAAGAACGTGCCCGAGATCGCCATGGCGCACGGCATCCCCTATGTGGCGACGGCGACCGTGGCTGATCTGCGCGATCTGGAATACAAGGTGCGCAAGGCGATGAAGATGCACGGTGCACGTTACATCCATATCTTCGTGCCCTGCCCACTGGGTTGGGGCTCAGCCTCGCATGACACGATCAAGCTGGCACGACTGGCGAAAGAGACGGGCATGTTCCCGGTGTTCGAAGCCGAGCACGGCGAAGTGACCGGCGTGCTGAAGATCCGCAACAAGCAGCCGATCGAGGAATACCTCAAACCGCAGAAGCGCTTCGCGCATCTGTTCGGCAAACATGCGCATCCCGAGATGGTGGCGCACCTGCAAGCCATCGCCGACCGCAATATCCGCAAGTACGGTCTGCTCGACGAGGAGAAGGCTCATGGCTAATAAACCTTTTGCCATCACGCTGAAACCGGGCACTTCGCTGGCCAACCTGACCGGCTCCTGGCGCTCGTCGCGGCCGGTGTATCTCAACCGTTTGCCGCCGTGCAACAACGCTTGTCCGGCGGGGGAGAACATCCAGGGCTGGTTGTTCCACGCCGAGAGCGGCGATTACGAGCAGGCCTGGCGCGTGCTGGTGCGGGACAATCCGTTGCCGTCGGTGATGGGGCGTGTGTGCTACCACCCCTGCGAAACCTCATGCAATCGCGGCCAGCTTGATGAAGCGGTCGGTATCAATTCGGTGGAACGTTTCCTCGGTGACGAGGCGATCAAGCGCGGCTGGAAATTCGACGCGCCTGCGGCCGCAACCGGCAAGAAGGTGCTGGTGGTGGGCGCTGGTCCGTCGGGCCTGTCTGCCGCCTATCATCTGGCGCGCATGGGCCATCAGGTCGAGATCCAGGAAGCCGGCCCGCTGGCCGGCGGCATGATGCGTTTCGGCATCCCGAAATACCGGCTGCCGCGCGACGTGCTGGATGCAGAGGTGCAGCGCATCCTCGACCTCGGCGTGACGCTCAAGCTGAATACCAAGGTCGAGAACATTGAACAGAGCATGCAGCTCGGTGCTTTCGATGCGGCCTTCCTCGCTGTCGGCGCGCACATCGGTAAACGCGCCATGATTCCGGCGGGTGACGCTTCGCACATCGTGGATGCGGTGTCGGTGCTGCGTTCGATGGAGGGCGAAGACAAGCCGATGCTGGGCCGCAAGGTGGTGGTGTACGGCGGCGGTAACACTGCTATCGACGTGGCGCGCACGGTGAAACGCATGGGCGGCGAGCCGCTCATCGTCTACCGCCGCACGCGCGACAAAGCACCTGCACATGATTTCGAGATCGAGGAAGCGCTGCAGGAAGGCGTGATGATCAAGTGGCTGTCGACCATCAAGCAGGCGGAAGCGGGCGAGATCACAGTGGAACGCATGGTGCTGGACGACAAGGGTTTCCCGCAGCCGACCGGCGAGTTCGAGAAGCTGGAAGCGGATTCTGTGGTGCTGGCGCTGGGGCAGGATGTCGACCTTTCCCTGCTGCAAGGCGTGCCGGGGCTGGATGTGAAAGATGGCGTGGTGCAGGTCACGCCCAACATGATGACCGGCTTCCCCGGCATCTTCGCCGGCGGCGACATGGTGCCGTCGGAGCGTACCGTCACGGTGGGCGTGGGCCACGGCAAGAAAGCGGCACGCAACATCGACGCCTGGCTGCGCGACATCAGCTACACGCCGGAGCCGAAGCACGAGATCGCCACTTTCGACAAACTCAACCCGTGGTACTACTCCGACGCCGACAAGACGGTGCGCCCGATGCTGGACATCATCCGCCGCCAGACCAGTTTCGACGAGGTGCAGGGCGGGCTGGACGAGACCAACGCGCTGTTCGAGGCGCGCCGCTGCCTTTCCTGCGGCAATTGTTTCGAGTGTGACAACTGCTATGGCGTATGTCCCGACAACGCGGTGATCAAGCTCGGCCCCGGCAAGGGCTTCGAGTTCAACTACGACTACTGCAAGGGCTGCGGCATCTGCGAGGCCGAGTGTCCGTGCGGCTCGATCAAGATGGTGCCGGAAGACATCTGACCTGACTCCGCTATGAACCATCTTTCCAACCCGTTGCTGATCACGGCGATGATGCTCGCCGTGTCCAACCTGTTCATGACCTTCGCCTGGTACGGTCACCTGAAGAACCTCGCGACCTCGCCCTGGTATGTGGCGGCGCTGGTGAGTTGGGGCATCGCACTTTTCGAGTATCTGCTGCAGGTGCCGGCCAACCGTATCGGCTACACTCAGCTCAGTCTCGGTCAGTTGAAGATATTGCAGGAAGTCATCACGCTGGCCATCTTCGTGCCGTTCGCGGTGATGTATATGAACCAGCCGTTGAAGCTGGACTATCTGTGGGCGGGACTGTGCCTGGTGGGCGCGGTGTATTTTATTTTCAGAACGTAATCCATGAGCAAACACATCCACATCCTCGGCATCTGCGGCACCTTCATGGGCGGCATCGCTGCCATCGCCAAGCAATCTGGCTATCGCGTCACCGGCTGCGATGCGAACGTCTATCCGCCGATGAGCACTCAACTGGAGGCACAAGGCATCGAGCTGATCGAGGGTTTCGGCATCGGGCAGCTTGAGCTGAAGCCGGACGTGTTCGTCATCGGCAACGTGGTGTCGCGCGGCAATGCGCTGATGGAAGAGATCTTGAATCGCGGACTGCCTTACGTTTCCGGCCCGCAGTGGCTGGCGGATACTTTGCTGCGCGACAAGTGGGTGCTGGGTGTGGCGGGCACGCACGGCAAAACCACCACCACCTCCATGCTGGCCTGGATACTGGAGCATGCGGGACTGAATCCCGGCTTCCTCATCGGAGGCGTGCCGCAGAACTTCGGCATCTCGGCGCGCATCACCGAGTCGCCGTTCTTCGTGATCGAGGCGGACGAATACGACACCGCCTTCTTCGACAAGCGTTCCAAGTTCGTGCATTACCGTCCACGCACCGCAGTATTGAACAATCTGGAGTTCGACCACGCCGACATCTTTGCCGACCTGAGTGCCATCGAAACGCAGTTCCATCATCTGGTACGCACTGTGCCGGGCAACGGGCTGGTGGTGAGCAATGGCCGAGAGGAATCGCTGCTGCGAGTGATCCAGCGCGGCTGCTGGACACCGGTGGAGAAGTTCGGCAGCGACGTTGGCTGGAACATCGACGAGCAAGAACAGGTGTCGTTCAACGGCAAACTGCAAGGCAAGCTGCAATGGGAGCTGATGGGTGAGCACAACCGCATGAACGCGCTGGCCGCGCTGTCCGCTGCGCGCCACGCGGGTGTGCCGGTGGCGCAGGGCCTGGCCGCATTGTCTGAATTCAAGAACGTGAAGCGCCGCATGGAAGTGCGCGGCACGGTCAAAGGCATCACGGTCTATGACGACTTTGCGCACCACCCAACCGCCATCGACACGACGGTCGCAGGGCTGCGCCGCAAGGTGGGATCGGCACGCATCCTCGCCGTGCTGGAACCGCGTTCCAACACCATGAAGCTGGGTGTGATGAAAGATGCGCTGCCAGGCAGTCTGAAAGATGCCGACCTGACCTTCTGCTATGCGGGAAATCTGGGTTGGGATGCGCGCGGTGCACTGGCACCGCTGGGCGACAAGGCGCTGGTGAAGGACGACCTCAACGAACTCATCGATGCCATCGCCAGCGTGGCGAAGTCAGGCGACCAGATACTGGTGATGAGCAACGGCGGGTTCGGCGCGATACACGAGAAGCTGTTGAAGCGACTGCAGGGCTGACCGCCTACTGCACCAGATACTCGATCACATCTCCACCCGCTTCCTCGAAATTCCGTCCCAGACTGATGGCGCCGGCACCGTGCAGCACGATCTGCTGGTGGTTCAGCTCGATCACCTGACCGTCGCTGAAGCGCACGAAAGTGCCGTTCGCGCTGTGGTCGGTGAGCAGGAACTTGCCGAAATTGAATTCTATACGGGCGTGCTGGCGCGAGGCGAGGTTGTCGAGTATCACCAGATCCGAATCCTCCGAGCGGCCCAGTATGGCGCTGCGGCGCTGCTCGCCAAGAGTGCACACATTGGTCTCGTAGCGCAGCATCAATTCGTTGCGGGACAGTGCGGGCTTGCGGTACGACTGCGTGCCGATGCGCGTGCTGGTCGTGTCTTCCTGTTCCCAGAAAACCTGGAACACATCGAACGATTCCTGCTTGCCGCGGAACGCCGTGCGCTGCAGGGGGCGCGTGTATTTGAGCAGCTTGTCCGGCAGCTCGCTGATCACCGATTGTGAAGTGAGGATCTGGCGCGCGCGCGTGATGGCGGTGATGCGTGCCGCCAGATTGACGGTGTCGCCGAAGGCGTCGTTGCGGTCCAGCAGCACATCGCCGTAGTGCAGGCCGATGCGTACATAGATCGGCTGGTCGCCGCCGGGGCGCTGGTGTTCGATCTCCAGTTGCATGGTGCGGGCGGCGTTTATAGCGCTCACGGCATCCGGGAAGGAACACATGACCTCGTCGCCTATGGTCTTGATGAGTTTGCCGTGATGTTCGAGCGCAACGCGGGTGAGGATGGTCAGCGTACGGGTGACCATGTGCAGCGCGACCTCGTTGCCCAGTTTGTCGTACAGCGCGGTACTGCCGCTGATATCGGCGAACAGGATGGCGAGCGGCAGCTGCTGGCTGCTCATCAGCCGTTGGTGCCGAACATCATGCGCCGTGCTACGAACTTCTTGGCGGGCGGCAGGTGGTCGAGCAGGTTGAGCGCGGCGGAGCGCAGGGGACCCAGCAGCGGCAGGTCGTTGGAGAACAGACGCACCAGCCCGTCGGTGAAGCGGATGCCCGCGTTGCGGTCGATGCGGCGCGAATCGCGATAGGCTTTGCACATCGCGGCGGAGCCGATGCCGTCCGGCGCATGGTCGAGGATGGCCTGTGCCAGTTCCCAGGCATCGCGTATGCCCATGTTGAAGCCCTGACCCGCTACGGGATGCAAAGTCTGCGCGGCGTTGCCGATCAGTACGGTGTGCGGGAAGGTGATGTCGGGTGCGCGCTTCAGTCGCAGGGGGTAGCTGCTGCGCTTGCCGATGGCAGTGAAGTGGCCGACACGGTCGCCGAAGTGGCCTTGCAAAAAGCGCAGGAAGGTCGCGTCGTCCCAGCCCAGCATGGTCTGTACTTGTTCGTGCGCGGCAGTCAGTACCAGTTCGTAACCGTCCATGTAGGGCAGCAGTGCCATCGGGCCCTGCGCGGTGAAACGCTCGAAGGCGACACCGTTGTCAGGGCAGTCGGTGGTGAGGTGCGCGATGATGCCGCTCTGGCCGTAGTCGGTGATCTTTGGCGGGCGCTTGGCTTCCAGCAGTTTGCCGCCGTCGGCGACCACAGCGAGTTCTGCAGTGAGTGTATGTTGAGCGCCTTTGTGTTGGTAGACGATGGTCGACTGTTCGCGGCTAGCGGACAAGTCGCTGACGGCAGCGCCATACAGGCAGTCGACATCGGACTGATGTAATGCATGCTGTAAAGCTGCATGCAGCGCAGTGTAGGGCAGCACATAACCCATGTCAGGCACTTTCAGATCATCGGCACGCAAAGTTGTATGGCCGCTGCTGTCTTTCTGCGTGACCTCGATCACCTTGATGCCGCTGACATTCAGCAGTGACTGCCATGCGTCCAATCTTTGCAGCAACAGGCGAGAGCCATAGGACAGTGCGAGTGCGCGCGGGTCGGTGGTGTTGATCTCCGATTCGCGTTCTTCAAGCAATGCCACTTTGAGGTCGTTGTCGCGCAAGGCTAGTGCCAGTGCGATACCGACCGGGCCGCCGCCGATGATGGCGACATCGTAGTGCTCATTCATGGCGCATCTCCTCCTCGATCTGTTCTACGGCCTTGGGTGCTTGCTGGGTCAGTACCTCGTTGCCGTCCGGCGTAATCAATACATCGTCCTCTATGCGTATGCCGATGTTCCACAGTTCCTGCGGCACATTGTCGGCGGGGCGGATGTAGCAGCCGGGTTCGACGGTCAGCATCATGCCGCTTTGCAGCGGGCGCCAGTGTCCGTCCACCTTGTATTCGCCGACATCATGCACATCCATGCCCAGCCAGTGGCCGGTGCGGTGCATATAGTATTGTTTGTAGCTTTCGGTCTCGATCACTGATTCCAGCGAACCCTGACAGAGCTTGAGGTCGATGAAGCCTTGTGCCAACACGCGTAGCGCGGCCTGATGCGGCGCGTCCCACAGATTGCCCGGAAGCGCGGCGGCTATGGCGGCTTCTTGCGAGGCGAGCACGATCTGGTACACATCCTTTTGCGCGGGTGAGAACTTGCCGTTGACGGGGAAAGTACGCGTGATGTCGGATGCGTAACCGCCCAGTTCGCAACCCGCGTCGATCAGCAGCAGTTCGCCATCGTTCAAACGCGCATCGTTGCCCACGTAGTGCAGCGTGCAGGCATTGGCACCGCCGGCGACGATGCTGGTGTAAGCCGGATGACGGGCGCCATGACTGCAGAATTCGTGCAGCAGTTCGGCTTCCACTTCGTATTCATACTGGCCGGGACGCGTGAAGCGCATGGCGCGGCGATGCGCCTCGCAGGAGATGGCGGCGGCGCGACGCATGATGTCCTGTTCGAGGAAATCCTTGATCAGGCGCATCTCGTTCAGCAACTCTTGCACATCGCGCAGATGGGACGGTGCCTGGATACCGCTGCGCGCTTTGGCTTTCACTGCTTCGCGCACCTTGAGCAGGCGCGCGTCCCAATCGCTGCTCGCGCCCATCGGGTAATACAAAGTAGGTTGATCGGCCATCAGCTCGGCCAGCTTCTCATCCAGTTGCGCGATGGGATAGGCGGCATCGAAGCCGAAGTGCTGCGCGGCGGCATCTGGGCCGTAGCGGAAACCGTCCCAGATCTCTCGTTCGGGGTTCTTTTCGCGGCAGAACAGGATGGACTGCTTCGTGCTGCCCGCGACCAGCACCAGTACGGCTTCCGGCTCGGCGAAGCCGCTCAGGTAATAGAAGTGGCTGTCGTGACGGTAGTCATAGTGCGCGTCTGCATTGCGTGCCACTTCGGGCGCGGTCGGGATGACGGCGATGCCCTGCACCATCTTTTCGAAAAGGCGGCGACGACGCTGCTGGAAATGGGCGAGATCAGACATGGCCCGCATTCTGCGACGCATGCAATTGCTTGTCGAGTTCATCCAGCCGTTGCGGGGTGCCGATATCCATCCACAGACCGTGATGATGTTCGCCGCTTATCCTGTTCAGCTCGATCTGTTCGCGCAGCAAGGGTGCCAGCGGGGCTTTGCTGCCGCGCGTGATGTTGGCGAACAGGGATGGCTTGTACAGGCCGATGCCGGAGAAGGTCAGGGCAGAGTGCTGAGTGCCTATTGCCGATCCTGTCAGGCGGCCTTCATGGAGAAAGAAGTCACCCTTGGGGTTGTGCCCAGGGTTATCCACCAGCACCAGATGCGCCATGTCGCCGCTGGCGGAAAGTGCGGCGGCACGGGCGGGCAGCGCGCCGAAGTCGTAATCGCACCAGATGTCGCCGTTGACCACGGCGAACGGGCCGTCGCCTAGCAGAGGCAGGGCGAACGCGATGCCGCCCGCCGTTTCCAGCGCGCTACCTTCGTCCGAATATGCGATGTGTGCGCCGAATTGCGAACCGTCGCCCAGCGCCTGCTCGATCTGTTTGCCGAGATGGGCGTGGTTGATGACCAGATCGGTGATGCCCGCGCTTACCAACCGCTCGATGTGCCACACGATGAGCGGTTTGCCGCCCGCCTGCAGCAGCGGCTTGGGGGTGTGGTCGGTGAGCGGGCGCATGCGTTCGCCGCGACCGGCAGCCAGGATCATGGCACGCATGGATCAGGCTTTCTCGGCCTGCATATTGAGTTCGAGCAGGATGTTCAGCAGCGGTTTGAGGTCGATGTAGCGCTCGCAGGCTTTGTGCAGGTATTCCATCACCAGCGGCATGTCCTTCAGGTAGCCGTCTTTGCCGTCACGGTGATAAAGGCGGGCGAAGATACCCAGCACCTTGATGTGACGTTGCACGCCCATCATCTCGTAGTCGCGGTAGAAGTCACCGAAGTCCTCGCGCACCGGCAATCCTGCCTTGCGCGCCTTTTCCCAATACTGGATCAGCCAGTCGATGATGTCCGCCTCCTCCCATTTGACATAGGCATCCTTGAACAGCGAGGCGAGGTCGTAGGTGATGGGGCCGTACACGGCATCCTGGAAATCCAGGATGCCGGGGTTGTTATCATTCACGAACATCAGGTTGCGCGAATGGTAGTCACGGTGCACATACGCGAAGGGCTGTGCGAGGTTGTTGGCGAGGATGCGCTGGAACACCTCTTCCAGCTTGGCCTTTTGCTTGTCGCTAAGCGTCACGCCCAGATGTTTGCCGATGTACCACTCTGGGAACAGGTCGAGTTCGCGGCGCAACAAGGCTTCGTCATAGGGCGGCAGCTCGGCTGGCTTGGAGGCCAGTTGAATTTTGATCAGGGTGTCGGTCGCTGCGCCATACAGTTGCTTGGCGTTGCCCTGGTTCAGCGCTTGCAGATAAGTGGTGTTGCCGAGGTCGGACAACAGCAGAAATCCTTGCGCCAGATCCTGGGCGTACACATGCGGCACATGAGTGCCGGCGGCTTCGAATAGCTTGCCGATGTGCAGGAATGGTTCGCAGTTCTCATGCTGCGGCGGGGCGTCCATCACCACCCGGGTCGAGCCATCGGCGAAGGTGGCGCGGAAATAGCGACGGAAGCTGGCATCGGCGGAAGCGGGGGCCAGGGTGAATGTTTGGTCGGGGAAAAGACTTGAAAGCCAGTCGGTAAGCTGTTGTTGGCGCTGCATTAGATTGCCTTTGTAAGGGTTTTGTGCGATTTTAGCACCTTAATTTGACCGACCCGCCCATGCTTTTCCGTTCGCGCCAGTTCGCACTTTTCCTGTTGTTCACCCTGCCCTGCCTGGCAGTCGCCGAGACCTTGCCGCTCAAACTGGACCGTACTTTCAAACGCCTGCCACCGCAGTCGGAGCCTGGCGTGGCGTTCATCAGCGCGGATCGTCTGGAAGCGCGGCAGGGTGATCAGATGGAGGCAAGCGGCAATGTGGAATTGCGTCAGGAAGGCCGGGTGGTGAAAGCCGATCACTTGCTCTATGAACAGGAAAAGCAGGATGTGTACGCCGACGGGAATGTGAGCATCGTGCAGGGCGAGACGGTGATGAGTGGCCCCAAGCTAAAGATGAATCTTGACCTCGATGTCGGCGAGATGGCGCAGCCGGAGTTCTTCATCGGCGAAAACCATGCACGCGGCACCGCAGCGATGTTGAACATGGAAGGCCGCAATCACCAGACCTTTCGCTCGGTCGTCTATACCACCTGCCCTGCCGGGAATGACGATTGGCTGATCCGCATGAGCACGCTGGAACTCGACCGCGACAGACAGGTCGGCGTCGCATACAACGCCAGGGTCGAATTCAAGAGCGTGCCCTTTCTTTACACCCCGTGGATGGATTTCGCGCTGAACGATGACAAGCGTTCAGGATTTCTGGGGCCTGTTTTCGGCAGTACCAGTTCTGGTGGCAGCGAGATCACGCTGCCCTATTTCTGGAATATCGCACCCAATTTCGATGCGACTTTCTCGCCGCGCTATATCAGCAAGCGCGGCACGCATTTCAATAACGAGTTCCGCTATCTGCAGCCGCGTTACCGCGGCGAGATCCGTGCCGATGTGCTCCCCGGTGACAGGGTAAGCAATCTTGATCGCTCCCATTACGGGGTCACACATCAGCACGATCTGGGCAGCGGCTTCGCAGCGTCGGTGGATGCGAATGTGGTGTCCGACGATGCCTATTACCGCGATCTGGCGGGCGCGATCAGCGGCACGTCGCAAGCCAACCTGCTGCGCGAAGGCGTCGTGTCTTATGCGGGATATGGCTGGAACGCATCGGCCAGAGTGCAGCGCTATCAGACCTTGCAGGATCCGCTGGCACCGGTGGCGATACCTTATCGACGCCAGCCGCAACTGACGCTGAATACGAACCGGCAGTTTGCGGACAGCACGATAAATTTTATGAGTGAATATGTCGACTTCCGCCATCCGAACTGGGTGAATGGTCAGCGCTTGGTGCTCAACCCCTCGATCAGCTATCCATTGTTGAACGAGCCTGGCTATTATTTGACGCCGAAGTTGGGCTTGCACTACAGCAGCTACGTGCTGGATGCCAATAACACGAGCAACGTGCCGAACACGCAACGCACTTTACCGATCTTTAGTGTGGATAGCGGGTTGATCTTCGAGCGCAATGACTCGTTCCTGGGCAATGCTTATATGCAGACGCTGGAGCCGCGCGCGTTCTATGTGCGCATCCCGTATCGAAACCAGTCGCAATTGCCCAATTTCGACTCGGCATTGGCACCGTTCAGTTTCAGCCAGATCTTCACGGAGAATCGCTTCCTCGGCAGTGACCGCGTCGGCGATGCGGACATGATGACCCTGGCGCTGACTTCGCGTGTGATCGACGGGGATGACGGCACCGAGCGCTTGCGGGTGGCGGTGGCGGAGCGTTTCACATTCGAAACACCGCAAGTGAACTTGGGCAGCCCGGCGGATAGCAACAGCCGTTCGGACATACTATTGATGCTGGGCGGCAGGATGACGCGAACTTGGACTCTGGACAGCCAGTTGCAGTACAACCCGAACCTGAGCCATACGCAGACCTATAGTGCGGCGGCTCGCTATATTCCCGAGCCGGGCAAGCTGCTTAACCTTGGCTATCGCTACACCCGTGATAGCCTGCGACAGGTTGATGTCTCGGGTCAGTGGCCTTTGTTCGGACGCTGGGTTGGTGTGGGGCGCTTGAACTATTCATTGCTCGACGACCGTGTTCTGGAGGCGCTGGGTGGGCTTGAGTATAATGCCGCGTGCTGGTCGGTGAGGCTGGTGCTGCAAAGCTTTGCCACCGCCACGGCGGAGCGGACCACCGGTATCTTCGCCCAGCTCGAATTGAGCGACCTGATCCGCGTCGGTTCCGATCCGTTGGAGGCGCTGCGTATCAGCGTCCCCGGTTATATCAAGCTGAACGAATTACCATCCGACAAGCCGGAACAAGGCTTGCATTGATCCCCTTTGACGAAAGAGACACATGCTGAAGATCCGAATCGCGCTCGCCTTGCTGCTGTTTGCCAGTTCCATTGCAGCGGCTGAAGTCCCCCAAAGCGCAAAGCTTATCGATGACATACGAGTCGTCGTGAACGAAGACGTGATCACGCGTCTGGAGCTCGACCAGCGTATGCAAACGGTCATCAGCCAACTGCAGCGGCAGGGCACCCGACTGCCGGACAGGGAGATCCTCGAGAAACAGGTGCTGGAGCGCATGATCATGGAGAAACTGCAGAAGCAGTTCGCCAAGGAGACGGGCGTACAGGTGGACGATGTACAGCTGGAAGGCGCGTTGCAGCGTATCGCCATGCAGAACAAATTTCCGTCGTTGTCCGCTTTCCGCGCCAAGCTGGAAAAAGAAGGGGTGGACTTTGCCAAGTTCCGAGAAGAGATCCGCGGCGAGATGCTCACCGGTCGTTTGCGCGAGCGCGAAGTGGATAGCAAGCTGGTCATCAGCGAAGCCGATATCGAAGCGTTCCTGGCCACGCAAGAGACGCAAGGCAACAAAGGCGAAGAACTGAAGCTGGCGCACATTCTGGTCGTGGTGCCGGAACAGGCGACCGCAGCCAGCATCCGCAATTACCAGCGCAAGGCCGAGGAGGCGCTCGCCAAACTGCAAGGCGGTGCGCCCTTTTCGCAAGTGGCTGCGGGTTATTCTGATGCGCGGGATGCGCTGCAAGGCGGAGAATTGGGCTGGCGTCCAACCAACCAGTTACCGGCATTGTTCAGCGAACCGCTGGCTAGCATGAAGCCGGGCGAGCTCAGCTCGTTGTTGCGTAGTCCTGCCGGTTTTCACATCATCAAGCTGCTAGAACGTCGCAGCTCGGATACGCCGGTGTTCATCACCCAGACGCATGCGCGCCATATCCTGATCAAGACCAGCGAACTGGTGCCGGAGAACGAAGCGAAAGCGCGCTTGCAGGAGATCAAGCGTCGCATCGACAAGGGCGCGGATTTTGCTGAACAGGCGCGGCTGCATTCCGAAGACGGCAGTGCCGCGCAGGGCGGCGATCTGAACTGGATATCGCCCGGCGAGACCGTGCCACAGTTCGAGCAAGCGATGGATGCGCTCAAGGTCGGACAAGTCAGCGGGCTGGTGCAATCCGGTTTCGGCTGGCACCTGATCCAGGTTCTGGAGCGCAGGAACACCGACATCAGCGCCGAGCAGAAGAAACAGCAAGCGCGTCAGGCCATCCGCGCCTACAAATCGGACGACGCCTATCAGGATTGGCTGCGCCAGCTGCGTGACCGTGCATTCATCGAATATCGCGAATAAGGTGGGAGCACCCCTCGTTATCACCAGCGGCGAACCGGCAGGGATAGGCCCGGACCTGTGTCTGCAACTCGTACGGCAAACTCGGCCGCTGGTGGTGGTCGCAGATAAAGCGTTGCTTAAGCAGCGAGCTGTGCAGCTCGGCATGGAAATGGAATTTCATGAATATTCGCCAGCTGAACCGGTAGTCAGCGGCAGGCTGAGTGTGCTGCATGTGCCAATTGCGCGCACCGCCCAAGCCGGTCATCTGGATAGCGCGAACGCTCCATATGTACTTGAGATGCTGATCCGTGCTGCACAGGGATGCATGTCCGGTGAGTTCTCCGGCATGGTTACCGCCCCGGTGCACAAGGGCATCATCAACGATGCCGGTATTCCCTTCACGGGTCACACGGAATTCCTTGCCGAGCAGACGCACACGCCTTTGGTGGTGATGATGCTCGCCGGTGGCGGCATGCGCGTGGCGCTGGCGACGACCCATCTGCCTTTGCGCGAAGTGGCGGACGCGATCACGCCCGGTCTGCTGGAAGATATCCTGCGCATCCTGCACCGCGATCTGCAAAACAGGTTCGGCATCGCGCAACCGCGCATTCTGGTGGCAGGCTTGAATCCGCATGCAGGGGAAGGCGGCCATCTGGGTCGCGAAGAGATCGAGGTGATGATCCCGGTATTGGACAAGCTGCGTGCGGAAGGAATGGGCGTGAGCGAGCCTTTGCCGGCTGACACACTATTCGCCGCGCACCGCCTGCGCGAATGCGACGCCGTTCTGGCGATGTATCACGATCAGGGTCTGCCGGTGCTCAAGCATGCCAGCTTCGGCGAGGGCGTGAATATCACATTGGGCATGCCCATCATCCGCACTTCGGTCGATCATGGCACGGCGCTGGAGCTGGCGGGAACAGGCAGGGCCAATGTTGGCAGCTTGCTGGAAGCTATCAAGGCTGCAAGGGAAATGGCACAACATGAACGGACATAACATTGAGGAACTTTTGGTTCCGACATCATACGCTGCACGTATTAGCCTTCACCGAACTGTTTTTTTGATTCAGGGATGTCATGCATAAGGCAAAAAAACAGTTTGGGCAGAATTTCCTTGTTGATCAAAATATCATCGCAGACATCGTGCGCTGCATCCGCCCGATGCCGGAAGACAACATGGTAGAGATCGGCCCCGGTTTGGGCGCGCTGACGCGGCCGCTGCTGAAGACGCTTAACACCCTGCATGTGGTCGAGATCGACCGCGACATCATCGCGCGACTGAAGACCGACTATCCGCAGGACAAGATCGTCATCCACGAGGGCGATGCGCTGAAGTTCGACTTCGCCACGCTGGGCGCGCCGCTGCGCATCGTCGGCAACCTGCCGTACAACATCTCTTCGCCGCTGCTCTTCCATTTCGCCAACTATGCGGAAGGCATCACCGACATGCACTTCATGCTGCAGAACGAGGTGGTCGAGCGCATGGTGGCAGCGCCTTCCACTGCGGCCTATGGGCGTTTGTCGGTGATGCTGCAGTACCGCTTCCATATGGAGAAATTGCTGGATGTGCCGCCGCAGTCGTTCCGCCCAGCGCCCAAGGTGGATTCGGCCATCGTGCGCATGATCCCGATGCCCGCGCAGCAGATCGCAGTCAAGGACGAAGCCTTGTACGCCAAGGTCGTGGCCTCTGCTTTCGGCCAGCGCCGCAAGACGCTGCGTAATACGCTCAGGGACTTTCTTGCGGAAAGCGACTTCGCCCAACTGGACATCAACCCCCAGCTGCGGGCCGAGAACCTGAGCGTGGCGGAATATACGTGCATCGCCAATTTCCTCTGCGCGCGCGCCGGTCCTTCCCCTTGAGCCGCTGAACAGCTGGCTTTCGGGTAGAATCGCACCTCATTCATCACCACCAGACGGCGCTTCTTCATGTCCGACATTCCACCTATCGTATTGACCTTTGCTGCCAGCGATCCCAGCGGCGGCGCGGGGATGCAGGCCGACATACTGACCATCGCCAGCATGGGCTGCCATCCATTGTCGGTGATCACCGGCATCACGGTGCAGGACACTAGCGGGGTGGAGGAGATCCAGCCGGTGGACGCCGATCTGGTGATCGATCAGGCGCGCACGCTGCTGGAAGACATGCCGGTCGCGGCTTTCAAGATCGGATTGCTGGGCAGTGTCGACAACATCGCAGCCATTGCCGAAGTCATCTCCGATTATCCCGATATCCCGCTGGTGTTCGATCCGGTGCTGGCCTCTGGTCGCGGCGATGAGCTGGCCAATGAGGACATGCTGGATGCGCTGCGCGAATTGCTGTTGCCGCAAACAACGATCCTCACTCCGAACAGCATGGAAGCGCGCCGTTTGGTGATCGACGATGACAATGAATCCGATGATCCGAGCCTGTCCGAATGCGCCAAGCGCATCCTGGGGATGGGTTGCGAATATGTGCTGATCACCGGTACGCATGAACACACGCCCAAGGTGGTGAATACCCTGTACGGTGAGCGCGGACAGTTGCGTAGTGACGATTGGCCGCGCCTGCCGGGCATCTATCATGGTTCCGGCTGCACGCTGGCCTCGGCCATCGCCGCTTTGCTCGCCAACGGCTTGAGCATGGAAGATGCCGTGCGCGAGGCGCAGGAATACACTTGGGAAGCATTGAAGTACGGCTTCCGTCCCGGCATGGGGCAGCACATCCCGGATCGTTTGTTCTGGGCGCGCGACGAAGATGATGCAGGCGAGGAGACGCGTCATTAAAGGCTTGTATGCCATCACCCCGGACGAGCTGGATACGCCGAAACTGTTACAACAAGTGGCACAGGCTTTGCGTGGTGGTGCGGGCATCCTGCAATATCGAAACAAGCTTGCCGATGCGTCCTTGCAGCTGGAACAGGCTATGGCCCTGCGCGAAATGACTCGAGAATTCGGAGCAATCTTCATCGTCAATGACGATGTACAGTTGGCTTCTCAAGTGTCCGCCGATGGGGTGCATCTGGGGGCGGAAGATGGCGGTATCGCTGCCGCGCGGGCAGTATTGGGGCGCGACAAGTTGATCGGCGCCTCTTGCTATAATCGCGCGCCGCTGGCGGTCGAAGCAGAGCGTCAAGGCGCAGACTATGTGGCGTTCGGTGCGTTCTTCCCGTCGAGCGTAAAACCTGGTGCGGTGGCGGCGGAAGTTGACATGTTGCAAAGCGTGCGTCACGAGCTGAAGGTGACTGTCGTTGCAATCGGTGGCATCACGATCGAGAACGGCGGGCAGTTGGTCAAGGCAGGCGCAGATGCGTTGGCGGTGATCTCGGCCTTATGGCAAGCGCCGGATATCGAACAAGCAGCAAAAGAATTTTCCCAATTATTTGAGCAAGGTAATCCAGCATGACTTCGCATAATCAACAACTGTTCGACGAATCCCAGAAGATCATCCCCGGCGGCGTGAACTCGCCGGTGCGCGCATTCAAATCTGTCGGCGGCACGCCGCTGTTCTTCAAGCGCGGCAAGGGCGCATATGTATGGGATGCGGACGACAAGCAGTACATCGATTACGTGAATTCCTGGGGCCCGATGATTGTCGGTCATTGCCATCCGGAAGTGGTCAAGGCGGTGCAGGATGCGGCCGCCGAAGGCTTGGGTTTCGGCGCGCCGACTGCCAGCGAGCTGGAGATCGCCGAGCTGCTGTGCAAGATATTGCCGTCGCTGGAGATGGTGCGTCTGGTCAGTTCCGGTACCGAAGCGACCATGACCGCGATCCGTCTGGCACGCGGTTTCACCGGCCGTTCCCGCATCATCAAATTCGAAGGCTGCTACCACGGCCATTCCGACAGTTTGCTGGTCAAAGCCGGTTCCGGTGCGCTGACTTTCGGCCAGCCGAGCTCTTCCGGCGTGCCGGCCGAGATCGCCGCGCTGACAACGGTGCTGGATTACAACGATGCAGCTGGTTTGAAAAAGGCATTCGCTGAATACGGCAACGAAATCGCAGCAGTGATCGTGGAACCAGTTGCGGGAAACATGAACCTGATCCTGCCCAAGCGTGAGTTCCTCGATGCGATGCGCAGCTTGTGCACCAAACACGGCGCGGTGCTGATCCTCGACGAAGTGATGTCCGGCTTCCGCGTCGGTCTGCAGGGCGCACACGGGCACTTCGGTATCAAACCGGACCTGATCACGCTGGGCAAGGTGATGGGTGGCGGCCTGCCCGCCGCCGCGTTTGGCGGTCGCCGCGACATCATGCAATGTCTGGCTCCGCTGGGTGCGGTGTATCAGGCGGGTACGCTGTCCGGCAATCCGGTTGCGGTGGCAGCGGGTCTGGCCACGCTGAAGCTGGTGCAAGCGCCCGGCTTCTATGAGCGCCTGAGCAAGATCGCCAAGGATATGACCGAAGGCATCACAGCCAGCGCCAAGAAGCACGGCATCCCGTTCAGCGCGCAGTCCATCGGTAGCATGTTCGGTCTGTATTTCAGCGAAAAGGCACCGACTTCTTATGCCGAGGTGATGGCCAGCGACAAGGCGGCATTCAACCGTTTCTTCCACGCAATGCTGGCAGAGGGCGTGTACCTCGCACCGTCGGCGTTCGAGGCGGGTTTTGTGTCGGCAGCGCATAGCGATGCCGACATCGCGGCGACCATCGCGGCCGCTGATAAAGTCTTCGCGGCCTGGAAATAATGGGACTTTTCTCCCGGGCGGCGTTCTTCACCACCGTCAACCATATGAAAGACCTGCCGCTGCATGGCGGCAAGGAAGTCGCGTTCGTCGGACGTTCCAATGCGGGCAAGTCCAGTGCGATCAACACGCTGGCAAACCATGTGCGTCTGGCCTATACCAGCAAGACACCGGGCCGTACCCAGCATCTCAATTATTTCGACCTTGGTGACAACCGGTTCCTGGTCGACCTGCCCGGATACGGCTATGCCAAAGTTCCACCTGACATCCAGGCGCATTGGGAACATCTGCTGGGTCAGTACTTGCAAACGCGCTCGGAACTGGCCGGACTGGTAGTGATCATGGATTCCCGGCATCCGCTGACAGAGCGAGATCAAGGGATGCTGGACTGGTTCGCTCCAACGGGGAAGCCTGTCCACATCCTGCTGACCAAGTCCGATAAATTGAGTCGTCAAGAGGCGACCAAGACACTGCGCGAGGTGAAGGAATTTCTGGCCGAACACTTTCCGCAATGTACGGCACAGCTGTTTTCCAGCCTGAAAAAGACGGGCACCGAGGAAGCGGAAGCCGTGATTGCGGGTTGGCTGCAAGACTGACAGGCAAAAAAATGCCCCTGAACCAAAGGGGAAAGATTCAGGGGCAGAAGGTCTTTACAGGGTAAAGACGCCCGCTCAGGGAGGAGAAACGGGAAGCAGCTCTCGCTACTCGCCTGCTCTGACGGAGCTATGCGAAAATAGTTCCATTACGCCACTAAAATTATCGGGATTAGCCATGCAAATACTTGGGAAGTACCCTCAATCCAGAATGCGCCGCATGCGTCGGGACCAATTTTCGCGGGACTTGATGCGAGAGCATGCGCTCACACCGGCGGATTTCATCTATCCGGTGTTTGTGCTGGAAGGCAGCAACAAGACCGAGGATGTGAAGTCCATGCCGGGCGTGCAACGCAAGACGCTGGATCTGCTCCTCAAGGATGCCGAGCAATGCATTAAGTTGGGCGTGCCGGTGATGGCGATCTTCCCGGTGATCGATGCCGCGAAAAAGAGCCTGGGCGCAGAAGAGGCCTATAACCCCGACGGACTCGTGCCGCGCGTGGTGGCCGAGCTGAAGAAGAACTTCCCGGATCTGGGTGTGATGACCGACGTCGCACTGGATCCCTATACCAGTCATGGTCAGGATGGCCTGATCGACGACAGCGGTTATGTGCTCAACGACGAGACCATTGCGGTGCTGACGCGGCAGGCGCAGACCCATGCGGCGGCAGGGGCCGACATCGTCGCGCCTTCCGACATGATGGACGGCCGCATCGGTGCGATACGCGCTGCGTTGGATGAGCACAAGCACATCCACACTCGCATCATGGCTTACTCCGCCAAATATGCTTCCAGCTTCTATGGCCCCTTCCGCGATGCAGTGGGTTCCAGCGGCAATCTGGGCAAGAGCAACAAATACACTTACCAGATGGATCCGGCCAATTCTGACGAGGCGCTGTGGGAAGTCGGCCTCGATTTGCAGGAAGGTGCGGACATGGTGATGGTCAAACCCGGTATGCCCTACCTCGACATCGTGCGCCGCGTCAAAGACGAATTCAAAGCACCGACCTTCGTCTATCAGGTGAGCGGCGAGTACGCGATGCTGAAAGCAGCGGCGCAGAACGGCTGGCTCAATGAGGAGGCTTGTGTGCTGGAAGCATTGCTGGCGTTCAAGCGTGCGGGGGCGGACGGCATCCTGACGTATTTTGCGCTGGATGCGGCGCGCTGGCTGAAGTCAGACGGCTAGTAGCGCTTCGACTGCCGCGACGTCGGCATGCGTTTTGGGGTGGCGACTGCCACTGAAACGTGCGCTCTCCGGTAGTACTACGATGTGTGTCTGGATACCGGACTCAGCGGTCAATGTGTAGCTGGGGACGGTCTCTTCGTGGCCACTGATCCGCAGTCGCCATTCGCCACTCTCGAATTCGATTTTGTTTTTGAGTAAAAACAGCAGCACGGCTTTGGCATCGTCAGAAAAGAGCATCAGATTGATATCTGAATTGATGCCAGCAGAACCGCTCAGTACCGATCCGGTCAGGTAGGGCTGGAACTGAGACAGTTGCAGCATATTGTTCAGGGCTTCCTGACGCAGACTGCGCAGGATGGCGGGATGTTCAGCAGGCTGGTACAACGCGCGATACTGCTGCAACGCCAGATCGATCTCTTCATTACTGGGCAGATGGTGCGTGTCGTCGGCACCAAGCTGACGTGCGGCTTTGCGTTTGGCAAAAGCGTGGTCGGTGATGCTGCCATCCGCCATCAGTTTAGCCGCTTGATGCGCGAGTCGCTCGCGCATCAGTTCCCGATGCTGTGACAATGGCTTGCGCATCAGAACAGTTGATCAGACCCTGATTCGGTCGGTTTGAATATTTCCAGCAGACGTGAACTCTGCTCGGCAGGAACGTTTTCCTCATAGAAATACTCGATGTGCGTACCATCCGGATCACGCAAGCCTTGATCGTTGATACGGGCGGCCACCATGTTGGGTGGTACGGTGTACTCGATCTGTGGGGTGTCTTTCAGCATCTCCCCCATGTAGTCCATCCAGATCGGCAGGGCGGCGCCACCACCGGTTTCCTTTTCACCCAAACTGTGAGGGTTGTCATAGCCCAGCCAAGTGACGGCAACCAATGTCGGATGGAATCCGCAGAACCAGGCGTCCATCGATTCGCTGGTGGTGCCGGTCTTGCCGGCGAGATCTTGCCGGCCAAGCTGCATGGCGCGTATCGCAGTGCCATGTTTGACGACATCCTGCATCATGTTGACCATGGTGAAGGTGTTGCGGATATCGAGGATCTGCTCGGCATCCTTGCCTGCCTCGACCGGAATTGTCTGGCTGATGAGGTTGCCTTGCCCGTCCTCTATGCGCTGGATCAGATGGGGCGTGACGCGATACCCGCCATTTGCAAAGACCGAATACCCACCCAGCATCTGCCAGGGAGTCGCTGAAACTGCACCCAGTGCCATGGTCAGATACGGACCGACCTTCTCGCGATCGAAGCCGAATTTGGTGACATAGTCCTGCGCATATTCGAGGCCAATGGATTGCAGGATGCGAATCGAGACCAGGTTCTTGGATTTGATGAGACCCTGTCGCAAGCGCATCGGTCCTTCGAAGCGGCCTTCATAATTCTTCGGCTCCCAGAGCTCTCCTCCGGTATCGGTCAAATTGACCACGAGAGGGGCGTCATTGATGACAGAGGCGGGAGTGAATCCCTTCTCAAGTGCGGCTGAATAAATGAAAGGCTTGAAACTGGAGCCGGGCTGACGCCACGCTTGGGTGACATGGTTGAATTGCTTGCGGTTGAAGTCAAATCCGCCAACCAGCGCATAGACTGCACCAGTGCGGGGATCCGCAGAAACAAACGCAGCCTCAGCTTCGGGCACCTGAGTGATCTCCCAAGTGTCGGCGTTCGTCTTGCTTACACGTATCAGCGCACCCTTTTTGATGCGGCGATGCAAAACCCAGCGCCCGTCAACCAGATGCTGGGCGAAACGAAGACCATCCCCCTGAATCTCTATCGTCAGCCCCCCTTTTACGCGCGCGGAGATCCCTTTGCGGCTGACAGCCAATACAACGGCCGGAATGAGTTCGTCACTACTGGAGACGTCTTGCAGCGCTTTGTCGAGCAGCGCTTCAGTGTCATTCTTCTTAAGGTCGACAAAGCCTTCGGGACCGCGATAGTCGTGCCTGTGATCGTAGTCCAGAACACCTTTTCGTAAAGACGCATAAGCTGCGGCTTGATCCCTGACGCGAATGGTAGTGTGAACGCTGTAACCTTGGGTGTAGATGTCTTCTTGGAAGCGTTCATACATCTCTTGACGCACCAGTTCTGATGCGAAACTGGCATTCACCGAAAATTCCTGATGATAAGCAGATTGTTTGGTTTGGATCGGCTCGGCCAGGGCGAGGTTATATTCCTCCTCTTCGATATAGCCAAGGTCGCGCATGCGTCTCAGGATGTATTCTTGGCGGAGTTTGGCACGCGAGGGATTGACGACTGGGTTGTAAGCGCCGGGCGCTTTCGGCAAGCCGGCCAGCATGGCCATCTCTGCGGTGTTCAATTCAACGATGGGCTTTGAATAGTAAGCCTGTGCTGCGGCGCCAAAACCATAGGCGCGTTGCCCCAGATAGATGTGGTTGATATAGAGCTCAAGGATTTCGTCCTTGCTAAGGTTGTGCTCGATCTTGAAAGCAAGCAGCATCTCGTTGAATTTGCGGCTGAGCGTTTTCTCCTTGGACAAGAAGAAGTTCCGAGCCACCTGCATGGTGATGGTACTTGCGCCTTGTTTGACACCGCCGGAAGAAAAGTTGGAATATGCGGCGCGCAGGACGCCAACGTAGTCGACACCGCCATGCTCATAGAATCGATCATCTTCAGCGGCAAGAATGGCAAGTTTCATGCGCTCAGGGACTTCGTCGATCTTCACAAGCTCACGTCGCTCCTCGCCGAACTCGCCGATCAGCACCCCTTCGGCACTGTAGATGCGCAAAGGCATCTTGGGGCGGTAATCGGTCAGCGCCTCAAGCGAAGGAAGCGTGGGATAGGTAAGGATCGCTGCAAACAGAAGCAACAGGAATGGCAAAAGCGGGAGCATCAAAATGCCGACCGCAGGATAGAACCACCAGCGTGAAGTCATGACTATCAATTCAATATTTAAGTTAAGTCTCGATTATATCGTCCAAGGAGCACAAAGGACGCACATAGAAAAAACTTTACACACGCGGGAGTTATTGCTAGGATTTAAACCAGTTTATACGGAAGTGCGCTAACTGTCCTATGATTAAAGGAAATTTCGACATCCCGTTAGATTTTCTGCAAACCTCCACGCCTCCGATGATAGGCGTGGATATCAGTTCGTCTTCAGTCAAGATGCTGGAACTGAGTGAGGCCCCGAAAAAGAACGGATTTGTAGTGGAAAGGTATGCGATAGAACCTTTGCCCTCAGATGCCGTGAGTGATGGCAACATCAATAATCTGGAAGCGGTATCCGAAGCTCTACAACGTGCATGGAAACGTATGGGGACGCGCATCAGAAATGTGAGCCTTGCGTTACCGGCTGCGGCGGTCATCAGTAAGAAGATCATGTTGCCGGCTGGATTGCGCGAGGACGACTTGGAGTATCAGGTTGAATCAGAGGCAAACCAATATATCCCGTTTGCGCTGGACGAGGTAAATCTGGATTTCCAGGTTCTTGGTCCTTCATCAAACAATCCCGAAGAAATCGAAGTATTGTTGGCGGCTTCGCGCAAGGCGAACGTCGAAGACAGGGTCGCAGCAGCCCAGACTGCAGGACTGAAGGCGGTGGTTATGGACGTTGAGCCGTATGCCGCAGAAGCTGCCTTCGATCAGATCAGATCTCAGCTACCTGCCGGAGCGGAAGATCAATGCATCGCGGTTGTCGATATAGGCGCCAGCGTGATGAACGTGAACGTATTGCGGAACGGGCAATCTGTCTATACGCGCGACCAGCAGGTGGGCGGCAATCAGCTTACGCAGCAAATCCAGGCGGCTTTCGGTCTGACGGCGGAGGAGGCTGAAGCGGCAAAACGAAACGGCGGATTGCCGGAAAACTACGAAAGCGATGTTTTGGCGCCGTTCAGAGAGAATGTGGCGATGGAAGTGGCGCGTGCATTACAGTTCTTCTTTACTTCGACGCAATACAACGAGGTGAGCTACGTCGTGCTGTCGGGCGGTTGCGCCGCCTTGTTGGGCTTGGATGAGGCAGTAGCTACCCGCACCCAGGTGAGCACTCTTGTGGCAAATCCCTTCGAACTGATGACGCTTTCATCACGAATCAAGCCGCGACAATTGCAGACAGACGCGCCGGCATTGATGATCGCATGCGGCTTGGCGATGCGGAGGTTCGATCCATCATGATAAGAATCAATCTATTGCCGCACCGCGCAGAGAAGCGGCGCGCCAAACAACTGCAGTTCATCGTTCTTAGTGTCATATCCGTCGTGCTGGGTGCGTTCCTAGTCGGACTGGTGCATGTGGCTATAGGCACGCAGATCTCCTATCAGGAGAGGAGGAACGAATATCTGAAGCAGGAGACGGCTGTATTGGACAGGCAGATCGCCGAGATTAAGAAATTGCGCCAGCAGACACAATCATTGCTGGCCAGAAAGAATGTCGTCGAGAACCTGCAGTCCACACGTTCGGATGTGGTGCATCTGTTGGATCAGATGCTGAGGATCCTGCCGGAAGGTGTTCATCTGAAGTCTCTCAAACAGTCTGGGCAGAGGATCAGTCTTGTTGGTTACGCACAATCCAATGCGCGCGTCTCTACCCTGATGCGAGCCATAGATGACTCTCCGTGGCTTGACTCACCTGCATTGGTAGAGATTCATGCGGCCGATGTCGGCGGCTCGCGTCTGAACGAATTCTCCTTGAACTTTAATCTGACTAAGCAGGCGGACTCTACGGGCACTGCAAGTTCGGCCAAAGGGAGATAAGAGATGGCCATGAATTTTATTGAAGAACTAAAAAACATTGACCCTCAGAAGCCGGGGAATTGGCCTTGGCTGGTCAAGCTGGCAGCGTTCGTATCCATGTTCCTCGTGGTGGTGGTGGCGGGCGGTTTCTTTGACTGGCAAGACCAGTATGAGAACTTGAAGCGCATCCAGAGCGAAGAGGCCAGCCTGAAGGAAACGTTTCTCGCGAAAAAGCGCGAGGCTATCAATCTGGATATCATCAAGAAGCAATTGATCGATACGCAGCAATCCTTTGGCGCATTGCTAAAGCAATTGCCGAGCAAATCCGAGATGGACGCCTTACTTACCGATATCAACCAAGCGGGCCTGGGGCGCGGTTTGCAGTTCGAACTGTTCCGCCCGGGGGGGGAAGTCGCGACGGGTGTGTTTACCGAACAGCCGATCGCACTGAAGGTTACGGGTAGCTACGATGACCTCGGGAATTTCGCGAGCGACATTTCGCAGCTGCCGCGTATCGTGACATTAAACGACATTCGGGTTACGCCCATTGCGGGCGGTGCTATGTTGAGTATGGAGTCCACTGCGAAAACCTATCGCTATCTGGATGAGACAGAATTGGAAGCTCAGAAACGAGCAGCGCTGGCAGCCAAGAGGAAGACGAGATGAGCGCGCGATTATTGTCTGTTCTGCTAGCGATGCTGCTGGCCGGTTGTGGTGGTGAGGAATTCCAGGATTTGAGGGATTTCGTGAGTAATGCCGGTGCGGATATGCGCGGTAAGGTCGACCCGCCTCCAGACATAAAGCCCTATGAACCGTTCGCTTACGACAACGCGACATCCCTGCCGGATCCATTCAAGCCGCGGAAGACGAAATCAGGCGGGTCAGGGCGAGGAGGTCTCAACCAGCCGGATTTCGATCGTCCTAAGGAAGAATTGGAAGATTACCCACTGGAGAGCTTGAAGATGGTCGGATTCCTTTCCCAAAAAGGGGTTGGGCATGCGGTTCTGCGCTCGTCGGAAGGAAAGATCCATCAGGTTAAGGTTGGAAATTACATAGGTCTGAATTTCGGTCAGATCACGTCGATCTCGGAGACCGAACTTCAGGTCAAAGAAATGGTTCAGGATAGTGCTGGCGACTGGACGGAGCGAGAAAGTAGCTTGCAATTGATTGAATGATTAGGAGTGAAAAATGAAACTGCTTGATATGACGGCAAACAAAATATCCCGAGTGATTGCGATGGCAGTTGCTCTGTGCACCTTCAGCGCCATGGCTCTGGATAGCTCCGATTCAATAAATAGCATAGAGTCGATCAGCGCAAGCAGTGAGACTGGAAAACTCGTCGTGAAGGTGGCCTTGAAGTCACCGCCGCAAGGTCAGCCTGCAGCCTTTACGATCAATACGCCGCCTCGCATCGCCTTCGATTTTCCCAATACTGAAAATGGACTGGGAACCTCCATGCAGACTTTCAGTGAGGGAGATTTACGCAGTGCCAACATCGTTCAAGCAGGAAACCGAACACGGTTAGTGATCAATCTTGCGCAAATGGTCGGCTACGACACTAGAGTAGAGGGCAACGACGTATTGATCACGCTGCAACCGAAGGGTGTCGGAGGCGGTGCTGAGCCGGTTCCTGCAGCACATTTTGCGGATGCATCATCAAGTGCGCAGCTGCATAGCTTGCGTGACATCGACTTCCGCAGGGGAAAGAATGGCGAAAGTCGAATTCAGATCGACCTGTCTGATGCGGATATCGGCATTGATATCAAGCAGCAGGGGCGTGCATTGATAGTGGACTTCCAGCGCGCTGTACTGCCACGAAATCTGCAGCGAAAGCTGGACGTGTCTGATTTCGCGACCCCGGTACAAATGATCGATGCGTTTGTTCAGGGCGGCAATGCGCGTCTGTCAATCGAACCGAAAGGTCTTTGGGAATATTCCGCATATCAAACGGACAACAAGTTCATCGTGGAGGTGAAGGAAGTTGCCGAGGACCCGAACAAACTGGTAAAGGGCAATGCACCAGGCTATTCCGGTGAAAAGCTCACGCTGAATTTCCAGAATATTTCGACTCGCGAGGCGCTGAGTGTAATTGCCGACTTTACGGGTCTGAATATGGTGATCAGTGACACGGTCTCGGGCAGCCTGACGCTGCGTTTGAAAGACGTGCCATGGGATCAGGCCTTTGAGATCATCCTGCAAAGTCGCGGTTTGGATATGCGCAAGAATGGCAATGTCATCCAGGTTGCGCCGCGTGAGGAGATCGCAGCCAAAGAGAAGATCGAATTCTCATCACGTCAGGAAATCACTGAGCTTGAGCCGCTGCGCACGGAAAACTTCGAACTTGCTTACGCAAAAGCGGCTGACGTAGTTCAACTGATTTCAAACGACAAGCAAAAGATCCTGTCGAGTCGTGGCAGTGCGAACTTTGATTTGCGCACGAACCTGCTGTTCGTCAAGGATGTCCCTTCCAGTCTGGAAGAAGTCCGCAAGCTGATCAAGTTGGTTGACGTGCCTGTACGCCAAGTGTTGATCGAAGCGCGCTTTGTGGAGGCGGGTGAATCCTTCAACCATACGCTGGGCGGTCGTTTGGGTTACACCGGTCCAACGCAGGCGCAAGGAGGGGGCTTTGCGGTTGGCAATGCCGGACGGGGAGCGATCTCTGGGGGTAGTTTGAATCTGCCGGGTGCGGCATCCGGATTGGGCGGATTGACCATGACACTGTTCAATGCGGCCGCGACAAAGACGCTTACGCTCGAATTGAACGCTTCCGCCATTGACGGCACGACCAAGAATATCGCCAGCCCACGTGTGGTTACGGGAGACAAGACAGCCGCAACGATCGAATCTGGTGTCGAAGTCCCCTACCTGCAAGCAAGTAGCAGTGGCGCAACAAATGTGGCCTTTAAAAAGGCGGTGTTGGGTTTGACTGTAACACCCCAAATCACACCGGACGATAGTGTGACCATGAAGATCAGCGTAAGCCAGGATTCCGTGGGTAACATCTACTCTGGCGTGCCAAGTATCAATACAAAGAAAGTCGATACGCAAGTGCTGGTTGACAATGGCGGCACAGTGGTAATCGGCGGGGTGTACACGCAAGACGATTCGGATTCCACCTCTGCAGTGCCCGGCTTGGCGGATATTCCGGTGCTTGGCTGGCTGTTCAAAACCAATACTGTCGTGAAGAGCAAGAAAGAACTACTGGTATTCATCACGCCGAAAATCCTGAAAGATACGCTTGGCACGAATTAACAAGGCAACTTCCTTTTAAAACAAAAGCCCGGCATTGCCGGGCTTTTGTTTTAAAAGGATATGAACATGAATTCCGCTACAATTCAGAACATGGAAACGAACGAAGCCCACAAGCTGAGCACCGGCAATATCATCTTGATTGGCCTGATGGGCTCAGGCAAGACGACAGTAGGGAAGCTGCTGGCCAAGCAGCTACACAAAACTTTTGTTGATTGCGACGAAGAAATTCAACGGCGCACCGGGGTAACCATTCCCCACATCTTTGATGTGGAGGGAGAAGAAGGTTTCAGGCAGCGTGAAACTGCAGCCTTGGAGGAGCTGGTTCAAAGAAGCGACATCGTACTTGCAACAGGAGGCGGAGCTCCCATAAGTCAGTTAAACCGGGACATGCTGAGTCGAAGCGGGATCGTCGTGTATTTGAAGAGTAGTGTGCACGATCTGTGGCATCGCACACGGCATGACCATAATCGGCCACTACTGCAGACCGCCGATCCGCGCGCGACGCTGCAGGATCTGTTTGAAAAACGCGATCCGCTGTACAACAGCATAGCTGACATCGTAATTCACACCGGCAAACAGAACGTGCAGATCCTCTTGCTTAAGTTGCAGGAGAAGATCGCCGAGTATCGCGCCACAGATAAACCAGCACCAGAGAGTATCCAGTAATGCAAACCCTGAACGTAGGCCTTGCCGAGCGAAGCTACCCGATATTTATTGGCAGCGGATTGCTGTCAGACAGCGAATTGCTGTTGCCTCATCTGACCGCCAAGCGGGCGATGATCGTCAGCAACACGACAGTTGCGCCATTGTATCTGGAGCAGTTACGCGCAAGCCTTGAGAACTGCGGCGTGCGCTACGACAGCGTCATTCTGCCGGACGGGGAAAAATTCAAGAATACGGCCTCAATGGATACCATCTATGATGCCTTGCTAAGGTCGCACTGCGAGCGAACCACAACACTCATTGCATTGGGTGGAGGAGTGATCGGTGACATGGTTGGCTTCGCGGCAGCGACTTATTTACGAGGCGTTCCATTTGTTCAGATCCCCACTACGCTACTCGCGCAGGTGGATTCTTCTGTAGGCGGAAAGACAGGGATCAATCACCCCTTGGGAAAAAACATGATCGGGGCCTTCTATCAACCGCAAATGGTGCTGGCGGATATCAGAACGCTGGATACGCTGCCGGACCGCGAATTAAGTGCGGGCATATCGGAAGTGATCAAGTATGGATTGATACGCGATCTGCCATTTCTGGAATGGCTCGAACAGAACATGGAAAGGTTGCTGGCCAGAGATGCCGAAGCGCTGCAATACGCAATAGCACGCAGCTGTCAGAACAAGGCGGAAGTGGTAGGAAACGATGAGCGCGAAAGTGGTGAGCGAGCGCTTCTGAATCTGGGGCATACGTTCGGGCATGCGATTGAGAACGGCATGGGATACGGTGTCTGGCTGCACGGCGAAGCTGTCGCCGCAGGCACCATGATGGCGGCTGACCTTTCCCGCCGATTGGGGTGGTTGACAGCGGCCGAAGTTGAGCGAATCAGAGGCTTGTTCCTGCGGGCGAAGTTGCCAGTGAACGGGCCACGAATGGCTGCTGAAAAATACCAAGAGCTCATGGGGCTGGATAAGAAGGTTGCAGCAGGGAAGATCAGATTCGTACTGCTAAAAACATTGGGTGAGGCAGTTATGACAGGCGACGTTCCTGAGGCCCTTTTGAAGGAAACGCTAGAGGCGTGTTGTGACTGAACAGCAGTTAGCCCCCTATGCGGTGAACGAGAGCCTGGGTGGCCGTCGAATCCATGAGACGAGCCCGCCAGGAAGAAGCGAGTTCCAGCGTGATCGAGATCGCATCATCCATTCCAGTGCGTTCCGAAGACTGGAATACAAGACGCAGGTTTTCGTCAATCACGAGGGGGACCTGTTCAGAACGCGCCTTACGCACAGCATCGAAGTGGCACAGATAGGCAGATCGATAGCGCGGCGCCTAGGTTTGAACGAAGATCTGGTTGAGGCGATCTCCCTTGCCCATGATCTCGGACATACGCCATTCGGACATGCCGGGCAGGACGAGCTCAACGAATGCATGGCCGAATACGGCGGATTTGAGCACAACCTGCAATCACTCCGCGTTGTGGATGTATTGGAAGAGCGATATGCAGCATTTGACGGACTGAACCTTTGCTTTGAGACGCGCGAGGGCATACTTAAACACTGTTCCCGCGAGAATGCAGAGCGAATGGGGGATGTGGGGCAACGATTCCTGACCGGTCGCCGACCCAGCCTTGAAGCGCAGGTGGCCAATCTGGCGGACGAGATCGCCTACAACAATCACGATGTCGATGATGGTTTGAGATCAGGGCTGCTGTCATTGGAGCAGCTGGCGGAAGTGAGGCTATTTGCAAGCCACCTTGAGGAGGTGCGGCATACATGGCCGCAATTGGCGGAGCGCCGCGTCGTACACGAAACAGTGCGTCGAATGATCAATACACTGGTCACCGATATGATCTCCCAGACGCTCGCCAATATCGAAAGAAGTGCACCGCAATCGCTCGAGGAGGTGCGCTGCACCCCTGCGCTGGCAGCATTCAGTCCGCAGATGCGCGAACTGAATAATGAACTCAAGTCTTTCCTGCGTACCGAGCTATATCGCCATTATCGTGTCATGCGCATGAGCGCAAAGGCGCGTCGTGTGATTCGCGAACTGTTCCATGCGTTCATGGGCGACCCGCGCTTACTTCCACCACAATCAGGAAGCCGGGAAGCAGAGGATCTGCCGCGTACCGTGGCAGACTACATCGCAGGCATGACCGACCGATATGCTATCCGCGAACACAGACGAATTTTCGCTATAGAAGAGATTTAACCGGTTCTCGGTTGCCCACAGCCTACGGTTTAAGGTAGCATTCCCGCCCTTTTGGATAAATTTCCCGAAAAAGCGGCGCTAGCCGCCCTGTTGTCGGATGATTGAGGTGAGGAACAAGGTGAATAATTCTTCGTTGCCCGCGCGGCAAGGTCTGTATGACCCGCGCAATGAACATGATGCATGTGGTGTCGGTTTTGTCGCACATATCAAAGGCTTGGCCAGTCATGACCGAGTAAGTGAAGGCCTGAACATCCTGAAGAATCTGACGCACCGCGGTGCTGTCGGGGCGGATCCGCTGGCTGGCGACGGTGCAGGCATCATGATTCAGATTCCGCACGCTTTTCTGAGCAAGGCTATTTCCAAGAACAATATCCAACTGCCGGTTGCGGGTGAGTACGGTGTTGGCATGCTGTTTTTGCCGCGCAACAAGGCCGCTCGCGCGGCTTGCGAACAAGTCATCGAAGCCAGGGTCAAGGCCGAAGGCCAAGTCTTGCTGGGTTGGCGTGATGTGCCGGTTGATAGTTCCGGCTTGGGCGAAAGCGTGAAGGCGGTCGAGCCCTTGGTTCGTCAGGTATTCATCGGCCGCGGCAAAAAGACGGCTGATCAGGATGCGTTCGAACGCAAACTGTTCGTCATCCGCAAGACGGTCGAGCACGCCGTGCGCAAACTGCCCAAGGGCCAAGGCGCGGGCTTCTATATCCCGTCCATGTCGTCGCGCACCATCGTCTACAAGGGCATGTTGCTGGCGACACAGGTAGGCGAGTACTTCCTCGACCTGCAGGATGAAAGCTGCGTGAGCGCATTCGCGCTGGTGCACCAGCGCTTTTCCACCAATACTTTCCCTACCTGGGATCTGGCCCACCCGTTCCGTATGATCGCCCACAACGGCGAGATCAACACCATGCGCGGCAACGTAAACTGGATGGCTGCGCGCCATGCAGCGATGTCATCCAGTTTCCTCGGCAGCGATCTGGAGAAATTGTGGCCGCTGATCGTTGAAGGGCAATCTGACTCCGCTTGTTTCGACAATGCGCTGGAATTGCTGGTGGCGGGTGGCTATTCCCTGCCGCACGCGATGATGCTGCTGATCCCCGAGGCATGGGCAGGCAATCCTTTGATGGACGAAGAGCGCCGCGCGTTCTACGAATATCACGCCGCCTTGATGGAGCCGTGGGACGGCCCCGCAGCGGTTGCCTTCACCGATGGGCGTATGATCGGCGCCACGCTGGATCGTAACGGTCTGCGCCCGGCCCGCTATCTGATCACCGAAGACGACGTCGTATTGATGGCATCTGAGATGGGGGTGCTGCCGATCTCCGAAAAGAAGGTCGTCAAGAAATGGCGTCTGCAGCCCGGCAAGATGTTCCTCATCGACATGGAAGCGGGCCGCATCGTTGACGACAGCGAGTTGAAGAAGCAGATCGCTACCGCCAAGCCTTATCGCAAGTGGATCGAGCAATCGCGCTACTTCCTTGATGATCTGCCTGCGGTAGAAAGCAAACAAACGGGCAGCGTCAGCCTGCTGGATGCGCAACAGGCATTCGGTTATACGCAGGAAGACCTCAAGTTCATCATGCAGCCGATGTCGACTGCCGGCGAAGAGCCTACCGGTTCCATGGGCAGCGATGCCGCATTGCCGGTACTGTCCGCCCGCAGCAAGGTGTTGTACAACTACTTCCAGCAGCTGTTCGCGCAAGTGACCAATCCGCCGATCGATCCGATCCGCGAAGAGATCGTAATGTCGCTCACTTCGTTCATCGGTTCCAAGCCGAATCTGCTGGGTGTGGACGAGACCAAACCCGCCACGCGACTGGAAGTTCATCAACCGGTGCTGTCGAATGAGGATGCAGCCAAGCTGCACAACATCGACAAGCTCACCAAGGGTAAATACAAGTCGAAGACGCTGGACATCACCTATCCTGTGAAGAACGGCGCAGCCGGTTGCGAAGCAGCGATCAAGGCACTCTATAAGGATGCCGACAAGGCAGTGGCTGCAGGTTACAACGTGCTGATCCTGTCGGATCGCGCCATGTCCGACAAGCGTGTGGCGATCCCCGCCTTACTGGCCACGGCTGCGGTACACCATCATCTCGTGCATGAAGGTTTGCGAACCAGCACCGGTCTGGTCGTCGAGACAGGTTCGGCGCGCGAAGTACATCACTTTGCGTTGCTGGCGGGTTACGGTGCCGAGGCGGTCTATCCGTGGCTGGCATTCGACTCCATCTCATCGTTCGATCTGCCTGCAGGTCTGACAGCCAAGGACGGGCACAAGCGCTTCATCAAGGCGATCAACAAAGGTCTGCTCAAAGTGATGTCAAAGATGGGCATCTCGACCTATCAGTCCTATTGTGGTTCGCAGATCTTCGAAGCCATCGGCCTCAACAGCGACTTCATCGAGAAATATTTCCCCGGCACCGCGACCCAGATCGAAGGTATCGGTCTCCAGGAAGTGGCGGAAGAAGCGGTGCGCACACATGGCGCGGCCTTCGGCAACGATCCTGTCCTGGCCGACATGCTGGATGCGGGCGGCGAATATGCCTACCGCGCACGCGGCGAAGAGCACACTTGGACACCGGATTCCATCGCCAAGCTGCAGCATTCGACGCGCTCCAACAACTACGCGACCTACAAGGAATACGCCAAGCTGATCAATGACCAGACCCAGCGCCAGATGACGTTGCGCGGTCTGTTTGAGATCAAGCCCGTGGGTAAACCGGTCGCGTTGGACGAAGTCGAGTCTGCCAAGGAGATCGTCAAACGTTTCGCCACCGGCGCGATGTCGCTCGGTTCCATCTCGACCGAGGCGCACACCACATTGGCAATCGCGATGAACCGCATCGGCGGCAAGTCCAATACCGGCGAAGGCGGCGAAGATGCCAACCGTTTCAAGACATTGCACGGCGGCGAAAAACTGTCCGAGATCATCGGCAAGGGCCGCATCGAAGCCGATCAGACCATGAAAGCGGGTGACTCGCTGCGTTCGCGCATCAAGCAGGTTGCTTCCGGACGTTTCGGCGTGACAGCGGAGTATCTGTCCAGTGCCGACCAGATCCAGATCAAGATGGCGCAGGGCGCGAAGCCCGGCGAAGGCGGCCAGCTTCCCGGCGGCAAGGTTTCGGAATACATTGGCAAACTGCGTCACTCGGTGCCCGGCGTCGGCCTGATCTCGCCGCCGCCGCACCACGACATCTATTCCATCGAAGACCTGGCACAGCTCATCCATGACCTGAAGAACTCGAACCCGAGCGCTTCCGTGTCGGTGAAGCTGGTGTCCGAAGTCGGTGTGGGTACCGTGGCAGCGGGTGTCTCCAAGGCCAAAGCCGACCATATCGTGATCTCCGGCTTCGACGGCGGCACCGGTGCATCGCCGCTGTCTTCCGTGAAGCACGCGGGCACACCGTGGGAATTGGGTTTGGCCGAGGCGCAACAGACGCTGGTGCTGAACAAGCTGCGCGGTCGTATCGGTCTGCAAGTGGACGGACAAATCAAGACTGGCCGCGACGTGCTGATCGGCGCCTTGCTGGGTGCAGACGAGTTCGGTTTCGCTACCGCACCGCTGGTGGTCGAGGGCTGCATCATGATGCGCAAGTGTCACCTCAACACCTGCCCGGTCGGCGTCGCCACACAGGATCCCGAGCTGCGCAAGAAATTCACCGGTCAGCCGGAACACGTGGTGAACTACTTCTTTTTCGTCGCCGAAGAAGTGCGCGAACTGATGGCGCAGATGGGCGTGCGCAAGTTCGAAGATCTGATCGGTCGCAGTGACCTGCTCGACATGCGAAAAGGCATCACGCACTGGAAAGCCAAGGGTCTGGATTTCAGCAAGGTGTTCCACCAACCCAAGATCGGTGCAGAAGTGGCGCGCCGTCATGCCGAAGTGCAGGACCACGAACTGGAAAAGGCACTCGACAACGATCTTATCGCCCAAGCCAAAGAAGCCCTGGACGCAAAGCGCGTGGTCACCATCGAAACGAAGATCTGCAACGTCAATCGCAGCGTAGGCACAATGCTTTCGCATGAAGTGGCCAAGCGCCACGGCAATACCGGTCTGCCGGATGACACCATTCGCGTGAAGCTGCTGGGCACGGCAGGACAAAGTTTCGGCGCATTCCTTGCACACGGTGTGACTTTGCAGCTGGAAGGCGAGGGGAACGACTACGTGGGCAAGGGTCTGTGCGGCGGGCGCATCATCGTCAAGCCGTCCGACGACAGCAAGCTTGTCGCTGAAGACAACATCATCGTCGGCAACACCGTGCTGTACGGCGCGACAGCGGGCGAAGTGTTCTTCCGTGGCGTGGCCGGCGAGCGTTTTGCGGTGCGTAACTCGGGCGCGATTGCAGTGGTCGAGGGTGTGGGCGACCACTGCTGCGAATACATGACCGGCGGTATGGTCGTCGTGCTGGGCAGCACAGGACGCAACTTTGCGGCCGGTATGTCAGGTGGTGTGGCTTACGTGCTGGACGAGGATGGCAACTTCCCGCAGCGCTGCAACATGTCCATGGTGCAACTCGAAGCAGTGCCGGAAGAAGCAGCTCTGAGCGAGACCGGCGAAGTGGAAGCGCACGGTCGCGTGCACTTCAACCATCTGAACAAGGCTGATGCAGCAGCACTGCGCGGCAAGATTGAAAAGCATCTGCGCTACACCGGCAGTGCGCGCGCCAAGTTGATTTTGGATAACTGGGCACAGTATCTGCCCAAGTTCGTGAAGGTCATGCCGACCGAATATCGTCGCGCTTTGCTAGAGATCGCGGCACAGCAGCAGAAGGAGACCGCATAATGGGCAAGCCAACCGGATTCAAGGAATTCGAGCGCGTTAGCGAAGGTTACGCGCCGGTAGCGCAGCGCCTGAAACACTATCAGGAGTTCGTTGCGCATCTGTCCGACGCGGAAGCGACCCAGCAGGGCGCACGTTGCATGGACTGCGGCATCCCGTTCTGCAACAACGGCTGCCCGGTCAACAACATCATTCCGGACTGGAATGATCTGGTGTATCGCGGCAACTGGAAGCAGGCCATCGAGGTATTGCATTCCACCAACAATTTCCCGGAAGTAACCGGACGTATCTGCCCCGCGCCGTGCGAGGCGGCGTGCACGCTGAACATCAACAACGACGCGGTCGGCATCAAATCCATCGAGCACGCCATCATTGACAAGGCGGGCGAGAACGGCTGGGTCGTGCCGCAGAAGGCAGCGAAAAAGACCGGCAAGAAGATCGCCGTGGTCGGTTCCGGCCCCGCCGGTATGGCTGCCGCGCAGCAACTGGCGCGCGCCGGCCATGCCGTGACCGTGTTCGAAAAGAACAGCCGCATCGGCGGCCTGATGCGCTACGGCATCCCCGACTTCAAGCTGGACAAGCGACTGATCGACTGGCGTATGGCGCAACTCACTGCCGAAGGCGTGAAGTTTCAGACCAGTACCTTCATCGGTAAGGAACTGCCGGGCAAAGGCATCGTGAATGACGCCAAGAAAGTCATCAGCCCGGCTGCACTGAAGAAGGATTTCGATGCGGTGATCCTGGCGGGCGGTTCCGAGCAGCCGCGCGACCTGCCGGTACCGGGACGCGAACTGGCCGGTGTGCACTACGCGCTCGAATTCCTCATCCCGCAGAACAAGGAAGTGGCGGGTGATGCGAAGAACCCGATCAATGTCGCCGGCAAGCATGTCGTCGTCATCGGCGGCGGCGATACCGGTTCCGACTGCGTCGGCACCTCGAATCGTCACGGTGCCGCATCGATCACCCAGATCGAAGTGATGCCGCGCGCGCCGGAGCAGGAGAACAAGTCGCTGACTTGGCCGTATTGGCCGCTCAAGTTGCGCACCTCCAGCTCGCACGAGGAAGGTTGTGAGCGTGACTGGGCCATCGCCACCAAAGAGTTCGTCGGCGAGAACGGCGTGCTCAAAGCACTCAAATGCGTGCGCGTCGAGTTCAAGGACGGCAAGATGGTCGAAGTGGCCGGCAGCGAATTCGAGCTGAAGGCCGACTACGTGTTCCTCGCCATGGGCTTCACCAATCCGCTGGCGCAGGTGCTGGACGCATTCGGCGTGCAGAAGGACGGTCGCGGTAATGTGTTGGCGACGACCGAAGGCGACAAGTGCTATCAAACCAGCGTGAAGAAAGTATTTGCTGCGGGCGACATGCGTCGCGGTCAATCGCTGGTGGTGTGGGCGATCCGCGAAGGCCGTCAGGCGGCACGCGCGGTCGATGAGTTCCTGATGGGCAGCAGTCTGTTGCCGCGATAAGAAAAGAGCAAAATGAATTTCAAAGTAAAGAACGACACATTCCTGCGCGCGCTGTTGCGCCAGCCGACCGAATATACCCCGCTGTGGATGATGCGCCAGGCCGGCCGATATCTGCCGGAGTACCGCGCGACCCGCCGCCAGGCTGGCAGCTTCATGGGCCTGTGCAAAAGTCCGGACTTTGCGACTGAAGTGACCTTGCAGCCGCTGGACCGCTTCCCGCTGGATGCTGCCATCCTGTTCTCCGACATCCTGACCGTACCCGACGCGATGGGTCTGGGCCTGTACTTCTCGGAAGGCGAAGGCCCCAAGTTCGAGCGTCCGCTGGAAACCGAGGCCGACATCATGGCGCTGCAAGTGCCGGATATCGGCACCGAACTGAAATACGTGACGGATGCCGTGTCGCAGATCCGCAAATCGCTGGACGGTCGCGTGCCGCTGATCGGTTTCTCCGGCAGTCCGTGGACACTCGGTTGTTACATGGTGGAAGGCGGCAGCAGCAGTGATTACGCCAAGGTGAAGACCTTGATGTACAAAGAACCCAAACTGATGCATCACATCCTCAATGTGACCGCACAGGCAGTGACCGCTTACCTCAATGCGCAGATCGAAGCGGGCGCGCAAGCCGTGATGATCTTCGACTCCTGGGGCGGCGCGTTGTCGCACTCCGCCTTCCACGAATTCTCGCTGGCCTACACCCAGCGCATCGTGCAGGGTCTGATCAAGGAAAAAGACGGCGTGCGCATCCCGTCCATCGTGTTCACCAAGGGTGGTGGCCTGTGGATCGAAAGCATCGCCGACATCGGTTGCGATGCGGTCGGTCTGGATTGGACTATGGACATCGGCGTGGCGCGCCAGAAGGTCGGCCACAAGGTCGCACTGCAAGGCAACCTCGACCCGACCGTGCTGTTCGCCACGCCGGAAGTGATCCGCAACGAGGTGGAGAAGGTTTTGTCCAGTTTCGGTTTCGGCAGCGGGCACGTGTTCAATCTGGGGCATGGTATCTCGCAACATACCGACCCCGAGAACGCCGCCGCGCTGGTGCAGGCTGTGCACGAACTCAGCAAGAAATATCACTAGAAAACGCTTGACAGACGCTGTTTTATGAACAGGCGTCCAATATAAATAAGGCCATGGGCGCAGCTTCCATGGCCTTTTGCATTGATGATGTAAGTCTTTGAAAATTAATGCAGTAATAAACTGCATGGAAAATGTGCTACAGAAAAAAACTGTATACACTGTTTGCAGTTAGCGCACTTCAAGGGGGGTTGTCCACATTGTTATCCACAGGAAATGTGGACAATAAAAAAAGCCTATATCGCTCAATAGGATTCGCTAAACTTCAAACAAAATACCGGAAAGATTCTGCATAAAATGTCCATCATCCGCGTCGCGCTCGACGTGCCCTTGTCAACGCTTTTCGACTACTTTGTAAGCGAAGAAAAGCAGATCGAGATCGGCCAGCGCGTACTCGTGCCTTTCGGTCGCAAACAGGTGTTGGGCATCGCGATGGAATGGGCAGAGAGCTCGGAATTCGATGCCAAGCGCATCAAACCTGTGACGCAGGTGCTGGATGACGTGCCTCCTCTGCCGCAGGATTTACTGACCCTGTTACGCTTCTGCAGCGACTACTACCACTTCCCTCTGGGAATGACCGTTTTGTCTGCCCTGCCCACGCGGCTGCGCGCGCTGGAGCCGATCAAGCTCAAGCAAGCTATGGACTACACGCTGAGCGCGGCGGGCAGGGCGCTTGATGTGACGACGCTGCCTAAGCGACGCGTGGTGCAGCAACGCATCATGCAGGCCTTGCGTGCAGCACCGCTCAGCGGCGCGCAACTGCGCAACCTGTCGGCCAGCGCTCCCGCCGCGTTGAAAGTGTTGCTGGAAGCAGGCTGGGTAGAGGTATGTGCGCCCGTGCCCCGCAGCATGCACACCTTCAACGACGCGCATGCGCTGACCAACGAGCAGCAACTAGCAGTAGTGGCTGTCACGCAGCAACAAGCATTTGGCTGCTACCTGCTGCACGGCATCACCGGCAGCGGCAAGACCGAGGTCTATGTGCATCTCATGCACGAGATGTTGCAGCGCGGCGGGCAAGTGCTGCTGCTGGTGCCAGAGATCAATCTCACCCCGCAACTTGAGAATTACTTCCGCAGCCGCTTCCCAGATGTCGATCTGGTCAGCCTGCACAGCGGCCTGGCCGACGGCGAGCGTGCGCAGAATTGGCTCAAGGCGCAATCCGGCGCAGCGCGCATCGTGCTCGGCACGCGTCTGGCGGTGTTCACGCCGCTGCCAAAGTTGAGCCTGATCCTGGTGGACGAGGAGCACGACCCATCATTCAAGCAGCAGGACGGTTTGCGCTACTCGGCGCGTGATGTCGCCATCTTCCGCGCCAACCAGCGCGGCGTGCCTATCGTGCTGGGTTCCGCCACGCCGTCACTGGAAAGCTGGCACAACGCCCAGAGCGGACGCTATCGCTTGCTCAAACTCATGCAGCGCGCCGTGCAACCGGCCACTTTGCCCGTCGTGCGTTGCATGGATGTCACCAAGCTGCCGTTGCATGAAGGCTTGAGCGAGCCTTTGCTGACAGCGATTGAAACAAGGCTGCAGCGCAAGGAACAAAGCCTGATCTTCATCAACCGACGCGGCTACTCGCCGGTGCTGATGTGCAGCGCCTGCGGTTGGTTATCCGAGTGCAAGAAGTGTGTTGGCAAACTGGTGCTGCACATGAAAGACCGCAGCCTGCGCTGCCATCACTGCGGATTTCAACAGCGTGTGCCGCACGCCTGTCCCACCTGCGGCGATGTCGATCTCAAGCCGGTCGGGATCGGTACACAACGCCTCGAAGAGACCTTGCAAAATCTTTTCCCGCAGGCGCGCATCCTGCGCGTGGACCGGGACAGCACGCGTAACAAAGGCACGTGGGCAGCCATGCGCAAGCAGATACACGACGGCGAGGCCGACATACTGATCGGCACCCAGATGCTGGCGAAAGGCCATGACTTTCCCAACCTCACGCTGGTCGGCGTGATCAGTCCGGATGGCGCGCTGTACAGCTCGGATTTTCGCGCTTCGGAAAAACTGTTCGCGCAACTTACACAAGTCGGCGGCCGCGCCGGGCGTGCAGACAAAGCGGGCGAAGTCATCGTGCAATCCGCCTTCCCCAATCATCCGCTTTTCCAGGCACTGCGCGCGCATGACTATGAAAGCTGGGCAAAGACACTGCTGGCGGAGCGCAGTCTGGCGGGGCTGCCGCCGTTCGCATTCCAGGCCCTGCTGAGTGCGGAAAGCCTACAAGAACAGTTGGTCATGAAGTTCCTGCATCAAGCGCGGGAGCGTGCCGAGCAGATCCGCTCCGAGGTCGAGATATACGGCGTCGTGCCGGCCGCCATGCCCAAACGTGCCAACCATCACCGCGCGCAACTACTGGTGCAAAGCGATGCGCGCAAGACCTTGCAATCGTTCTTGAGATTATGGAAACCCGAGCTGGATGCTATGGCATCGCAAAAGATACGCTGGTCTTTGGATGTCGATCCGATGGAATATTGAAGTATGACCCGACAGGGCTATATAAGTCCCTACTAAAATAGGCGCTATAATGCGCGAGATCAATCGACATGGAGCAGAAAATGGAAATCCAGCGCTTTACCCTCTCCAACGCAGCACTTCCCTTAAAGACATTGTTCAGCGGCTACCTGTTGGTGGTCGGTCTGGGCCTGTTGTTCGCCGGCGGGCAGATCATGCTGACCCACGGCATGGCGGACGGCAAGGTCGGCCTGTCGGTTGATGACATCGTCTACAGTTATTACGGCAATCGAGAAGAGGGTTCCAAGCTGGTGTCCAAGCTGAACGGCTCGATGAAGGACAATGCGCCGCCTGATGTTCGCATGGCGATGATCAAATGGGCGGAGACCGGTGCCTCGCCGGATGAATGGGACAACCGCATCTCCATGGATGTCGACCAGTATTGCCAGCCCTGCCATGCCAACATCTCCGGCCTGCCTGACCTCAGCAGCAAGGATACGATGAAGAAGCTGCTGGCCGTTGACGAGGGTCAGCCGATGGCCACGTTGACGCGCGTGTCGCATATCCATCTGTTCGGCATCTCGTTCATCTTCTTCTTTGTGGGCTGGATCTTCACCTACTCCACCGGCATTTCACCGATGAACAAGGCCATCCTGATCTCGGTGCCGTTCGGCTTTCTGATCGTGGACGTGTTGGCCTGGTGGCTGACCAAGTTGCACCCCGGCTTCGCCTGGTTCGTCATCATCGGCGGTTTCGGTTACAGCATGGCCGCAGCCATCATGATCTTCACTTCGCTGTACCAGATGTGGATATTGCCGCTGCGCAAGAATCACCCGGTCTACCCGCCCTCTGACGCGACGTGAGTTCTGAACAGACACTGCTTGCGCGCATCGCCGCCGTCACAGGCGGCGATGCTGTTTTGACGGGTGACGCAGCGAGCGCCAACTGCAAAGACTGGCGTGGCCGTTATCAGGGCGAAGCGATCGCAGTCGTCTTTCCCGCCGACACGCAGCAAGTTTCCGAAGTGGTGAAACTGTGCGCGGCCCAGCGCATGTCCATCGTGCCGCAGGGCGGCAACACCAGCTTGTGCGGTGCATCGGTGCCGCTGGCGGACGGCACGCCGCAGATCATCATCAACCTGTCTCGCATGAACAGCATCCGCGAAGTGGATGCCACCAACTACACCATGACGGTGGAAGCGGGCTGCAAGCTGGCGTCGTTATACGAAGCGGCCGATCAGGTCGAGCGCCTGTTCCCGCTAGGCCTCACCGCCATCGCCCCGCATTGCGAGATAGGCGGCAACCTCTCCACCAACGCCGGCGGTATCGGCGTGCTGCGTTATGGCAACGCGCGCGATCTGGTGCTGGGGCTGGAAGTGGTATTGCCGGACGGCAACATCTGGCACGGTCTGCGCCGCCTGCGCAAAGACAACACCGGTTATGACCTCAAGCATCTGTTCATCGGTGCGGAAGGCACGCTGGGCATCATCACCGCCGCCGTGCTCAAGCTCTATCCGCGTCCCCGTTCCACCGCCACGGCCTGCATCGCCGTGCGCGATCCGGCAGCAGGCGTCGCCCTGCTCGCCCATCTGCGTGCCAGCTGCGGCGATACCATCAGCGGCTTCGAGCTCATTTCGCGTTCCTGTCTCGAGCTGGTGTTCAAACATATCGACGACACTGATGAACCCTTCGCAGCCAAGCACGAATGGATGATCATCACCAAGCTGAGCAATGTGTTGCCGGTCGCGTTAGACGAAGCCTTGCGCAATGCCTTGCAAGCATTCGATGGCGTCATCGCTTTCGACATCACCAACGACGAAGCGCATGCCGAACGCTGGTGGAGGTTGCGCAAGAACATCGCCGAGGCACAAAAAGCCGAAGGCATCAGCATCAAACATGATGTGTCCGTGCCGGTCAGCCGTGTGGCCGAATTCATCGGCGATGCCAGTGCAGCATTGCGTGCCGCGTATGACGGCATCCGCATCGTCGCATTCGGCCACATGGGTGACGGCAACATCCACTACAACATCTCCATGCTGGATGCCGCGCAGAACGACGCCTTCATCCAGCAACACGAACGCGAGGTCAATCGCATCGTGTACCAAGTCGTTGCAGGACTGGACGGCAGTATCAGTGCCGAGCACGGCTTGGGCCAACTCAAGCGCGAAGAAGTCACCCACTACAAGAGCGCACTGGAACTGGAACTGATGCGCCAGATCAAACACACGCTAGACCCGCACGGTCTGATGAATCCCGGCAAGGTGGTGTAAGCTCTAGCTATCGAACCGATTACGGAGGCAGTGATGGCGAACCAACCCGAGATCACCAACATGGCCCTGTTCTGCGATTTTGAGAACGTGGCGCTGGGCGTGCGCGACGCGAAGTACGCGCAATTCGACATCAAGAAAGTGCTGGAACGCCTGCTGCTCAAAGGCAGCATCGTGGTCAAGAAAGCCTATTGCGACTGGGAGCGCTACAAGGAATTCAAAGCGCCCATGCATGAAGCCTCGTTCGAACTGATCGAGATCCCCCATGTGCGACAAAGCGGCAAGAACTCCGCCGACATCCGCTTGGTCGTCGATGCGCTCGACCTCTGCTACACCAAGTCCCACGTCGACACCTTCGTCATCATCAGCGGCGACTCCGACTTCTCGCCGCTGGTCTCCAAGCTGCGCGAGAACAACAAATACGTCATCGGCATCGGCGTGAAGGATTCCACCTCCGACCTGCTCAGCGCCAACTGCGACGAGTTCATCTTCTACGACGATCTCGTGCGCGTACAGGAAGCCAAGAAGAAGCAGGCCGCCAAGAAAGCACCCGCGAAAGCGAAAGTCGAAACCTCGAAGCCCGCCGCCAAGAGCGAAGAAGACAAGAAGCAGGAAGCCATGGACTTCCTGGTCGAGACCGTCGAAGGCCTCATCTCCGAACGCGGTTCCGACGAGAAGATCTGGAGCTCCATGGTCAAACCCACCATGCAACGCCGCAAGCCCGGCTTCACAGAATCCTATTACGGCTACCGCTCATTCAAGGAACTGATAGAAGATGCGCAAAAGAATAAGTTGGTCGTACTAGTGCGGGATGAGAAGTCGGGGCAGTACATGATTCGGTTGCCGGCGGGGGAGTGAGTGAGGCTGTTATCGGCCAAAAGCGGCCAGTCGATATTCCTCCCGAAAGCCGACGTTCACCAATGACCATGTGCAATATTGGCCGGTGAAGCATTGAACATCAATAACATATTTGTTACTATTCGCCTGTGACCTACACCATCAGCTACTACAACGACGCCTTGCAAGTAGAGATCATGGCTTTGCCAACGACTCTGCAAGCACGCTACATCGGATTAACGGCAAGGATGATGGTCTTCGGTGCCAATCTGGGTAGTCCTCATACCGAAGCTTTTGGTGGTGGATTGTTTGAACTACGGCTGAAGGGGGCAGAGGGCATCGCCCGCGTGTTTTATTGCACGCTTGTGGGTAAACAGATCGTCATGCTGCACTGCTTTGTGAAGAAGTCGCAAAAGACACCGGTAAGCGAACGCAGGATCGCCGAAGCGCGGATGAAGGAGATAAAGAAATGAAAACCAAAGTCATGACGCACGAACAGATGGTCGCCAAGATGCTGAAGGATCCAGCCGTGCGGGCAGAACACGACCGACTCAACCGGGAGGAATTCGCCATTCTGGACGAGATACTTGCTGCGCGACGCGCAGCCGGTCTGTCGCAAGCACAAGTGGCCGAGCGCATGGGCACCAAGGCACCGGCCATTGCCCGGCTGGAAAGCGCCTTGGCTACTGGCAAGCACTCGCCCAGCTTGAACACCTTGCGCAAGTACGCAGCCGCATTAGGCAAGCGCGTGGAAGTGCATCTGGTCTGAATCATCCGGTCGTCACACCACCTTTGTCGCGGGGTGATTCAAAATCCAATTATTTATTTGGCTAGCCAAAGATATATAGGCCAAACCGCCAAGCCTCGGGGTCGGGTCTTGCATTACGTCATTCCTAACTAATGCGTGCACTTCTCATAGATTTAAACTGATATCAATGACCGCTACGGGTTAGAAACGGGCTTTGATAGCCCCCCCAATCTGTTGAGTAATCGTAGTTCGAGATAAGTCAAAACCGTCGGGGGTTGCCCGACAGCAAGTTACTTTCTTTTGCTTCGCCAAAAGAAAGTAACCAAAGAAAAGGCGACCCTGGTTGCCGCCCACTGCGTGGGTCCCCTGCGTTGCTCGAACGGTCGGGCCTCCTCATAAACTCGCACGATCCGCTACGCGGCCACGTGCTCAAACATATTCGTCGGACTACCCCCGACCGTCCTGCGCTACTCGGCGGCGCTCAAGGGAATGAAAATCAAAGGCGGTTTTGTGTGCGCTTTGCGCGCGCTTCTCTTTTTGTTTTGGCGAGGCGGGCAGGCCCGCCTCGCGGGTTTGGGGGTGGGTTTTGAGGTTTTGAATTTCCTTCCCCTGTGCGCAGCCGAGTAGCACAGACTGATCAGGGGTAGTCGGCGAGGACTGTCTGAGCGCGTAGCGCGAGTTCCGCAGCCGCCTGATCAGTCGAGCAACGCAGGGAACCCCGAAGGGGCGGCGCAGTGGGGTCGCCTTCTTTTTGGTTACTTTTTCTTGGCGAAGCAAGAAAAAGTGACTGGCTGTCGGGCCACCCCCGACGGCTTTGGTTTTGAATTTGATTTCGAAACCAGCGGGCTTCGCCCATCCTTCGATACGGCTGCGCCTACTCAGGACGAACGGCCTTAGTTCCTCTAGGCGCATAAGTTCACAAACAACCAGCCCTTCCCCCCAATGCTATAATCCGCGCCTCTTTTGAAGGCGTCCCGCAATGTCCGTAGTCCTGAATTTCAGATCCCATCTTTCCGATTTGTTCGCGCAGGCACTGCGCGCGGTGTCGCCGGAATCGGCCGACACCGCCATCCTCATCGAGCGGCCCAAGCAGTCTGCGCATGGCGATTACGCCTGCAATCTGGCGATGCAACTGGCCAAGCCCTTGCGTAAGTCGCCGCGCGATATCGCCAATGCGTTGATCGCAGCGCTGCCCAAGACAGATTTCATCGAGAAGGTGGAGATCGCGGGGGCGGGCTTCATCAACGTGTTCATCTCGCCGGGTGCCAAGCAGGCCGTGGTGAACAGCGTGCTGACGGCGGGCGCGGGCTACGGCCATGTGCATGTCGGGCAGGGGCGCAAGGTGGGGGTGGAGTTCGTGTCGGCCAATCCGACCGGCCCGCTCCATGTCGGTCATGGTCGTGGTGCGGCGGTGGGCGATTGCCTGTGCAACGTATTGCACGCGGCTGGCTGGGATGTGACGCGCGAGTTCTATTACAACGATGCGGGTGCGCAGATCGACAATCTGAAGTTGTCGGTGCAGCTGCGTTGCAAGGGCATCACGCCGGAAGATCCATCTTGGCCCGAGTCTGGCTATCGTGGTGATTACATTCAGGATGTGGCGGATGCCTATATGGCGAAAGAAACCGTCGAGGCGGACGATCAGCACATCACCGGCAAGGGTGATGCGGATGATGTCGAGGCGATCCGCCACTTTGCGGTGGCCTACCTGCGCCGCGAACAGGATCTGGACTTGCGCGCTTTCAAGGTGGAGTTCGATGTGTTCTCGCTGGAGTCCGCGCTGTACACCGAAGGCAAGGTGGAAGCTGCGGTGCAGAAGTTGATCGCCAGCGGCCACACTTACGAACAAGACGATGCGCTGTGGCTGCGCACTACCGATTTCGGCGATGATAAAGACCGCGTGATGCGCAAGAGCGACGGCGGCTATACCTATTTCGTGCCAGACGTCGCCTACCATTTGGAAAAATGGAAGCGCGGTTTCGTGCGCGTGATAAACGAGCAGGGTTCCGACCACCATTCCACCATCACCCGCGTGCGTGCCGGTCTGCAGGCGCTGGATGCGGGCATCCCCAAGGGCTGGCCGGACTATGTGTTGCACCAGATGGTGACTGTGCTGAAGAACGGCGAGGAGGTCAAGATCTCCAAGCGCGCGGGCAGTTATGTGACCTTGCGCGACCTGATCGACGAGGTCGGATGCGATGCCACGCGTTACTTCCTCGCGGCGCGCTCGCCCGATTCGCAGCTGGTGTTCGACATAGACCTTGCGAAATCGCAGAGCAACGACAACCCGGTGTATTACATCCAGTATGCGCATGCCCGCATCTGCACGGTGCTGGCGCAGTGGGGCGGCGACAGACAGGTCTTGCACACGGTCGATCTGGGCGCGCTGGATAGCGACTATGAGAAGGTGTTGCTGCAGAAGATGATCGACTTCCCGACGGTGATCGAGACGGCCGCGAATGACCTTGCGCCGCATCAGATCGCTGTCTACCTGAAGGACTTTGCCGCTGATTTTCACAGCTATTACAATGCGTCCCGCTTCCTGGTCGACGACGAACGGGTCAAGCTGGCACGGCTGGCATTGATCGCCGCCATCGCGCAGGTGATACGGAACGGATTGTCGCTACTCGGTGTCTCAGCGCCCGAGCAAATGTAATCACACAAAAGGAACAACATGGCTTCTGCAGGCGGACCACAAAAATCCAAGGCGCTCGCGTCGCTGATCATCGGTATGGTGATCGGTGTGTCCATCGCGGGTATCGTCGCCTGGTACATGGTCAAGAAGAATCCGACCACCTTCAACCAACCTTCGGTGGCGCGCGAGATGCCGAAGCCGGTACCCCAGATCGAGGTGCCACAGCCTAAATCGAACGGGCAGGCAGAAGCCACACAGCCGCAGTTCGAGTTCTACAAGGTGTTGCCGGACAAGTCCGAGGGGGCGACGGTCTCCAAACCGGCAGCGGTCGCCAAGCCACAAACCAAGCCGCCGGTGGATAGCACGCCTTATCTGGTGCAGGCTGGCTCATTCCAGAACGCGGATGATGCGGAAAAACTCAAGGCGCGCCTGGCGCTGGGCGGATTCGAGGCGAGCATCGTCAGTGTCAACCTGCCGGAAAAGGGATTGTGGCATCGCGTCCGCCTCGGGCCGTTCGCCGGTTTGGCTGCGGCGAACGCCACCATCGCCAGTCTGAAAACGAACGGCATCGCCGCGACCGCGGTGCGCGCCCAATAACCACAGGAGAAGAAGATGACTCTCATGCGTAAACTGATCGTTGCTTTGCTGATGTTGTGCGCAGTGCAAGTGCAGGCCGAAGTGATGGCGGGCCGCGACTACAAGGTGCTGAAGCCGGCTCAACCGACCAGCAGCGGCAGCAAGGTCGAGGTACTGGAATTCTTCTTCTATGGCTGTTCGCATTGTTTCCATCTGCATGGCCCGCTCAGCAACTGGGAGAAGACCATGCCCAAGGATGTCGACTTGCAATTCGTGCCGGTCATCTTCCGCGATTCATGGGAGCCGATGGCGCGCACCTACTATGCGCTGGAAGCGCTGGGCGAGCTCGGCCGCTTGCACAACGATCTGTTCGAAGCATGGAATGTGTTCGGCACCGATCTGAGCGATCAGGCAAAGATAGCGGCCTTCGTTGCCAAGCGTGGTGTGGATAGCAGCAAGTTCGATGCGGCGTATAACTCGTTCACGCTGGCCGGCAAGGTCGCACGCAGCAACCAATTGGTTCGCAGCTACGGCATACGCGGTACGCCCACTATCGCTGTGGACGGCAAGTACATCATCACTGGACTCGAGCCGGCAGACACCATCCGCGTATTGAACGAAGTCATCAAGATCGCCCGCAAGGAACGCAGCAAGCAATAATGAAGGTCGTCATCTCCGGCGCGTCGAGCGGCATCGGTCTTGCCCTTGCGCGCCATTATCTTGAACGCGGCGCGACCGTCGCCGTCTTCGCCCGTCGCGGCGAACTGTTGCAGCAACTCTCCACGCAATTCCCCGGCAAGGTCTTTCCTTACACTCTTGATGTGCGCGACGGTGCGGCTATCAGCGCGGCGGCGCACGATTTCATGGCGCGCGTAGGCGTGCCGGACATCGTGATCGCCAACGCAGGAGTGAGCATCGGTACGCTAACCCGTCATGCGGAAGACAATGATGTGTTCCGTGATGTGATGGATATCAATGTGCTGGGTGTGGTACAGACCTTTCAGCCCTTTATCGACAAGATGCGTGAAGCTGGCAGCGGCAGATTGGTTGGCATCGCCAGCGTGGCAGGCTTCCGCGGCCTGCCCGGTGCGGGTGCATATTCCGCGTCCAAGGCTGCGCTGATCTCCTACATGGAATCGTTGCGCTTGGAGATGCGCGGCAGCGGCGTCAAAGTGGTGACCATCTGCCCCGGTTACATCCGCACTCCGATGACCGATATCAATCCGTACCCAATGCCGTTCATGCTGGAAGTCGACGATGCGGCACGGCGCTTTGCGCGCGTGATCGAACGCGGCTGTTCGTTCAAGGTAGTGCCTTGGCAGATGGGACTAGTTGGACGCGTATTGAAGTTATTGCCGAACTGGTTGTACGACCTGTTGTTTGCCAAAGCGCCGCGCAAGCCGCGCGCGGAGAGCTGATGGCGATCTACAAGCGATTCATCAAAGGCGGCGTTCCCGAATATCTGGCCCATCACTACTGGTGGGCCTATTTGTGGGACAAGAGCATCTGGTTCTTTGATCATCAACCCATCATCAACGCCATCCTGTTCGGCCAATACGACAAGCTGTTGCGCAAGACGCTCCGACATGTCGATGCGCGTTCCGGTGCGCGGCTACTGCAGCTGACCTGTGTCTACGGCAAGCTCACACCCTCGCTGTTCCGCAATGCGGACAACGAAGTGCATCTGTGTGATGTGGCGACTGGGCAACTGGAATTGGCGCGCAGCAAGACCGAGGACATCTCGCACCGCATCCATCTGTCGCGCATGAACGCGGAGACGCTGGCCTATGCCAACGATGTGTTCGATCAGCTGATCCTGTTCTTCCTGTTCCATGAATTGCCGACGGAGGCGCGACAGAATGTCTACGACGAGATGGCGCGCGTGTTGAAGCCGGGCGGTTCGGTGCTGGTCACGGAATATGCAGCGACGCCGCATCATCATCCGCTGTATCGTTTTCCGCTCACGCGTTGGATATTGGGGACACTGGAGCCGTTCCTGCCGGGTTTCTGGCAGGAGGATGTGACGGCGAGACTGGATGAGGCATTGCGCAAGCAGGGCAAATCACTGGCCGGAGAGCCGAACGTCGAATATTGCTTTGGCGGCTTTTACCGGGTGATGCGCTACAACCTGACTTAGAAGATCCGTTCGCCCTGAGCTTGTCGAAGGGCATTGGAGAGACTCATCCGTTCATGGTTCGACAAGCTCACCACGAACGGATGAATGAAGCAGTACTACTTAACCCGCCAGTTTCGCCTTCAGAATGTCGTTCAGTTGCGCCGGGTTGGCCTGGCCCTTGCTGGCCTTCATCGCCTGGCCGACGAAGAAGCCGAACAGCTTGTCTTTGCCGGAACGGTATTCAGCCACCTTGTCGGCATTCGCCGCCATGATCTCGTCCACGATCTTCTCGATCGCGCCCGCATCCGACACCTGCTTCAATCCTTTGGCTTCGATGATGGCATCCACTTCGCCGCCTTCCGCCCACATGGTGCGGAACACTTCCTTGGCGCCGGAATTGGAGATAGTGCCGTCCACGATGCGCGCCAGCATGCTGCCCAGTTGCTGTGCGCTGATCGGGCATTGCGTCATGTCGAGGCCGTCGCGGTTCAGCTGTGCGTTCAGTTCGCCCATGATCCAGTTGGCGCAGATCTTGGCATCGTTCGGCACAGCGGACAGTACGGTCTCGAAGAAGTCGGCCATCTCGCGTGATGCGGTGAGCAGGCTGGCATCGTAGGCGGAAAGGCCAAGCTCGTTCACATAACGTGCTTGTTTGGTCTGCGGCAATTCCGGCAGCGTGGCACGCATCTGCTCGATCCACTCGGGTGATATCTCCAGCGGCAACAGATCGGGATCGGGGAAGTAGCGGTAGTCGTGCGCGTCTTCCTTGCTGCGCATGGCGCGCGTCTCGCCGGTATCGGGATTGAACAGGATGGTGGCCTGCTGCACTTGGCCGCCGTTCTCGATGGTGTCGATCTGCCACTGCACTTCGTAGTCGATAGCCTGTTGCATGAACTTGAACGAGTTCAGATTCTTGATCTCGCGGCGGGTGCCCAGCGCTTCGCCGGGACGACGCACTGATACGTTCACGTCGCAGCGGAACGAACCTTCCTGCATGTTTCCGTCGCAGATGCCGATCCAGCGCACCAGTGTGTGCAGAGCCTTGGCGTAGGCCACGGCCTCGGCAGCGGAACGCATGTCCGGCTCGGACACGATCTCCAGCAGCGGTGTACCCGCGCGGTTCAGGTCGATGCCGGTCATGCCGTGGAAGTCGCCGTGCAACGATTTTCCCGCGTCTTCTTCGAGGTGGGCGCGTGTGATGCGCACGGTCTTCTCGTAGGGTTTCGCGTTACCCGACAGCGGCGCGACCTGAATGGTCAGCGCACCCTGTCCGACCACCGGCAGTTCGAACTGGCTGATCTGATAGCCTTTGGGCAGGTCGGGGTAGAAGTAGTTCTTGCGCGCGAACACAGAGCGCGGTGCGATGTGTGCGCCGGTGGCGAGGCCGAACTTGATGGCACGCTCCACCGCGGCCTTGTTCAATACCGGTAGCACGCCAGGCAGGGCGAGGCTCACCGCATCGGCTTGTGTGTTCGGCTCCGCGCCGAACGCAGTGGATGCGCCGGAGAATATCTTTGTATTGGTCGAGAGCTGGGTGTGTACTTCCAGTCCGATGACGATTTCCCACTGCATCATGAGCTCCGTTTCTTCGATTGGGTAGGCAGGGCGGCGCGTACGCCATCCCAGAAGGCGATGCGCGCCTCGATGGCTGCGCAGCCCGACTTGGTCGCGGCGCGCAGTTTTGCCGCGCTGTCGCCGCATAGATGGCCCAGCAGTCGCAATGACAGCGGGCCGTGCAATTCGTCGTCGAGGTGGACGTGCCGCTCCAGGTAATAGTGGAACAGCGGTGCCTTGCGCTTGCTGATCTTCATGTCGGCGAGCAGCGCACGGAACATGCCGGGGATGACTTGTTCGCGGCCGAGCGCGAAAGCGGCTGCTACCTGATGAGGCTTGTCCGTGGCGATGAATCTGAAAGTGGATTGCATGAAGCGCCGAGCCGGTTCGGGGATCTTCGCTGTCTGCAACGCTTTTTCGATGCCGTTGCGCTGTACCGAGCGCAGGAAGGCTTTGACCGGACGGGTGTCTGCGCCGACTTCTTCCATTGCACCGAGGTATAGGTCGAAATGGCTGACGAAGGTTTGCTGTCCTTTGGCGGCTGGCAGTCCCTCGTCGGTCTCTTCGCCCAGCACGATCTCGTTGATGAAGCGTTGTGCGGCGGTGACGTTTGCATCGCCGGTCGGCATCCAGGGCACTTGGGTGTCGGCCATGTGGCGTTGCAGGTATTTCAACAGGGACATGAAGTCCCACACTGAATAGACATGGTGCTCCATGAAGCGGCGCAGGGTGTCCATGTCCTGTACCGCGCCATAGATCGGATGGCGGTCGAGCTTGCGCTTGAGCGGGGAAACACCGACGAAACGAGTGAGCTTCATAGTCTTAAAGTTGCGGCGCGCGGCTGTGCCAGTCGGTCGCCAGTTGATACTGGTGCGCCACGTTCAGCATGCGCGCTTCGTCGAAGTAATTGCCGATGATCTGCAGGCCGACTGGCATATTGTTGTCGCCGAAACCGCAGGGGATGGACATGCCCGGGAGGCCGGCCAGATTCACGGCGATGGTGTAGATGTCGGACAGATACATCTGCACCGGATCGTCGCCTTTTTCGCCTAGCTTGAAAGCGGTGGAAGGCGAGGTCGGGCCCATGATCACGTCACACTGTTTGTAGGCTTCGACGAAGTCCTGCGCGATCAGGCGGCGGATGCGTTGCGCCTTGATGTAGTAGGCATCGTAATAGCCGTGGCTCAATACATAAGTGCCGATCATGATGCGGCGCTGCACTTCCGCGCCGAAGCCCTGCGCGCGGCTCTTCTCGTACATGTCGGCCAGATCGCTGTATTCCGGGGCGCGGTAACCGTAGCGCACGCCGTCGAAACGCGACAGGTTGCTGGAGGCTTCGGCCGGTGCCAGCACGTAATACACCGGCACCGACAGCTTGGAATTGGGCAGCGAGATGTCGACGATGGTGGCGCCCAGTTTCTTGTATTCGGCGATGGCGGCTTCGATGGCCTTGGCCACGTCGCTACCCATGCCTTCCGCGAAGAACTCTTTGGGCAGGCCGATGCGCAGGCTGGCCAGCGGCTTGTTCAGGTCGCGCGTGTAGTCTTCCTTGTCGCATTGCAGCGAAGTGGAATCGCGCTCGTCGAAACCGGCCATCACGTTCATCATCAGCGCCAGATCCTCCGCGCTGCGGCCCATCGGGCCGGCCTGGTCGAGACTGGAGGCGAAGGCGATCATGCCGTAGCGCGACACCACGCCGTAAGTGGGCTTCAAGCCGGAGATGCCGCACAGTGCGGCCGGCTGACGGATGGAACCGCCGGTGTCGGTGCCGGTGGCGGCGGCGCATAAGCGCGCCGCCACGGCAGCTGCGGTGCCGCCGGACGAACCGCCGGGCACGCGCGCCGTATCCCAGGGGTTCTTCACCGGGCCGTAGTAGGAGGTCTCATTGGAAGAACCCATGGCGAATTCGTCCATGTTGGTCTTGCCGAGGTTGATCGCGCCCGCATTGTTGAATTGGCTGATGACATGCGCGTCATAGGGCGACACGAAATTGTGCAGCATTTTGGAGCCGCAGGTGGTGAGCCAGTCCTTGGCACAGAAGATGTCTTTCTGCGCGATGGGGATACCGGTCAATGCATCGGCGTTACCCGCTGCCAAGCGCGCATCGGCCGCTTTGGCTTGCGCCAGCGACATCTCCGGGTTGATGGTGATGAAGGCATTGAGCTGCGGATTGAGCTGCGCCATGCGATCCAGATAGCTTTGCGTCAGTTCGACGCTGGATATCTTTTTGGCGCGCAAAGCGGCGCCCATTTGTTTGAGGCTGGATTCGAACATGCTGGATTACTCGATGACTTTGGGAACGAGGAACAACCCTTGTTCCACCTGCGGGGCGATGGCCTGAAAGGCCTCGCGCTGGTTGCTTTCGGTGACCTTATCCTCGCGCAGGCGCTGGGCCAGATCCTGGCTGTGCGACATCGGCTCCACGCCGTCGGTATCCACGGCCTGCATCTCGGCGATCAGGCCGAAGATGCCGTTGAGCTGCGTGCGTGCGGTTTCGATCTCGGACGGGCTCATCGCGAGGCGCGCCAGACGGGCGACTTTTTCGACATCCTGGGTAGTTAAAGACATGGCAAAGACTATATTCAAACAGGGCTGATAGGGTATCATACGCGGCCATTCGCGGCACCTCTTTAGACTACGGGAACCAACATGTTCGGACTGTTCAACAACTACTTCTCCAACGACCTCGCCATCGACCTTGGTACGGCTAACACTCTGATCTGGTTGCGCGGGCACGGTATCGTGCTCGACGAACCTTCCGTGGTGGCGATCCGGCAGGAGGGTGGGCCGAACGGCAAGAAGGTGATCCAGCAGGTCGGTCTGGCCGCCAAGCAGATGCTGGGCCGCACACCTGGCAACATCACCGCCATCCGCCCGATGAAGGACGGCGTGATCGCCGACTTCACCGTGACCGAGCAGATGCTCAAGCAGTTCATCCGCCGCGTGCACAAATCCAGCATCTTCACTCCCAGCCCGCGCATCGTGATCTGCGTGCCGTGCGGTTCGACCCAGGTCGAGCGCCGCGCCATCCGCGAGTCGGCATACGGCGCCGGTGCGCGTCGCGTGGAACTGATCGAAGAGCCGATGGCGGCCGCGATAGGCGCCGACCTGCCGGTCGAGGATGCCACCGGTTCCATGGTGGTGGACATCGGCGGCGGCACCACCGAAGTGGGCGTGATCTCGCTGGGCGGTGCGGTGTATTCCGGTTCTGTGCGCGTCGGCGGCGACAAATTCGACGATGCCATCATCAACTACATCCGCCGCAACTACGGCATGCTGATCGGCGAAACCACTGCCGAGCAGATCAAGAAGCAGATCGGTTCCGCATTCCCGGGCAGCGAAGTGCGCGAGATGGAAGTCAACGGCCGTAATCTGGCCGAAGGCGTTCCGCGCAGCTTCACCATCTCCAGCAACGAGATCCTCGAAGCGCTGACCGATCCGCTGAACAGCATCGTCAGCGCGGTGAAGACGGCGCTGGAACAGACACCACCGGAACTGGGCGCGGACATCGCCAGTAAAGGCATGGTGCTGACCGGTGGCGGCGCACTGCTGCGCGACCTTGACCGTCTGCTGATGGAAGAGACTGGCCTGCCGGTGGTGATCGCCGACGATCCTTTGACCTGCGTCGTGCGCGGTTCCGGCAAGGCGCTGGACTGCATGGACAAATACACCAACATCTTCACCTCCGATTGATCTAAGTGGCGCTGGAAGACACCCGCACCCTGCGTTTCTTCAATCGCGGCCCGAGTGCGGTCGCGCGGCTGGTGTTCTTCTCGGTGCTGTCGTTGCTGCTGCTGTTCGTGGATGCACGCTACCAGTATCTGGAATCCGCGCGCCAGGTCATCTCCATCATCATCTATCCCTTCCAGCGCCTGACCGCCTTGCCCGGCGAGATGTGGGACGGTGCCAATGCCTTCATCTCCCTGCAGAGTCATCTGGTTGCGGATAACGCGCAACTGCATCTGCGGCATGATGCGGATTCGGCGCAACTCAAGCAGATGGAGACGGTGCTAAGTGAGAACGCGCAGCTGCGCGCCTTGCTTGAGATCAAACAGCGCGCCGAATACAGCGTGCAGGCCGCGCAGATCGTCTACTTGGAGCGCGACATCTTCAAACGCAAACTGTTTGTCGATGCGGGAGAACAGAACGGCGTGCAGGCGGGGCGCGCGGTGGTGGACAACAGCGGTGTGGTCGGCCAAGTCACGCGTACCTATCCCTACTTGTCCGAGGTCACGCTGGTGACCGACAAGGACAACGTGGTGCCGGTGCAGTTGGTGCGCACCGGTCTGCGCGCCGCCGTGTTCGGTTCGGGCAACATCAGCGAACTGGAACTGCGCTATCAGCCGGTGGATGTGGACATCCAGGTTGGCGATGAGCTGGTGACCTCGGGTATGGATGGCACATACCCTCCGGCACTACCGGTCGCCAAAGTGATCCGCGTCGAGCGCGATCCGGCCTATCCGTTCGCGCGTATCGCCTGTGTGCCATTGGCCGGTGTCGATCGCCATCGCACATTGCTGATCGTGTCCGGCGTCCCGACCCTGCCGCCACGCCCCGCTGCGGGTGATGCGCACGGCACCGCCGTTCCGGGCAAAAAAACTCCCCGTCGAGGTACGCCATGAGACACCAGATGACCATGGACCGCGAATTCCTGTTGCCAGCCAGCCGGCGTTTCATTCTGGCCAGCTTCATCGCAGCCGTGTTGCTGGAGTGGCTGCCTTGGCACGGCATGGCGCTGGTGTTGCGTCCCGACTTCGTCGGTCTGATGCTGCTCTACTGGTGCACGCACAAACCCCACCGTGTGGGCATCGGTATCGGCTGGATGCTGGGCATCTTCGTCGATGTGGCGGATGCCAGCCTGTTCGGCCAGCATGCGCTGGCCTATTCGGTGCTGGCGTTCGGCGGTCTGGCGCTGAACCGCCGTGTGCAGATGTTCAGCCTGAAGGAACAGTCCGTGCATGTGTTCGTGCTGCTGCTCGCCAGTTATGCGGTGTATGCCCTGGTGCACTGGCAGGTGCTGGGCTACGTCGAGTGGAGCTATTTCCTCGGCAGTCTGACCTCCGCGCTGCTGTGGGCGCCGCTGACCCTGCTCATCCAGACCTTGCGCCGCCCGCGCCGCAATCCGAACGAACTATGACACCAAATGTCGAGCTGAAGAACCATCAGCGCGAGCGGTACCTGTTCAGCCTGCGCCTGATCTTCTGTCTCGGCTTCGTTGCTGTGCTGTTGGCGATTCTGGTGGCGCGCACTTTCTATCTGCAGGTGTGGAAGCACGAATATTTCGACACCATGGCGGAGAGCAACCGCATCTTCGTGGTGCCCATCGTGCCCAATCGCGGTGTGATCACCGACCGCCACGGCGAGGTGTTGGCGCGCAACTATGCTGGCTACACGCTGGAGCTGACGCCTGAGAAGATCCCCGATCTGAATGCCACCATCGCCGAGATCGGCAAGCTGGTGGAGATCAAACCCAAGGATCTGCGCCGTTTCAGGAAACTGATGTCGGAGCGCCGTTCACTGCAGACACTGCCGGTGAAGACGCGACTGACCGACGAGGAGCTGGCGCGTTTCGCCGCGCAGCGTTATCGCTTCCCCGGTGTGGAGATCAAGGCGCGCCTGTTCCGCGAATATCCCCTTTCTGAGACCACCTCCCATCTGCTCGGCTACATCGGCCGCATCAATCAGCAGGAGCTGGACGATCTGGAAAAGAAGAATCTCGCGGGCAACTACATGGGTTCCGATTACATCGGCAAGACCGGCATCGAGGAGCGCTACGAGAAAGAGATGCACGGCGTGACCGGTTTCGAGCAGATCGAGGTGGATGCAGGCGGTCGCGCGGTGCGCATGTTGTCGCGCACGCCGCCGCAATCGGGCAAGGACTTGAGATTGACGCTGGATGCGGAGCTGCAGAAGGTGGCGGAAGAGGCCTTCGGCGATTACCGTGGCGCGCTGGTGGCGATCGATCCTTCCAACGGCGAGATACTTTCCTTTGTCAGCAAGCCCGGTTACGACCCCAATCTGTTCATCGACGGTATCGATACGGAAAGCTGGGATGCGCTCAACAATTCGCCCGATGTGCCGCTGAACAACCGTGCCTTGCGAGGGCAGTATCCGCCCGGCTCCACCATCAAGCCGTTCATGGCGCTGACCGGATTGCACTACGACGTGCGTTCACCGGGGTTCAGCATCAGCGATCCCGGCTATTACATGCTGCCGGGCAGTTCGCATCAGTATCGCGACTGGAAGACCGGCGGACACGGCAGGGTCGATCTGTTCAAATCCATCGTGGTGTCGTGCGATACCTACTATTACGGCCTTGCGACCGAACTGGGCATAGACCGTATGCACGAGTATCTGGAGCAGTTCGGTTTCGGCAAGCAGACCGGCATCGACCTGAAAGGCGAGACATCAGGGCTGCTACCTTCTACGGAATGGAAGAGGAAGCGATATGAGCAGATATGGTATCCGGGCGACACCGTATCGGCCGGTATCGGGCAGGGCTATAACCTCGTCACCCCGCTGCAACTGGCTTTCGCCACCGCCATATTGGCGAACGATGGCGTGGCCTACAAGCCGCATCTGGTGAAGGAGATACAGCATGCGCCCGATGAAAAGCAGGCGCAGCCGGAGCCGTTGTACGACCTGCACATTCCTGCGGAGCATCTGGCGCTGGTGAAAGGTGCCATGCAGGCGGTGGTCAAGCCTGGCGGCACGGCGGTCGGTGCATTCTGGGGAGTGCCCTACCCGGTGGCTGGCAAGACCGGTACCGCGCAGGTCATCGGCATGAAGCAGGGAGAGAAGTACGACGAGGACAAGGTCTCCGAATACAATCGTGACCATGCCTGGTTCATCGCCTTCGCGCCGGCGGACAAACCGCGCATCGCGCTGGCCGTGCTGGCCGAGAACGGCGGCCACGGCGGTTCGACCGCCGCGCCCATCGCGCGCAAGGTGCTGGATTATTATCTGCTCGGCAAGAAACCCAAGCCGCTGCAGAAGGTGATCGAAAAAGAGGGGGCGGAGGACGATTGATGAATCTGCGACTGATCAAACAACGTTTCATGCTGCATCTGGACCCCATACTCATGTCGGGTCTGGGGGCGCTGTTGCTGGTCAGCCTGCTGACGCTATACAGCGCCAGTGGCGGCAACGAGATGCGCGTGTTCGGCCAGCTGGGCAATATCGCCATCGGCTTCGTCGCGCTGTGGATCGTCGCCAACATGCCTTTGCACTGGCTGATGCGCATCGCGGTGCCGATCTATGTGCTGGGCATGCTCATGCTGATCGGCGTCGCCCTGTTCGGTGAGATCAGTCACGGCGCGCGGCGCTGGCTCAACCTCGGTTTCATGAACTTCCAGCCATCCGAGCTGATGAAGATCGCCGTGCCGCTGATGATGGCCTGGTACTTCGAGAAACACGAAGCTACGCTCACCATGAAAAACTATGTGATCGCCACCCTGCTGCTGTTGATGCCGGTCGCCCTCATCCTGCGCCAGCCCGATCTGGGCACCTCTATCCTGATCGCCGCCAGCGGTTTCTATGTGCTGTTCCTTGCCGGCCTGTCGTGGCGCATCATCGGCGGACTGCTGGTGGGGGCCGCCGCCAGCGCACCCTTCCTGTGGAACATGCTGCATGATTACCAGCGTCACCGTATCCTGATGCTATTCGATCCCTCACAGGATGCGCTGGGCAAGGGATACCACACCATACAGGGCATGATCGCGGTCGGCTCGGGCGGCTTGCTGGGCAAAGGCTATATGCAGGGTACGCAGACCCATCTGGAATTCCTGCCCGAGCGCACCACCGACTTCATCTTTGCCGTCTGGTCGGAAGAGTTCGGCTTCGTCGGCAATCTGTTCCTGCTCGGCCTGTTCGCCTTCGTCATCGGCCGCGGCTTCATGATCACGGCCGCCGCTTCCACCTATTTCACACGCTTGATGGCGGGCAGCATCACGCTCACCTTCTTCACCTATGCTTTCGTCAACATGGGCATGGTCAGCGGCATCCTGCCTGTGGTCGGCGTGCCGCTGCCGCTGGTAAGCTACGGCGGCACCTCCATGCTTACGCTGTTGCTCGGCTTCGGTGTACTGATGAGCATCCACACCCACCAACGTCTGGTCAAAACCTGAGGGAGTCACCATGAACAGAAACCTGATCATCATCCTGGCCGGCATCGCACTGCTGAGTGCCTGCTCCAACATCCCGCGTCGCACCACCGGCGAGCCGGCCGCGAGCAAACCCGCCGCCGCGCCCGCTGCGACAGACGGCAAGTATCTGGCCGGCGACGGCCCGGGGGCGGATGTACCGGACAATCTGGACAGCATCCCGGATGCCGTACCTAAAGCGGAGCCGCTGCATCGCTACGCCAATCGTCCGTATTCCGCACTGGGCAAAACCTATACGCCACTGCAAACCGTCGGCAGTTATAAAGAACGCGGCACCGCCTCCTGGTACGGCAAGAAATTCCACGGCCAGCGCACCTCCATCGGCGACACTTACGACATGTACGGCATGACTGCCGCCCATCCCACCCTGCCGATACCCAGCTACGCGCGCGTGACCAATCTGGCCAACGGCAAAACCGTTGTCGTGCGCGTGAACGATCGCGGCCCCTTCCTGCATGACCGCATCATCGACCTGTCCTATGCAGCCGCCCACAAGCTGGGCTACGTCAACAACGGCAGCGCCGAAGTGGAAGTGGAAAGCATCGCCGTCAACGGCAACGCGCCGGTCGCTGCTGCCGTGACTGCACCCGTGGTGAAGGCAGAGTCGGTAGCGGCGGAGACCGTCATGCCGGTGATGCCGCCGGATGTAGCCGGCAAGGTCTATCTGCAACTGGGCGCATTCAAAGAGAAGCAGGGGGCCGAGAGTTTCCTGTCCAAGATGCGCGCCGAACTGGGCGACACCGGCAAGGACATCATCCTGCTGCGCCAGAGCGGACTTAACCGCATCCAGCTCGGGCCCTATGCCAATTCCGAAGAAGCGCGCCGCGCTGCCAACACCTTGGCCGGCCGACTAGGCTTCAAACCTTTCGTGAGCCAACACTGATGCACGAGGCCGCCAACATCGTTGTCGGCCTCGTAGCATTCATCCACCTCTACATCCTCGTGCTGGAAAAGTTCCTGTGGACAAAACCCACAGGACTCAAGGTATTTGGGCTGAGCAAAGAGTTCTCCGCAAAGACCCGCACACTTGCCGCGAATCAGGGGTTGTATAACGGGTTCCTTGCGGCGGGACTGATCTGGGGATTGCTGTCTGACCAAGTCGATGTGCAGGTGTTCTTTCTGGGCTGCGTGCTGGTGGCGGGTATCTATGGCACGCTGACGGCTAATGAGAAGATAATTTGGGTGCAGGCGGTGCCGGCGGTTATTGGGTTGGTATTGGTGGGCTTGGCGTAGCGCACACTGATGCGTTCCACCGACCGTTCCCTATCCCTCCGGGGGAGGGATAGGGTGTAGGAGCACTATTGTTATTTGCGCTCATCTTAAAACCAAACCCAGCACCGTCGGGCAACCCCCGGCGGTGTTGGTTCTGAATTTGAAGCCATTTATGCTTCGACAAGCTCAGCACGAACGGCCTGAGCAATCCCAAAACCCCACTCCCAGTAACGTTGCCTTAATATTAGAGCATGCTAATATGCGAACCTTGCTGAATTAAGGAGGCATCAACATGTTTGGTATGAACGTTAAAGAGATCGACGCGCAGCAGTTCGCGCAATGGGTGGAAGAAGACGGCCACAAGATGCGTGTGATCGATGTACGCCAGATGGAAGAGATCGCTCAGGGCACGGTGCCCAAGGCCGAGGCGCTGCCCTTGCATACGCTGCCGGTGAAGGTGGGCGAATTGGACAAGTCCGAGA